>OLRY01001873.1_pt1 | contig 17031 bp, 14 predicted proteins | sample 1672541 | NCBI WGS metagenome assembly OLRY01 (sample SAMEA3136697, study PRJEB25190) | human gut metagenome | biome: human gut; feature: human-associated habitat; material: faeces | place: Austria | collected 2013 | reverse complement strand
TCTTTAACGGCTTTGCCTACCCGTTTTCGCGCCACACCTTTGTATGTATGCCGTTTTTCGCTTTGCTGACAGCGGCGTTCCTTGAAGAGGTTCTGGAAAAAAGAAGGCTCTGCGTGCCGCTGTTTGCGCTGACTTCAGCGGCGGTGCTCATCCAGTATCTGCGCGTACACGTGCCGGGCGGAGAGTACCTGCCGAGGGTATTGACCATCGCGGCAGCAGGAATCGCGCTCTGCCTGTTTCTGGCAGCGCGTGTGAAAAAAGAAAGCGTGCAGCAGGCGGCGGTGGGAGGTCTCTTCCTCTGTGTAGCCGCAATGATGTGCACGGATGCCTGGTATTCTTACAATGAGCGGGCGATCGTGGAGAAAGCGCCAAGCGAATATTTTGATGAGATGTACGCTGAGGATATCTCTGATGCGCTCACCTGGCTGGCGGAGACGGACGACTCCTTCTACCGTGTGGAGAAGGATTACACGATCGGCAGCCGCATTTCCAGCCTGAATGCGCTGGCGCAGAATTATATGCCGGTCAGCACCTACAATTCCTCGCTGAATGTCAATCTGCGGGAATTTGTGGAGAAGCTGTGGCCGAACCTGAACATCACCGATAACGCCCATTTTAACTACGCGAATGCGGTGTACGACGGCGCACAGGCATCGCTTAGTCATGTAAAATATATTTTGTCGAAGAACGACGCGCTGGACGTGGACGGCTATGAGTTGCTGCGGCAGTTTGGCGATATTTACGTTTACCGCAATTCCGGCACGGAGGAGCTTGGAAAATTTTATACGAAAGCGGTGAGCAGCGCTGATTTTGAGGAATGCGCCGACAGCCTTGATCGCGAAAAGCTGCTGACGCAGGCGGTCATCTGTGACACGGAAGATGATCTGACGGAGACGGACGGCGCTCTGCTTGCAAAGTGCGCACAGCGGGAGCTGCCGCTGGAGGTTACAGCGGAAAAGACGGAGCAGGGCGTAAAGGTAACGCTTCCGGCGCACGGGGATACCGTCCGGCTGGAGCTCGACATTCAATTTACGAACGGGATTTCCTACGTGTACATTCAGTACGGCGCGTACGATACCATGGTGCGGGCGGAAAACAAAACGATGCATGTAGAGCTGAATATCCCGGAGAGCGTCGATACAGTGGAGATCACCTATCCGCTGCCGTTTGACGAATTTGTCACGCTGGAAAATCTGGCAGTATATGAGACGGAAAACTATGATTTTTCCGCACTCAGCGAGGGCATTTCCTTTTCGGCGCCAGGGAAGGACAGCGTGGTGAACGGCACGGCGAACGTGACGGAAAAAGGCATCCTGCTTTTGCCGATTCCCTATGAGGACGGCTGGACTGCTCTGGTGGACGGCGAGGAAACGGAAATACAGCGGGTGGATTATGGCTTCTGCGGCGTTGTGCTGGAGCCGGGAGAGCATGAGATCACAATGACCTATCACTGCCCGGGATTTGCTGCGGGCGCGGCGGGAAGCCTTTTCTTCCTGGCGCTGACGGCGGCAATCTGGATGGGTCTTGGTTTATACGCGAAAAGGAAAGCAGGGAAAGATGGAAGCACTCAAAAAGCTGAAATGGTATAATGTCAAAAAAGGACTGCGCTATCTGAAGCACTTCGGCGTAAAGGAATTTCTGATCCGTCTGCAGGAGCGCATGGAGCCGGAGGAGGTTCCCTACGGTCCCTGGTATGAGGCGTATCGCCCGACGGAGAGCGCTCTGGCGGCGCAGCGCAGAAAAAAATTTAAAAATTCGTGGAAATTCAGCATTGCGGTTCCGGCATATGAGACGCCGGAGACGTTTTTGCGGGAGATGATAAAATCTGTGCAGGGCCAGACCTACGATAACTGGGAGCTTTGCATTGTGAATGCCAGCCCGGAAAATGACGTGATGCGGCGCGTGCTTGCGGAGTATTCTCAAAAAGACGCCCGCATCCGTGTGAAGGAGCTTGCGGAAAATAAGGGCATCGCCGGAAATACAAACGAGGCGCTCGCTATGGCGTCCGGCGATTTTGTGGGCCTGCTGGATCATGACGATCTGCTGGCGCCGAACGCACTCTTTGAGGCGGCGAAGGCGCTGGAGCAGGAGCCGTCGATCGACGTGCTCTACACGGATGAGGACAAGGTGGACACTGACGGGAAAAAGCATTTTAAGCCGAACCTGAAGCCGGATTTCAACCTCGACCTTTTGCGCTCTAATAATTATATCTGCCACTTTTTTATGGTGAGAAGAACGCTTGCGGAGCAGGCGGGAGGATTTTCGGGTGAATATGACGGCCCGCAGGATTATGATTTTATCCTGCGCTGTACGGATATGGCGAAAAACATCCATCATATTCCGGAGATCCTTTACCACTGGCGGACGCACGAGGCGTCCACTGCGGACAATCCGATCAGCAAGCTGTATGCCTACGAAGCAGGAAAGCGCGCGATCGAGGCGCACCTTACGCGGCGGGGGCAGGCAGGAGAAGTTTCGCTGAAAAAGGATCTTGGCTTTTATCGCGTGAAGTATCCGGTGCAGGGAAATCCGCTGGTATCCGTCATCATCCCTAACAAGGATGAGGCGGAATCCCTGAAGCTCTGCATCGAATCTCTCCGAAGGACAGTCTCCTGGGGAAATTATGAGATCATCATTGTGGAGAATAACAGCACGGGCCCGGAGATTTTTTCGTACTACAGGGAGCTTGCGAAGGATGCGCGCATCCGGATCGTTCGCTGGAAATCTGCATTTAATTATTCCGCGATCAACAACTATGGTGTAAAATATGCAAAGGGAGAATACCTTTTGTTTCTGAATAACGATATCGAGGCACTGGAGGAGGGCTGGTTTACGGAAATGCTCGGCGTCTGCCAGCGTCCGGAGGTGGGGGCTGTCGGCGCGAAGCTGCTGTACCCGGACGGCACCATCCAGCACGCTGGCACGGTCATCGGCATCGGCGGTATTGCCGGGCATATGTTTGTGAACATGCCGGGCGGGCGCAGCGGCTATCTGCACAAGGCGTCGCTTATGCTGGATTACAGCGCGGTGACGGCAGCCTGCATGATGATGAAGCGCAGCCTGTTTGAGCAGCTTGGCGGCTTCGAGGAGCGGCTTTCGGTGGCGTTCAACGACGTCGATCTCTGTCTGCGGGCGAACGAGGCAGGGAATCTGGTGGTCTACGATCCTTACGCCTGCTTGCGCCACTACGAGTCGAAGAGCCGCGGGGCAGAGGATTCGCCGGAAAAGGTGCGGCGATTCCAGGAGGAAATCGAATTTATGCGCACCCGCTGGGAAAAGCTTTTAAAGGCGGGCGACCCGTATTACAATAAAAATCTGTCGCTGTCCAAGTGGAATTATTCCCTGCGGGCGGACAGGAAAAGGGGGAGGAATACAAATGATTGATTTTAACAGAGCGCCGTTTACCGGAAAGGAAACCGAGTATATGGAGCAGGCGATCAAGAGCGGAAAGATGTGCGGCGACGGCCCGTTTACGAAGAAATGTGCAAAATGGATCTGCGATACGTACCACGTTAATCACACCCTGCTGACGACCTCCTGCACACATGCGCTGGAAATGTCGGCGTACCTTGCGGATATTCAGCCGGGCGATGAGGTGATCATGCCGTCCTACACCTTCTGCTCGACGGCGGACGCCTTTGTGCTGCGCGGAGCGAAGATCGTGTTTGTCGACATCCGTCCGGATACCATGAATATCGACGAGCGGCTGATCGAGGCGGCAATTACTGAAAAAACGAGGGCGATCGTGCCCGTTCATTACGCCGGGGTTGCCTGCGCGATGGATGAGATCCTGGCGATCGCGAAAAAGCATGACCTGAAGGTGGTGGAGGACGCCGCCCAGGGCATGAACGCTTATTATAAGGGGAAACCGCTCGGTACCATCGGGGATTTCGGCTGCTACAGCTTCCACGAGACGAAAAATTACACGATGGGAGAGGGCGGCGCGCTGCTTTTCCAGGATGAGAGATACCAGGAAAAGGCGGAGATCCTGCGCGAGAAGGGCACCGACCGCAGCAAATTTTTCCGCGGTCAGGTAGACAAGTACACCTGGGTGGATTTCGGCTCATCCTACCTTCCGAGCGACTTAAACGCGGCCTACCTTTACGCGCAGCTTGAGATTGCCGATGAGATCAACAGCAAGCGCCTGCAGATTTACAATTATTACCATGAGGCGCTGGCGCCGCTGGAGGAAAAAGGGGTGCTTACGCGTCCGTTTGTGCCCGATTATGCAACGCACAATGCACATATGTATTATGTGAAGCTCGCTGACCTGGAGGCGCGGACCCGCTTTATCAGTTATCTGCGCGAGCACGGTATCTGGGCGGTGTTCCACTATGTACCGCTGCACTCGGCGGCTGCCGGGCGGAAATTCGGGCGCTTTTCCGGAGAGGACGTGTACACCACGAAAGAAAGCGAGCGTCTCGTGCGTCTGCCGATGTACTATAATCTGGAGATGGAGCAGGTGGAGTACATTGCGGACACAATTCTGAAATATCAGAACTGGTAGGAGAGAAAGATGGATGTATCTGTCATAATTCCCAATTACAATGGGAAAGAATATATAAGAGATTGTCTCGACAGCCTGCTTGCGCAGGGGAGCGGCAAGCTTCCCGTGATCGTGGTGGACAATGCCTCGACGGACGGAAGCCGGGAGATCATCGAGAGGGAGTACCCGATGGTCAGATTGATTTTGCTAAAGAAAAACTATGGATTTTCCAGGGCGGTCAACGAGGGCATCCGGGCGGCGGATACGGAGTTTGTGATCCTGCTCAACAATGACACGCGGGTGGCTGCCGGATTTGCGGCGGAGCTTCTGCACGCGATCCGAAAGGATGAAAAAATCTTTTCCTGCCAGGCACAGATGCGGCAGATGGACCGGCCGGAGCTTATCGACAACGCCGGAGATTTCTACTGCGCGCTCGGCTGGGCGGTCACGCGCGGGAAGGGACAGAAATGTGACCGTTATGCGGGGGAGGACCGGATCTTTTCCTCCTGCGCGGGTGCGGCGATCTACCGGAAGCATATTTTTGAGGAGATCGGCTATTTTGACGAGAAGCATTTTGCCTACCTGGAGGATGTCGATGTCTGCTACCGCGCCAAAATCGCCGGGTATGAAAACCGCTACGCGCCGCGCTCGGTCGTCTATCATAAAGGAAGCGCCTCCACAGGCTCGCGCTACAACCGCTTTAAGGTGGGAAGCGCGGCGAGGAACAATCTGTATCTTATTTATAAAAATATGCCGCTCTGGCAGATCTGGCTCAATCTGCCGCTGCTTTTGTCAGGGACGCTCGTCAAGCTTTTGTTTTTCACGGCGAAGGGGATGGGCGGCACCTATCTGAAAGGGCTGTGGCAGGGCATCCTGCTGGCGCGTGAGGGCGAAAAAGTGCCGTATCTGGCGGAGAATTTTGACAATTGCTGGCGGATACAGCTCGAACTGTGGAGAAATTTAAGGAAAATAAAAATGTAAACGTAATAATTTTACAATCGACAGTTGCAATTTTGAAGTCAGCAGTGTATGATTATAAAAGTATGGATAGCATAAGGGGTGAACCAGATTGATTAAAGACAATCAAAAGTATTTTAATCGACTGCATGTTCTGATAGATGCCCTGATTGTGATCGGCAGTTATCTGCTGGCATGGTTCCTTCAGATAAAGATACTGACTGCGCCGGGTACCGGTGTGTATTCCGACGAAGTCTATATGTTGGTTTTGCTTCCGCTGGTTCCGGGAATGCTGCTTTTGTACTCCGCATTCAACCTGTATACACCCAAGAGAGTGCAGGGGAGACGGCTGGAATACGGCAATGTCATAAAAGCCAATCTGCTCGGGCTTCTGATTTTCCTGGCGATGACGATGGCTGTCAAGAAAATCGACTTCTCGCGCGGCGTTGTATTCACGTTTTTTGCGCTGAATGTCACGGCGGATATCATAGCGCGCGTGATCATACGCGGTCTGCTGCGGGATATGCGCAGAAGAGGCATGAATCTGAAGCATATCCTTCTGGTCGGATACGGACAGGCTGCCAGGGAATACATCGACCGTATTCTGGAAAATCCGCAGTGGGGTTATCGGGTGCTTGGCATTCTCGACGATAATTCCGAGCGCTCGACCGTTTACCGGGGGATCCGTATTATCGGAAGGACAGAAGAGCTTGTGGAGCTCATGAAGGTAAATACACTCGATGAAATCGCGATCACACTGGGGCTGAGCGAGTATTACAAGCTGGAGCGTATTGTTGCGCAGTGTGAAAAATCAGGTGTGCATACAAAGTTTATACCGGATTATGGAAATATTATTCCAACGAAGCCCTATACGGAGGATCTGATGGGGCTTCCGGTTATTAATATCCGTTATGTGCCTCTGTCCAACACGTTCAACGCGATCGTAAAGAGGACGGTGGACATTGTCGGATCGCTTGTATGTCTTGTTTTATTTTCACCGGTTATGCTGGTGACGGCTGTTCTGATCAAGCTGACGTCTCCGGGCCCGCTGATCTTTAAGCAGGAGCGCGTCGGGCTGCATAATCAGCCGTTTATTATGTATAAATTCCGCTCGATGGAAGTGCAGAAGGCAAATGCGGAGCAAAAAGGATGGACGACGCGCCACGATCCGCGTGTGACCGGGATCGGAAAATTTATCCGAAGAACGAGTATTGACGAGTTTCCGCAGCTTATCAATGTGCTGAAGGGCGAGATGAGCCTGATCGGACCGCGCCCGGAACGCCCGCAGTTTGTGGAGAAATTCCGCGAGGAAATACCGCGGTATATGATCAAGCACCAGGTGCGTCCCGGCATGACCGGATGGGCGCAGGTGAACGGATACCGCGGAGACACCTCCATCAGAAAGCGTATCGAATATGACTTATATTACATTGAAAACTGGACGCTGTGGCTGGACATCAAGATCCTGTTTCTGACGGTTTTCAAAGGTTTTGTAAATAAAAATGCTTACTAAATTTTCCAGGAAAGGGTAAAGGGAGAAAAGGGGATTAATATGGCAAGAGACAAAGAGAAAAGAGAGAAGAGGCGCACAAAAGGCGGCAGCAGCCAGCAACAGCAGCAGTATTATCAGCAGGATCCATATGGGCAGCAGCAGTATTATCAGCAGAATCCGAATGGCCAGCAGTATTATCAGCAGGATCCGAATGGCCAGCAGCAGTATTACCAGCAGGATCCGTATGGTCAGCAGCAGTATTATCAGCAGGATCCGTACGGTCAGCAGCAATACTACCAGCAAAACAGGTACGGCCAGCCGGGAATGGATCCGCGTCAGAACTATGATCAGGGAGAAAAAGAGGCGGCTGCTGCAAAGAAGAAAAAGAAGCGCAGAAAAAGAAAGGTCATTCTCTTTGTGGTTGAGGTGCTTCTGCTAGTCGTACTGGCGGCAGCGCTTTATGTGGGCGCAAAGGTGTCGAAAATCTCCAAAATGCAGGCGCAGACGCCGGTCAACAACGAAAAACAGAGCGAGATGGTGCAGCAGATCCAGGCGCAGCTCGACGACGAGGTGGAGGAGCGTCTGAAGGGCTACTGGAACATTGCTCTGTACGGAACGGACAACCGTGACAAAAACACCAACGGACAAAGCGACGCGATCATGGTTGCCAGCATCAATCTGGACACCAATGACGTGAAGCTGGTGTCAGTATACCGCGATACGTACCTTGACGATACGACCGGAAGCTACGGCAAGGCAACGGATATTTATGCGGCGGGCGGTCCGGCACGTTCCATCAACATGCTGAACAAAAACCTTGACCTGGATATCACCGATTATGTTACCGTAAATATGAACGTTCTCGCCGATGTGGTAGACGCGATCGGCGGCATTGACATTGAGATCACAGAGGATGAGGCGACCTGGATCGACAATTACCAGGATGAGACCTCGACCATCACGAACCGCGAGATCATCCCGATCAGCGGAAGCTCGGGCATGGTACACTTAAATGGTCTGCAGGCGACGGCGTACTGCCGTATCCGTGCGATCGGTAACGACTATGAGCGTACCGAGCGGCAGAGAAAGGTGCTTTCTCTGATCCTGGACAGCGTAAAGAGCAACCCGACGGTTCTGATCGGTCTGGTCGACGATCTGATCGACGCAGTGGATACCAATCTCACAATGGCGGAAATTATGAACTTTGCAACGAATATCGCAAGCTACAATCTTGTTGAGACAAAGGGCTTCCCGTTTGAGCAGACGTCGATGGAGATCAATTACAGCATTGTAGTGCCGATTAATCTGGCGCAGAATGTATCGGAGCTGCATGAGTATCTCTTCGGTGTGCAGGGCTATACGCCGTCCTCAACCGTGCAGGAGATCAGTGATTATATTGCAAATTATACTGGTGTTTATGAATGAAGAACAAAACAGTAGATGTTATCATACCGGCTTACCGGCCGGACGAACGGTTTAACAGTTTAATAGAGAAGCTGTCGCAGCAGACGCTTCTTCCGCAGCGGATCCTGGTGATGAACACTGAGAGATCCCTGTGGGAGCAGGCGCCTGTCTGCCGGGCAGCTTTTGAGGCGGGGCACACAGCCGGCGGCGTGCCGCTCACTCTTGTCCACTTACCGCAGGCGGAATTTGACCACGGCGGGACAAGAGACAGGGCGGCGGCGATGTCGCAGGCGGATGTCCTGCTTTTTATGACGCAGGACGCGGTGCCGGCGGACGAATATCTGATCGAGCGGCTGACTGCGCAGCTTGGAGAAAACGCCGGCGGCGAGGTGGCGGCGGCTTACGCAAGACAGCTACCGGCAAAGGACTGCAGTCTCCTGGAGCGCTGCACAAGAAGCTTTAATTATGGGGAAAAAAGCCGGGTGAAATCCATAGGCGATCTGCCGGAGCTGGGAATTAAGACGTACTTCTGTTCCAACGTGTGCGCTGCCTATGTGCGCAGCGTCTATGAGAAGCTGGGCGGCTTTGAAAAACAGACGATCTTCAACGAAGATATGATCTTTGCGGCGAAGCTGATAAAGGCGGGCTACAGGATCGCTTACGCGGCAGACGCGCAGGTGGTGCATTCGCACAATTACAGCGGCAAAGAGCAGTTTAAGCGCAACTTTGATCTCGCAGTCTCTCAGGCGGAGCACCCGGAAATTTTTGCGGAGGTTCCGTCGGAAAAAGAGGGCATCCGGCTTGTAAAGAGTACAGCGGCGTTTCTTTGCAGACGCGGGCGGATCGACCTTCTGCCAAAGCTTGTCTGGCAGAGCGGCTGCAAGTATCTTGGCTACTTTTTTGGCAGGCGTTACCGCGTGCTGCCGAAACGCGTCGTGCTCGCCTGCTCTATGAACAGAAAATATTGGAAAAACAAAGTTTTTTAAAACTGTTGTCACAAATTGAACACAAATGACTGATATCATGGACTCATCAAAAAGAAAAGGTAACTACGAGGAAATCAAATAGTTACGAAGATAGATATGGGAGGTCTTAAATATGAGCATGAAGAAACGAATTGGTACCTGTGCAGCTGCGCTGGCAGCGGTTGGAGCGCTCGGGGCAACGGTATATGGAATTGGAAACATGGACAGCAGTCAGACGGAGAACCGTATCACATTGGATTCACCGGCGGACTTAAAAGAAGAGACAACGCTGGATACGGCGACGGCAGAGGCGGCGGAGATCGATGAGATCCCGACGCAGGACAGCTCGGATAGCTCCTACGGATTGCCGAACGTGCAGAAAGTGGCGGAGACAGCGATGCCGGCGATCGTGGCGATCACAAACCAGGGCATCGAGGAGGTCAACTTCTTCGGCAGAAGCTATCAGCAGGAGACCACCAGCGGCGGCTCCGGCATCATTGTCGGGAAGAATGACGACGAGCTTCTGATCGCTACAAACAATCACGTGGTGGAGGATTCTGAGGAGCTGACGGTCTGCTTCAGTGTAGACGTCGAGGATGATGAGGACGGCGAGAAGACATTGGCGCCGGCTCTGGTAAAGGGCACCGATTCCTCTATGGATCTGGCTGTGATCGCCGTTAAGCTGGAGGACATCGACGACGAGGTGGCCGATAAGATCGGCATTATCCAGCTCGGCGATTCCGACGAGGTGCAGGTCGGCGAGTGGGCGGTTGCCATCGGCAACGCGCTTGGATATGGTCAGTCCGTCACGGCAGGCATCATCAGCGCACTTGACCGCGAGGTGAGTGTTTCCACCAGCAGTGGAACTGTTACAAACAATATGATACAGACCGATGCGGCGATCAACTTCGGAAACAGCGGCGGCGCGCTCCTGGATATGGAAGGACGTCTGATCGGTATCAACTCCGCAAAAGCGGCGGTCGACGGCGTGGAGGGCATGGGCTACGCTATCCCGATCAACACCGCAAAGCCGATCATCGAGGATCTGATGAACCAGACTACCAGAACCAAGGCAGATGAGGATAAGGCCGGAGCACTCGGTATTACAGTGGCGGCGGATGTCGATGATGACGTGAAGGAATTCTATCATGTACCGTCCGGAGCAATGGTTGCTGAGCTGACAGACAACAGCGCTGCCAAGGAAGCTGGCATTGAGGTGGGCGATATCATCACGAAGCTTGACGAGGTGAAGATATCCAGCAGAAGCGACCTGCTGAACCGTATGAAATATTACGAAGCCGGCGAGACTGTTACTGTCACCGTGCAGAGATTTGAGGACAATGGTTATCAGGAAAAACAGTTTGAGGTGAAGCTCGGCAAGAAGTCCGATCTGGAGTCGACAACCAGCGACAGCAGCAAATCCGGCAGCGACAGCCAGGACGACAGCTCGGATGATGATCTTTACTATTACGATTACAATAACGGCGATGACGGCTATGGAATGCAGGACTTTTTCAGAGGCTTTGGATTCTAAATGGCATCGTGATACCCGGAGCGCGCAGGTGCTCCGGGCTTTTTATGTTTTTCATTAAGAAACTTTATAAAAACTTTTCTTGTGAAAAAACGATTCGTGTGTTATGATTGCTTATGATGGGCTAGTTGTGCAGATTTTCTGCTGCGCAGGGGGCTTCCCCGCTGCAAAGGGATAAAATGCCCTGCAGAAATATGTACGCAAAAGAAGAAGGAGAGGATTTTGTGTCAGAAGAAAAAGATTCTTTACCCGAAGAAGTAAAAGAAGATGTAAAAAAAGACGACGAATATGAAAAAATCTGTTACATCTGCCACAGACCGGAGAGCAAGACGGGGAAAATGCTGGAGCTTATGAACCTTACGATCTGTCCGGACTGTCTGCAGAAGTCGTTCAGCAGCATGAGCCGCATGGACCCAGGCAGCTATAAGGAGCTGATGGAGCTGTCCAAACGGTTTCCGAATATGCAGATGATCAACCTGTCGGATATACCGGAGGACATTCCAAAGCGCCAGAAGGTGAAAAAGAAAAAGGCGCAGCCGCAGAAGGAGTTTGACATCAGATCGATCCCGGCGCCGCATAAGATCAAGGCGAGCCTGGACGAGTATGTCATCGGGCAGGAGTATGCGAAAAAGGTGATCTCTGTCGGCGTGTATAACCATTACAAGCGCGTTGCCACCGGCACGATGGATGAGATCGAGATTGAGAAATCCAACATGCTGATGATCGGACCGACCGGATGTGGAAAGACCTATCTGGTAAAGACGCTGGCAAAGCTCCTGGACGTGCCGCTTGCGATCGCGGACGCCACGTCGCTGACAGAGGCCGGCTATATCGGAGACGACATTGAGAGCGTGGTGTCCAAGCTTCTCGCCGCTGCGGGAAACGATGTGGAGAAGGCAGAGCGCGGTATTATTTTTATAGATGAGATCGACAAGATCGCAAAGAAGAAAAATGCGACGCAGAGAGATGTGAGCGGAGAATCCGTCCAGCAGGGAATGTTGAAATTACTGGAGGGCAGTGAGGTGGAGGTCCCGGTCGGGGCAAACAGCAAGAATGCCATGGTTCCACTGGAGACGGTAAACACGCGCAATATTCTGTTTATCTGCGGCGGCGCATTTCCGGGGCTGGAGGATATCATTAAGGAGCGCCTGAACAAGCAGGCGTCTATCGGCTTCCAGGCGGACCTGCGCGATAAATACGACAACGATCCGCACATTTTGGAAAAGGTGACCAATGAGGACATTCGCAAATTTGGAATGATCCCGGAGTTTATCGGACGTCTGCCGATCGTATTTACCATGCAGGGACTGACGAAGGAGATGATGGTACAGATTTTAAAGGAGCCGAAAAATGCTATTTTAAAGCAGTACCAGAAGCTGCTTGCGCTGGATGAGGTACAGCTGGAGTTTGAGGAAGAAGCGCTGGAGGCGATTGCCGAGCGTGCGCTTGAGAAAAAGACGGGTGCGAGGGCACTCCGGGCGATTATTGAGGAAATTATGCTCGATATTATGTATGAAATTCCCAAAGATGACAATATTGGTAAGGTAACGATCACCAGGGCATACATCGAGCACACCGGAGGTCCGCAGATTACCCTGAGAGGAGATTTAGTAGTTTATGGATGAAACGCGTGAACAGTTTTTAAAAATACTGGAAGGTTTGGTAGCAGAGGCAAAGACAAAAAAGAATATGCTTACCTACAAGGAGGTAAACGACGCTTTCGGAACGATGCAGATTTCGGAAGAGAAGATGGACTTTGTTTTTGAGTATCTGGAAAAGCATAATATCGACCTTGTCCATGAGGAAAATGCGGACGATACAACGGAGCTTCTGCTGGATAATGATGACGATCTCCTGCTCTCGGATGAGGAAGAGGTGGAGATCATAGACGATGCGGACGTTCTGGAGGGTGTCAGCACAGAGGACCCGGTGCGCATGTATCTGAAGGAAATCGGTAATGTGCCGCTTCTTACCACCGAGGAAGAAATCGAGCTTGCGAAGAGAGTGGAGGAGGGTGACGAGGAGGCGAAGAAGCGTCTGATCGAGGCGAATCTCCGTCTGGTTGTCAGCATTGCCAAGAAATACGTCGGCCGCGGGATGCCGTTCCTGGATCTGATCCAGGAGGGCAACATGGGACTTATGAAAGCGGTGGACAAGTTCGACTACGCAAAGGGCTTTAAATTCAGCACGTACGCAACCTGGTGGATCCGCCAGGCGATCACGAGGGGCATTGCGGATACCGGCAGGACTATTCGTGTGCCGGTGCATATGGTGGAGACGATCAACAAAACACTGCGTATGACGCGCACCCTTCTGCAGGAGCTGGGGCGCGAACCGACCCCGGAGGAGGTGGCGGATCGACTGAATGTTCCGGTTTCGCGTGTGCGCGAGGTGCTGAAGATTTCCAGAGATCCGGTATCTCTTGATACACCGATCGGAGAGGAGGACGACAGCCATCTCGGGGACTTTATTGAGGATGATTCTGCACTTTCTCCGTCTGATTCCGCAGCGTTCTCCATGCTGCGCGAGGAGCTTGGCACCGCGCTGGAGTCGCTCACGGACAGGGAGCGCCAGGTCGTTCAGCTCCGCTTCGGTCTGATCGACGGCAGGGCGCGCACCCTGGAGGAAGTCGGAAAAGAATTTAATGTCACCCGTGAGCGTATCCGCCAGATCGAAGCGAAGGCGCTGCGAAAGCTGCGTCATCCGTCGCGGAGTAAGCGACTGAAGGATTTTCTCATATAACGTATAATATATCCATCGTTCTCATAAGCTGTAAAAAAGCATTGAGGTTACAGCTATGAAAAACGTCGGACGAATTGAGCGTCTGCTCCAGCGTCACCGGGGCGGCGCTCTGATTTTTTTGTGCGCGCTGCTGATGCTGGTCGGCAGTGTGCGCTTCGGGGATGCTGTCGTACAAACGAGCAGCCGCGCAGGGGATCGCGAGCTGCCGATCTACAGTGTCGATACGGAGAAAAAGCAGGTGGCGCTTTCCTTTGATGCGGCGTGGGGAAATGAGGACACTCAGCAGATCCTGGATATTCTTGCAAAGCACAACGTACACGTGACATTTTTCATGACGGGAGGGTGGGTTTCCGATTACCCGGAGGACGTCAAAAAAATCCAGGCCGCCGGTCACGATCTCGGAAACCACAGCGAAAATCATAAAAATATGAGTCAGCTCTCCAAAGAAGAGTGCATCAGTGAGCTGACGGAGGTACATAATAAAGTAAAAGAGCTGACGGGCGTGGAGATGCATCTGTTTCGTCCGCCCTACGGAGATTACGATAACGAGGTGATCCTGACGGCGCAGGAGTGCGGCTATTATCCGATCCAGTGGTCGGTTGACAGTCTTGACTGGAAAAATTACGGGATGCAGAGTATTCTTGACACTGTGCTGAAGCACAAGAACCTGGAACCCGGCGCGATCATCCTCTGTCATAACGGGGCGGAGTATACGGCGCAGGCGCTGGATGCGCTGCTTGCCGGTTTAAAAGAGCAGGGGTACGAGGTAGTGCCGATCTCTGAACTGATCTATAAAGAAAACTATCATATGGATCATACAGGAAAACAGATCTCCGACGTATCGTGAGAACGTGATTCAGGTGTGAGCAAATCCCATTCGCGAAGCGAATTTTAAATGGATTTGTGAAGGTTACTGCGAACGGAGTGAACAGTAACTGGGCGTGCATATGCAGGAGCCCAAAAAAACGGCGCCGGAGCGATTCCGGCGCCACTTTTTATGCAGTGAGCATTTTTTACCATCCGTTGTTGATGTGATCCTGATATTCTTCCGGTGTCACCCAGTTTCCGCAGTTAGGACACTGCACAAGATCTTCCCCCGCGATCTGTGCGGCGTAAGCGGCTTCTGCAGCTACGTGGTCTGCATACTGCGAGTATCCGCCGGCATCTGTAGTGTCGTGGAACCACTGGAAACAATAGGGGCACTGCGCATAGAGATTTCCATCGGCTCCTGTCTGATAATTGTAGTCGTCTGTATAAGAATTATCCGCTGCATTGGTGGAGGACTGGATACTCTGAAGATAGTTTTCCTCCGCTGCTACATGGGTGGAATATTCAGAGGTGCCGTCCGCCTGGAGCGTGGTGCTGAACCAGCTGTAGCAGTAAGGGCACTGCTGGGTAGCGCTCTCCGTCGTCTGAGCCTGCGTTTCTGAGGCGACGGTCTGCGTCTGCGGCGTTTGCGTGGACGGTGTGACGCTTGTCTTTTTGACAGTTTGCTGCTGGGTTTCCGTCTGTTTTTCCGTTGTCTGTTTTTGTGTTTCTGTGACCTTTTCCGTTTCGGATGTCGTTTCTTTCACGGTCTCTGACGATGTTTCTGTTTCTGCCGGGGCCCGGCGGCAGCCGGAGAAGCCGGCAAGACAGCAGAGCGCGAGCAGCAGAAGCATATACTTACGTGCTTTCATTTTGATATCTCCCCTTTAAAAACTTCTGATAATTTTAGTATAGACCAGATATTTCTGAAAATCAAGAAAAGTTCTTGCGAATTTTGCGTGCCTGCCCTATAATTTAACGTGAAAGGAGGAACGATGACAAAACGCGAATTTTTAGATACCCTGCGTATGCAGCTGGAGGGCGAGCTGAGTCCTTCACAGATCGAGGGGCATCTTCATTATTATGATGAATATATTTCCGAGGCGACTGCAGCCGGGCGCAGAGAGAGTGATGTGCTGGATGAGCTGGGCAGTCCTGTTTTTATTGCCAAGACCCTGCTGGAGACGGCGCAGCCTGCGGACAGCGGCGAGTACTACGAGGAAGCGCCGCGGCAGGAGGAATTTCAGGGAAGGGTGCACACCTGGAGGATTCATCCGCTGGTGGCAAAGTGGGTATTTCCGATCGTCGGGATCGCGATCGTTCTGCTTCTTCTGTGGCTGATCGGTTCCGTTGCCGCGTTTGCCCTCCGCTTTTTTGTGCCGATCCTTCTGATCGTGCTTGTGATATCAATTTTCAGGAGACGTAACTGATGGAAAATCAACTGACAGACTATAAGCTGCTGCTGGATACGGCAGTGCTTGCCGGACAGATCATGCTGAGCAGCGGCGCGGAGATTTACCGCGTGGAGGATACCATTCACCGGATCCTATCCGTGTCCGGCCTGAAATCCGCGGAGGCATATGTCACGGCCACCGGGCTGATCGTCACGCTGGACAACCCGGACATGGATTCCATGACGGTCGTGAAGCGTATCCGCAACCGGGACACTAATCTGAACAGAATAGCAAAGACAAATGAGATCTCCCGCCGGTTTTGTGCGGGAGAAATGTCGTTAAAGGAGGCGTTTTCAGGGCTGAAGCATATGGAGATGCACACCTATGCGCTCTGGCAGAAGAATATCGCCATCGTCGTGGTGGCGGCGGCGTTCTCCATCCTGCTCGGCGGCACAGTCGCCGACGGCATTGCGGCTGGCGTCACGGGCGTTGTGCTGGCGGCGGTGCTGCTTCTTTGCGGGAAGCTGCAGCTCAATGCATTTATGGAAAATATGCTGTGCGCGCTGATGATCGGCGTTACGGCACTGCTTCTGCAGGCAGTTTGCTATCCGCCGCTCGATGTGGATATGGTGATCGTCGGCGGCATCATGCCGATCGTGCCGGGTGCGGCGCTGACCACGGCTGTGCGCGATACGCTGCAGGGCGACTATGTGGCAGGCGGGGCAAAGATTCTGGAAGCGCTACTGAAGGCGGCGGCGATCGTGATCGGCGCCGGAGCGGCGACCCTGCTGATGAGAGGAGTGGGCATATGCTGATACAGATAATCGGAGCGTTTATTGCAATCGTGGCATTCTCTATTGTGATCGAGACGCCGAAAAAATTTCTGATATACTGCGGACTGACGGGAGCCGTCGGCTGGGCGGTCTATCTGGCGGTCAACGCAGGCTATGGACCGATATGGGGAAACTTTGTCAGCGCGCTGGTGATCTCGCTGATGTCGCATTTGTTTGCGCGGATACTGAAAACGCCGGTGACCATTTTTCTGATCTCCGGGATCCTTACGCTGGTGCCCGGAGCGACAATGTATCATACCGGCTATGAGTTGTTTATGGGGAATATGGAAGAAGCGGCTTCTTATCTTGCGCTCACCGCGCAGATCGCGGGAGTGATCGCGCTGGCGATCTTTATCATGGATTCGGTCTTTCAGACACTGAAGAAGCTGTCGTCATGTTCCGGCGAAAAAACGTGAAAAA
>OLRY01001858.1_pt1 | contig 17225 bp, 15 predicted proteins | sample 1672541 | NCBI WGS metagenome assembly OLRY01 (sample SAMEA3136697, study PRJEB25190) | human gut metagenome | biome: human gut; feature: human-associated habitat; material: faeces | place: Austria | collected 2013 | reverse complement strand
AATATATATAAGAAAATGGATGGGGAAACCCCATCCATTTTCTCCACGTATGTGGTTCCTGGTGTTTTGAAAAATTTTCAAAAATTATTTTACGAAAAGTTTTACTGTCTCGTTGCTGACTCCACTAGTTGTACCTTCAGCTGTTCCTGCTGTTGCAGTAGATGTAACCTCAACTACAATATCAGTATATACTTTTGAACTAGAAATTGCCTTATCATCTAAAGATGTAATTTCCTGTGGATCAGTTAAAATCTGCTTTGTATCAGTGCTTTCAATGTTTCCAGCAGAAATATTATACTTATAGAACTTATCTGCACCCTGAGTATCATCACTAGTTAAATACTCTGCAACTGCTGCTGCCTTAGCTGCTCTTAAGTTAGCCTGATTGGTAGCTCTTCTTGCCTTACCAAGCTGTGCAGTAAATACAGGAATAGAGATTGCAACCAGAATACCAACGATTGCTACTACTACCAGTAACTCTGCAAGTGTAAATCCTTTCTTGTTTTCACGTGCCTTTTTCAATAAGCTTTTCATTTTTATTTAATAAAGTTTGCACTTTATAATAACATTTTAATACTTTCCATGGATGCTGTCTACATCAGATCATACATCGTAAAGATCGGCAGGTAGATGGAAATAACGATCAGTCCGGCAAAGATCGCCAGTAAGATCAGCAACGTAGGTTCCAATGCTGCAAGAAGCCTCTGCACTCTGTACTCTGCTTCATTGGCATAGTAATCAGCTACATTGTCCAGTGTCTCTTCCAGTTCACCGGTTTCTTCGCCTACGCCACACATATCCACCATAGTCTGTGGAAAATACTTTTTTCCAACCAGACAGTCTGATAAGGTACGTCCCTGTTCGATCATGGACTTCATGGAACGGATCTCATCCCGGAACAGTGCGTTGTCCATGACCTTGGCTGTTGTCTCAACTGCCCGGTCAAGGGTAATGCCGGCTGCCAGAAGGACTGACATGGTATTTGCAAACTGTACGGATGCGTTCATCTGATTGATGGGACCGATAAGTGGTATGGTCAAAGCCATTTTTGCTTTCCAGATCCTGCCCTTCGGTGTCTTTGTGTAGCTTCCGTAAACCAGCTTTGCCACTACGACCACTGCAAACATAAGCAGCCACCATCTGGCAAAGAAATTGGAAGTACCGATCATCATCCTGGTTATAAGAGGAAGCTTTCCTCCCAGATCCGCAAATACCGCTGCCAGTGTAGGGATAACCTTTACCATAACAACGATCACCACCACTACTGCAATGGCAATTACGAACATAGGATAAGTAAGCGCACTCCGGATCTTTTCCGTTGTCTTATAGCTTTTGTCATAATACTTATGTAAGCGGTCAAAAGACTGTGCCAGAGTACCGGACTGTTCGCCTGCCCTTATGGTTTCAATAAAGGTAAGTGGGAAACGTTCCTGGTGCTTCTCCAGGGCAGCAGCTACTGTACTGCCTGCAGCCACTTCCTTTGCGGCTTCTTCCATCACTTTTCTAAGTCTTTTGTCTGTACACTGTCCTGCCAACATTCTCATAGCCCTCGCTATGGACATGCCGGAACGGAGTGTAATGGCAAACTGGGAACAGAGGACGGATAGTGCCTTTGGCTTGACCTGCTTATTTCCAATCTCCATTTGCAGGATACTGGACGCATTTTTTTTATCAGCCTGTTCACTGATGCTTAAAAGGACTGGATAATTGTCTCGTATCCTGGTAACAGCAGCCGTTTCACTCTCTGCCTGCAGCACGCCACGGACTTCTTTTCCGTCCCTGCCCAGTGCCCGATATGAAAAACTCGGCATAGCTTTACCTCCAAACGATTACAAGTTTCAAAAAACGCAGGAAATTTATCCATTCCTTTTAATAAATTAACACATTCGGGCATTTTTGTAAAGTTTTCCCTGATTTGCTTTCAAAATTGTACTTGAAAAAAATACAAAAAATGTCTAATGATCATTACCGGAACATGAAATTCTTTCTCATCTCCTCCGGATCGTCTGCTGCTTCCATGGCAGTTTCCGGCATGATCACGCCTTTTCCCGCCAGTTCTGCTAAAAACCGGTCCATGGTAACGGAGCCGTCTTTTCCGCCGGACATAAGATAACTTTGCATCTGAGGGGTCCTTCCGTCACGGATCAGGTTCCGGACAGGCGGAGTGATCATCATCAGTTCGCAGGCAGCAGCACGACCTCTGCCCGTAGCCCTTGGTACAAGCTGCTGTGCCAGAACTGCCTTTAAGGTCATGGAAAGCTGCAGGCGGATCTGAGGCTGCTTGTTTTCCGGGAATACGCCTACAATTCGGTCAATACTGTCCACTGCTGAATTGGTATGGATGGTGGAGAATACCAGATGGCCGGTCTCCGCTGCTACCAGGGCAGTTTCAATGGTCTCCGGGGTACGCATTTCTCCGATGAGGATCACATCCGGGTCCTCTCGCAGGGAAGCATACAGTCCGTGTTCGTAATCTTCTACGTCCACGCCAACCTCTCTCTGGTTGATAATGGCTTTTTTCGGTGTGTAAACATACTCAATAGGATCTTCCAGTGTAATAATATGAAGAGGTCTTGTCTGGTTGATCTCATCTAAGATAGCTGCCAGAGTAGTAGATTTTCCGCTTCCTGTCTCTCCTGTTACCAGGATAATGCCTTTGTTCCACTTTGGGAACTGGCGTACTGCCTGGGGCAGTCCCAGCTCATCCAGTTTCGGGATACGGTTGCTTAAAAGTCGCAGGGCTGCGGAAATAGCTCCCTGCTGGCGGAAAAGATTAACTCGGATCCGTCGTCCTGCAAGAGTGGCTGCAAAGTCAAGCTGACCGATGGAGTCGATCTTCTTTATATGTTCTCCTGCCAGTTCCAGACCGTAGGTGTCACAGTCCTCTTTGCTTAAAGGTACGTCTGCCAGGTTGACGATCTCACCGTCTATACGACATTTAGGTGGAAGTCCTGCGATCAGATGCACATCGGAAGCCCGCTTTTCTGCTGCCATGGCGATCAGTTCTTCTACATTATACATATACATATGTCTGTTTTATCCTTTCTGGTTGCTGTAGCCTCTGCGCTTCCCACTCAGCTTAGAGGCTGGACAGAGTACGGATCACCTCATCCACTGTGGTAATTCCCTTGTCCACCATTTCCTGTGCATGTTCTGCCATGGTGATATAACCGCTTTCCTTTCGTGCCACTTCCATAAACTTCTGGCGGTCTGCCCCTTCCATGATACAGCGGCGCAGGCCTTCCTGTATGGTCATAACCTCAAATACACCGATACGTCCTCTGTAGCCGGAATGGAAGCAACGGTCGCAGCCTACTCCATGCCAGTATATCTTTCCCGGAATATCCGGCATTTTCGCCAGTTCCAGGGCTTTTTTCGGCGGTACATACTCCGTTTTACAGCTGGTGCAGATACGACGCAGCAGTCGCTGGGAGATAACACCTCGCAGACCGGAAGCGATCAGATAAGGAGGTACGCCCATGTCGCGGAGACGGTCGATAGCGGAAATCGCGTCTTCTGTATGGATGGTGGTGATAACCAGATGGCCGGTCATAGCAGCTCTCATGGCGATCTCTGCTGTCTCACCGTCTCGGATCTCACCTACGCAGATGATATCCGGGTCCTGACGCAGGATGGAACGAAGTCCGGAAGCGAAGGTCAGACCTACTTTTTCATTGATCTGTACCTGGGTAGCGCCTTTGATATGGTACTCTACCGGATCCTCCAGTGTGATCAGGTTGGTACGGTCAGAAAGCAGTTCCCTTACCAGTGTATACATAGTGGAGGACTTACCGGAACCGGTAGGACCTACGATCATGATAACACCGGAAGTCAGGCCTAACAGTTTGTCGATTTTTGCGTCTTCTGACGCTGCCATACCAATGCTCCTGCGGTTTAACGCCTCTTCATTTCTCCTGAGAATTCGGATAACTACTTTTTCACCGTAGATCGTTGGCAGTGTGGAAGTACGCATATCCAGGTCTGTTCCTTTCATAGGAAGGACCGCACGGCCGTCCTGGGGGATCCTTTTTTCCACAATATCCAGTCCGGACATGATCTTTAAACGGGAAGTAACAGAGTCTTTTAACTCTACAGGAATGGTCATGATCCGGTGGAGCTGTCCGTCAATACGCATGCGGACTACCATTTCCTCTTCGGAAGGCTCAAAATGGATATCGGAAGCATTTTCCAGAAAAGCACGTTCAATAATGGAGTTTACCAGACGCACCATAGGAGTGGCATTTTCCTGGTTTTCACTGGTCCTTGCAATTTCATTTTCCGCAGCTGCGGCAGTTTCTGCCCGGATCTGTGCCATTTCCTTCATTTCCATATAAAACGTTGATGGCATGCTTTACCGCAGGCTCAGAAGCGATCATCGGCACAATACGCTTCTTGGAAGTACGCTGGGCTTCCTCCACAGCCATGAAGTTTAATGGATCCGCCATTGCCAGATACAGCTGGTCCTTGGAAACACGCACCGGCACAATGTTCATTTTCTTAGCCAGGTTTTTCGGCACATAAGAGGACATTTCCGGTGTAATATCCGTTTTTGTCAGGTCAATGTAGTCAATACCAAGCTGCATACGCAGCGCATCGATCAGCTGATGTTCCGTAATAAAATTATGTTTTACCAGAGTGGTTCCCAGACGGTCCTTTTCTTTTGCCTGAAATTCCAGGGCCTGTTTTAACTGGTCATTGGTAAGCAGTCCCAGTTCGATCAGCATATCGCCCAATCGTTTTGTACGCATATCTTCCTTTTATCCTTTCTCATTTGTTCTAAATCCATGCAAGTACATCTCTGAAACTGATTATACTCTGCTTTTCCCATACTGGCAAATACTGTTCCGGTTTTTACCTGCTGCTTTTTTCAGAAGATGCCTGTAAAAAGGCATCTGCGCAGCGGTCCCAGGTAAATGTAGCCGCCATTTTTTCAGAGCTTTCCTGCAGATCCTTTTCCGAAGGATAGGGGCCGGTGATCCATTCTGCCATCTCATCATCATTTTCGCAGAGCTTGTGTCCCTTCATATCTTTTAATGTTACAGAAGGTCCCAGGGCGCGGATAGCAGCCACAGAGGTTTTATAATAAACCGCCTCCATGATCGCCATACCGAAGATCTCCCCTTTGTTCATGTTCAGATAATAATCGGACATTTCATAGATCTCCCACATCTTCTCATAAGGAACATTGGGATAGATCTTTACTTCTTTTTCCAGACCGTTTTTGCGGATCTTTTCATTCAGTTCTTCTTCCAGCGGACCGTTTCCCACAATGATCAGCTTAAATTTCTTCTTACCTTTTACCTGCAAAAACAGATCAATCAGCTCTAAAGGACGTTTTTCCCAGGATAAGCGGGAAACATTGCATAAGATCACGTCATCTGCTTCAAATCCATGTTCTTTTCTCAGGCGCATTTTCTCATCCGCCGGGATATTTTTCTTTAAAACAGCGATATCCAGTCCCACCGGTGCGATCACTGCGTGAGGGACACCCAGCTGCCTTAATTCCTCTTTTGCAGCGCTTGTCTTTGCCAGGACCGGATTTTTCTTATAGATCCTTAAGGTACCTGCTGCAAAAAGGGCATTCATCACCTTGCTTTTAAAATTGGAGTCCAGGCTGTGGGCGGTTCCCACATAGGCCACAAAGGGAATGCGGCGGCGCCTGCACCATCTGTATACATGAGGCAGGAAGATCTGCTGGTCTCCGAAGCAGAACAGGGCTTTTAACTGCGGGTCCAGATTTTTACAGTCCATAAAGCCGTGCGCTCCCAGATGCTTCATGGGAAGATACCAGATGGTCAGATTTTTTTCCACCTGGACCTTTTCCTCTTTTTCTGAGGGGTCGATCCCCTTATAGATCATCACTTCATGGCCTTTTCGTGCCAGCGCCCGTCCTAAACCGATCTCCTGGCTGTTGTAGTATCCTCTTCTGCCAAATCCATTGATCATGGTACATAAAATTCCAAGTTTCATCTGTTTTCCTCCACCCATCTTTCTCATCTTCCGGAAATCATTTATAAACTCCGGTATTTCCATACCAGCTTTACAATTCCCATATCGTCAATGAAATATCGTTTAAAAAGACGGCGGGGTTCTTTTAAGAAGCGGTAAAACCATTCCAGGCCACACTGGCTGATCCATCTTGGCGCCCGTTTGATATTTCCTGCCAGAAAATCTACAGTCGCCCCTGCACATACGGATACAATGGCGCCGCATTTTTTATAATTTTCATAGATCCATTTTTCCTGTTTTGGACATCCAAAGCAGGCAAGGAGCAGGTCCGGATGGGTCTTTGCTACCAGATGGTTGATCTTTTCTATTTCTTTGGCATCTTTTTCAAAGCCTAACGGCGGGGCGTAGGTTCCGGCAATGCTCATTCCCGGATAATGCTTTTTCACGTTTTTTGCTGCTTTTTTCGCAGTATCTCCCAGACCTCCCAGGATAAATACACTTCTGTTTTCCCTGGAAAGTTCGTCAAGCAGCTCCGGTACCAGATCGGAACCGGAGATCTTTTCCCGGATAGGGGTATTTCCTTTCATTTTGGAAATCCAGACTAAGGGCTGGCCGTCTACCAGCGTCAGATCCGCTTCATCGGAGATCTTCTTTAAATAGGGATCTTTTTCCATTTTCATTACAACATCTACATTTACTTCTACAACGTAGGAAGTCTGTTTTTCACGGATCATATCATGGATCCGGTTTACTGACTCCATCATAGTAAGGTTATTTACATAAACATTCAGCAGTCTTTGTTTTTCCATCGGTGTTTCCCTCTATGTTTATATTTTGTGTTTATCTTTTATTTTTCCATAAAAATTCTTTCAGATCCGATGCCGGAAACAGGAGCACACACAAAAGTGGCATCAATATCACTCCTGCCAGACATGTTTTTAAAAATAACCCCATCCATGTTGAAACAAAAGGCCAGTGCAGGCGCAGGAAATGACCGATCCCCGTTACGGTCACTGCAGACAGCACATTCCGTATGATTGTTGGATAAAATTCTTTCTTTGAAAGTCCCAGGCAATGGGCGGCATAAAGAGGAGCATCAAAAAAATGCACTCCGTTGATCACCAGTGTGGTCAAAAGAACGGCATACCCTCCTGCCGACGTCCACTTTAATAAAAGGATCATGGAGATCACATTTGCCACTCCCATAAGAATAGTTACAATGCTTGGAACTTTCAGGCGCTTGGTCAATGTGTATACATAATACAGCGGATTGACGGTTCCCGGTACCAGATCGCTTGCCAGAACGATCATGGCTCCCCAGAAAATAAATTTCGTATTCTGCCCTGGCAGCCATATACGAAAGAAATCATAGCCGCTGACAGAAAAAAGGCCGATCACCATTGCCTCAAAAAAGCCGGTACAGCGCATGGCTTTTTTCAGAAGTTCTGTCAGCTGGGACATCCTTTTTTCCGCATACAGCATTAAAAGCCTTGGTTTAAAGGAAGAACTGACTTTCATAATAACGCTGTTGCTTAAAAACGCAATGGTTTTTACAACTGAGATCTGACCTAAGACCACTGCATCCAGCATCCGGTTGGTGATCCACAGGTCCAGACCATTATTTAACACATTTCCCAGGTTGTTGATGGATGTCCATATGCCTGTAGAAACGATCTCCCAGATAGCCCCGGGAGACCATTTATCCCGCCCAAAGCGCAGATCCGGCAGAAGTTTCCGGCTGACAGCTACATTTGCCAACAGTAAAAACAGCGCCGCTGACATAGATGCCAGTCCCACATACCATACGTGCGGGAACCAGTTTAGGCATACAAAAAGCAGGATCCCTGCCTGCAAAAGATAGGCTCCGCTTTGCAGCCGTTCTGTTATATCGATGCGGTCCGCGATAAAGGCGGCTGTTTCAAAGGCAGTCCGCATGACCACCATGATATAGCGCAGAAGGACTAAAAAGAACAATCTTTTTACATCCGGCACCAGTTCCTGTGGGATCTTACAAAACCAGGTGATCTTTAAGATCATGGCGATCCCCAGCAAAAATACCATTCCCCCGAGAACGGCATCTGCCACAATGGTAGAGGAAAAATACCGGTTTGCCTCCTCTTTCTGTCCTTTGTGGTATGCCACGGAAATAAAACGGCCTGCGTAGGCGTTCAGGCTAACGGAGATCACATCCACATAGCTGATAAAGGTATTTGCAAGGGCTACAAAGCCATAGGCTTCCACGCCGATATTATTGGTCACATAAGGCGTGATGAGAAAATTCATCAGGGTATTGATCAAAAGGGAAAACAGCGCCCAGAACATATTCATCATAATGGCCCGCTTCATACTTGTTTCCTGTTTCTGATTGTTCATCTTTTCCTGTACGCCTCCCACAGAACTTTTGCAGAGTTCTTCCAGCTGTACTTTTCCTCTGTGAGTTTCTCTATTTCTTTCTGATAGTCCAGATAAACTTCCCTGGACCAGTCCGCAGCCTGTAAAATAGCCTCTTTCAGCTTTTCAGGATCCTCACCGTCTGTTAAGATACCTGTCTTTCCATTTTGTGTTTCTTCCCGGAAAGCAGGAATATCACTGGTAATCACCGGTTTCCCATAACTGTAAGCCATTAAAAGGGCGCCGCTTCCGTAAATGTCCCGGTACGGGAACAGGCAGATATCCGCCTGACGGTAAAGGGCATCCAGTTCTTCATCGGGAATGTGCTTCTTTAAAAGGTCCACTGTATCTTCCAGCCCCAGATCCCGGATCATTGCCCCATAATCCGTGGGGTCCAGTTTGGGATGCTGGGCTCCGGCAATGATCACCTGGATCTTTTCCCGTTTTTCAGCCGGGATCTGTGCCAACGCTTTTAGCAGGATATCCACTCCCTTATATGGCCTTAAAATGCCAAACTGCAAAAACCGTATCTTCCGGTCTGTAAGCCCAAAATCTGTATTTTCCTCTTTTCTGATCTGGGTATAGCTTCCATGAGGGGTAATACAGATCTTTTCCTCCGGAATTTGATACTCTTTCATCAAAAGCTGCCTGCAATATTCATTATGCACCACCAACAGGTCACAGCAGTTATAAAAACGGCTGTACAGCTCCCTGTCCCCCGCTGAGGCTTCGTGGGGAAGGAGATTGTGTACTGTATGCACCAGACGGGGAATGTATTTTTTATTTTTACAGTACAGGGGGATCTCGTATTTTGCGTCTTTAAAGGACTGTACGTGGACTACATCATAGCTGCCCTTTTTGATCTCTTTTTGCAGACGGAACAGGCCTTTTCCATATTCCCATACAGCAGCCATTTTTCCTTTTCCGCCTGCGTACAGCTTATCTTTCCAGATGACCCCATCCAGATCCGTTCCTGCGTTCTTTTTACAAAATATGGTTATTTTCGCATATTTTCTCAATTCCCTGCACAATTCTACCACATACACACTGTTTGGCAGGAACTGGTCTACCATTAAAACTTTCATTTTCTCATCCCCCTGCCGATCCAAAAGGTCCCATATCCCATGGCAGTTCCCAGGGTATTGGTCAGAATATCATTTACATCACAGGTTCCGGAGGCTGTGATCATCTGTATGGTCTCGATCCATACCGAAAGCATGAGACCGTTCATCACTGCATATCCCGGATGGTCAAAGGCAGGATGGATCAGCGGAAACAACAGTCCCACCGGCACAAACAGGGCTACATTCTGCAGCATATGCCATACAGGCTGTAAACTGTGTTTTTGCAGCGCTTCCCCTACGCCTGTAAAAAGCTGCATCTGCAATCTGCTGTCTGTTCCCCCTTTTCTCCATAAAAGAGTCACAGCCAGTACTGCAAGCACATAGGTGAGAAGCAGGGCGCAGCCGCCTTTATTTAAGGTCCTTATATTCTGCATGATAAACCACAGTTCTCCGCCGAAGATCAAAAGAGACAACAGCACAAGAAGCATAAAAAGCACAATGCTGCTTTCTCCAGTGACCTGGAACACAAAAAACAGCATAACGCCTACACAGCCAAAAATACATAAAAGGATCATGGCTGCAGGCACTATCCCGCTCCTGTTCTGGATCCGTCCGGAGATCACGCCTAAGGCAGCGCAATAAGCCCCGAACAGGATCACAGCGCAGAGAAATAACTGCATCCCATCCCGCATATCCAAACTACTTAACATATTGTCTCCTCTTTGGCCCTACCCTTTGTTTATTGCAGGCAGATCCCATTGCGATAAATAAAAACAAAGTCTGATATTCATAAGTGGACATTGAACGTTCTGTCCAGCCAAATACCATAAACCACAGGATATACGCCGCACTGAACAGATAACCGGTCCATTCCATCCGCTCTGCTCCTATGGTGGAAATGATCATAGCCGTAAAATACGCGGCAACTCCAAACAGACCTACATTCATCCACAATTCCAGCAAAACATTGTGGGCGCCTGTTGTCATGCTTCCCATAAAAGAATTTCGTGAAAATGCCTGATGGACCATGGCAACTGCCTGTCGGTCCCTCCAGAACATTCCATATCCATATCCGGTAAATGTATGCCGGTTGATCATAACCTGGATGATCTGCCGCCACAACGGGATACGACCTGTTAAAGTGGCGTCCTTTCCGATCAAGGAAAATAATGGTTGAAACAGCGGTAAAATCGTAAGAGCCGTTATGAGAAAGGCAACGCTTAAGGTAACATAGATCACCCCAAGGGGCAGTCTTTTTCCCGGTTCCTCCTTATATTTTCCAAACAGCACATACAGTAGCGGAAAGATCAGGCATAACACAGCTCCCTTGGCATTGCACAGGACCAGAAAGATCCCCTGTGCAAGTAAAGAAAGGAGATACTTTCGCGATACGATCATCTGTTTTGCCCGCAGAATACGAAACCATGCGATCTGAAGGAGAATGCAAATGGAAAACTGGGATGCCGCATTGTTCTTTGTCCTTAAAAAACCGGTAAAATCATGTTCTCCCTGTTCCTGTGAGAAAACAGCTCCCGGTCTTAAAAGCATAAAAGCAAATGTAAGACAGGTAAATATCACCTGTGCCGCTGCGATCAGATGAAACAGTTTCTCCCCGTCATAATACTCTACCATCCAAAGTGCGAAAAAGATGGTGGCTGTATAACGGATACAGGAAATAAGCTGTTCACTGGGATACCGTGTCACCAGCATGGAGTCTAAGAAATAGACAGCTGCCATGAAATAAATAACCGCGTATTTTTCTTTCAGATCCAGCAGTTTCAGGCTCATAAAGCCGTCTTCACTGCTGGAAAACAGCATGAGAAGAAGCTGCGCCCCAAAGGATGCGTATTCCAGGATCTTGCTGCTGGCAGAACCAAGGAGCATGGTATATTTACCTGGAAATCCAAAGCTGACAAGCAGGATAAAGATAACAGTTGTGTCAACGATCCGGCTCTTTAAAAGATCTTTACGGCTGCTCTGACTGCTCAGGGTCTGTCTCTGACTGTTCTGTATCCTCATTTTCAAGTTCCTCCTGAGACTCTTCCCTTCCGCTCTCATTCATTCCCATCTGTACCAGAGCTTCGATGGCCTCCTGGTTGGAAAGCCGGTTTGATGTCTCTAACAGATCATCTGTCAGTTCTTCTAACAGACCATTAAATGCGGTATCTTCCTCTGTATGCGGATGGGTAGATTTTAAAGCCTGGGTCTCTTTTGCGGATTTCATCATGTCTTCCAGATCATTCAGATCATCCATGGTTTCTTTCATTGTTTCTGCTTCCGGCTTCTTCGGTTTTCTTCCCCGGTTTTCTACTACATTCCGTTCACCGCCGAAATATTTTCCCCCTGTTTTCTGGGCGGCATTTACAACACAGCCAAGGATACGGATCCCGGACTTGTCCAGCTTGTCAATAGCATTCTGGATCATCGGAAGAGCCACATCATCATAACGGATCACAAAAAGCACTGCCTGGGCGATCTGGTTCAGGCTTAATACATCAGAAACCTGTCCAACAGAAGGAGTATCAATGATCACATAGTCATAGTCCTTTTCAAGGCCTCTGATAAAATCAAATACCTGTCCGTCCATAGGAATGGCATTTCGTTCCAGTACGGATGGAAGCAGGTCCAGATACCCGGTAAGGGAGATCACTGCTTCTAGCGGATCCGTCTCCCCTTTATAAAGGGCATTTAATGTACGGCTGTAATCCACAGAATGTAAAAACATACTGCCCAGACGGGGATTTCTGGTATTCAGATCCACAAGAAGGACCTTCTTTTCCATATCGGACAGCTGTACTGCCAGATTGGCAGCAACTGTACTCTTTCCTTCCCCTTCTTCTGCGGATGTTACATAAAAACTGCAGGTCTCATCTTTCAGACCCAGACGGTTCTGCAAAATATAGGCAGCAGATGTAAAATTCTGGCGGACCGCTGAGTCGGTCATTCCATCTTTTTCCAAAATCACCCTTCCGTCCCTGAAATATTCCTGGTCATTTGGGATGATCCCCATAGTTTCCAGGCCAAACACATTTTCCACATCTTTCAGGTTCAGCAGAGTCGGACGCATGATCAGCTCCAGCATTGCCATACCGGCTCCCATGATAAAGCCCATCACACCTGTGATCAGCCAGATATGGGAAAGGCCGCCCATTCCCATGATATATTCTGCCTGCGGCTCATCAATAGTAGAAACAGATCCTACCATTAATGTTTTTGGAAGCACCTCACGGGAAGTATCCAAGATCGCGTTCATTAAGCGGATCCCTGTGTCTGCGTCATGCCATTTTAAGCTGATCTCAATGATCTGTGTCTCATTGTAACGCTCTATATCCAGATTTCTGGCGATGGCCACCGGATCCGGATCAACGATTCTCACACTTTCCGCTGCCTCACGCAGAACCCGCTCGCTTTTCATCACATACCCCACTGCATCTACCATATCCTGAGCCAGATAAAAATCATTAGGGTTAAAATAACTGGAATTCCCTGTAAAATTTCCTGTCTCAGACTGGGATGTTACTGCAATGGAACAGTTGATCCTGTAATTTGTATAATTTCCCTGTACATACGATATGCCGCTTAAGGCAGCACCAAACCCGCATCCAACCAGGACAAACGCCAGGATCATCTTCCAGCGTTTCCCGATCGCGTAAAGTAAATCTCCTACTCTGATCTGTACACCATTCATCGTTTTTTCTCACTGTCTTTTTTCTTATCTTCTTTTTTTCTTCTGCCTGCCAGTGTAATGCCTGCAAAGAGCAGAAGAATGATCACAACGGTTCCGCCAACCATACCGGCTGCCAGTGTAAGAATGCCCCGAAGAGTCAGTACTGTTACATTCCAGTTCTGTACCTGCGCTGTATCTGCTACTGTAAAGTCATAACGCTTCTCCCCGTCATCTCCCTGAAGCACATAGTAACTGCCTTCTTTTAAGTTGGTGAACATTTTTCCGCTTTTCCCTGATACCCAGGACTCGATCAGCTGATCCTGACTGTCATAAAGGGATAACTGGATATCTGCTACATCTTTTCGCAGGATCATATCCGTTCCATGGACAGATGTACGAAGCATCCTGTTTGTCAGATCCATTTCTGCCTGGTTTTCCCCGTTTATGCGTCCATAGGCATCTACATCTTCTGTATATTCGATCGGATCCAGCTGGTAATCTTCTATGGTCTGCTGCTGTCTGATCTTATAACTGGTATTCTTATCCAGGTCTGTAAGGAGGATCTGGCCATTTTGGTCTGTCTCTACAGTCTGGGAAACACCTGTTGTTCCATTGGTAACTGTAAATACTGCCCCGGACAGCGGCTGCTGCTGATATAATTCATCTGAAAGTTTTAAAGTGATCTTTGTCTTTTCTGTATCGATCTCATGGATCGGGGGGTCTTCCCCGTTTTTCTTCTCTACCAGAGCTTCCGGCTGTTCGTTGATCCCGGCGTAATAGCGGGGAATTCCCGCCTGTTCCAGTGTATAGCTTCCCAGATACAGTTCCTTACTCTCACCGTAACCATTTTCATCACAGGTAATGGTATCTACCAGCTGTCCCGCTATATAACGCACGGTACCATCCAGCGTGGCCACATCTTCTGCTGCCCGTACCTGGAAGGTTCCGCCTCCTACCGGGTCTTTGCTTAACAGATCTGACATCTGCACCCGGATCACGTTCTTGCTTGGTGATACACGGATCTGGACTACAAAAGGATCCGTCCAGTCATACATCTTATCCAGGTTAAAATAGGTATCCCCTGCCGCGTCATATCCTTCCGGTTCATTTAATTCCCGGAAGAAATAATCTCCCTGGTAGATTTTTTCCGGCAGATAAAATACGCCTTCCTCTGTTGTCTCATATTCACGATAGGAGATCTTTTCCGGATAATAGGTATTCAGGATCTGAAGGGCTCCCATTCCATTTTGCAGTCCCCAGTCTGTGCGGTACAGTTCAAAGCGGACTCCCTCATCCGGGATAATACGGTCTGTTTCGTCATCCACCAGCTCGGTAAATACCGCTGATTTGATGCCTTCGTCACCGTAACCGCCTCCGCCGGTCTGGATGATAGGCTGCTCCTGTCCGGATCCGCCTCCGTCTCCGGCCCCATCTCCTACATCCTCATGATCGCCGTTGCCTTTATATTCCTTCCAGCTCCAGCCGTCATCATCCGGACGGGTCTCCTGTGCCGTTGTCTCCTCTACGCCTTCTGTTTCATCATATTTATATCCTGTATAGTCACTTAAAAGATACAGGCCCAACAGCGCTACGATCAGCATCAGGACAAATACAAGTCCTGTCATCATATCCGTAGCAGGCTGCCAGTAATTATACTCTCCGTTCTGGTCTTTCCTACGCCGTCTCATGCATCCTGTCCTACCTTTAGGATTTTTTCAAACTCTTCGATTGATAATGGTCTGGAAAATACATATCCCTGGCCTTCTGTACATCCGCACTTACGCAGAAGTGATAACTGTTCCATGCTTTCGATCCCCTCTGCGGTAAGGGTCAGCCTCAGTGTCTTTGCCCGGTCAAACACATCCTGTACACTGCCGCTCTTCTTCTCTTTATTCAGGCTGCGCAGATCCAGTTTCAGTACATCCGCTCCGATCTCTCCTACAGAGTGCAGTCCCATATAGTCACCGTCAAAACCATCGAGGGCAATGCGGAAGCCTTTCTGCTGAAGGGACTTTTCCACTTCGGATACAATGCCGTAAACCTCTTTGTACGCATTTTCCGCAATATCGATATTTAAATATTTTGGCGGTATCCTGTATTTTTTCAGAAGTTCATCAAAGATCTCCACAACATCCATTGCAAGCAGGTCTGTTTTTGTTACGTTAATGGAAATCGCAAGAGGTTTTATACCCTCATCGATCCATCTGCGGATCATTGCGCATACATCTTCCCAGATCTTCTGATCCAGTTTTGTAATATATCCGTTATTTTCCAGTACCGGAATAAAATCCCCTGGCCCGATCAGCCCGCGCTCCGGGTGGTTCCAGCGCACCAAAGCTTCTGCACCTATGATCTTTCGTGTATTTAATTCATACTGAGGCTGTAACAGAAAAATAAATTCATTCTTTTTAAGGCCATTTAAGATCTGCGGCATCAGAAGACGCTCATTTCCAATGGCTGAGTCTGCAGTTGCCCCCATACCGGAAGCTGAATAATCATCTGCCCCATCGCCTTTCCTCCTACATCTCTCGTTGAAGCATACATAATGATCTGTCTTGTCTCCCTGCGGGAACGGTAGCGTTCCTGTTCCTGAGTAGTAGGAAGGACCACTCTGTGGAAAACTTCCAGAAAGATCCCCATTTCACGATCCATTGTATTACGGAGGATATTATTAGATATATTAAAAAGAATGGACAGGATAACACCTGCTATGGATGTATAGAATGCGGTATCAATACCGGTCAGAATGGACTGCACACTGCTAAGTGCCGCCTCAACCGTAACGAAGTTAATATTTCTAAGACCCCTCAAAAGGCCGATAAAGGTACCTAAAATTCCAAGACCTGTTAATGTTCCAGGGATCTGTGCAACGACTCCCTGCCAGCTGTAAAGAGCCAGGACATCTTCATTTAAAATATCTTCAAGATCACTGACGATCTGTCCATTCTGGCGCTGCTGCTTTACCTTGTCCCTGTATTCCCGAAACAACTGATCCATTTTCTTCTGTCTGAAAAAACGGTCCATCTGTAAAGCGGTGATCCAGACCGACTTTTCCTCTGCTTCCGAGGCTCTCTGTATACTCTTCTGGCCTGTTAACAGTCCCTGTGTAAATGTAAGTACCGGGATCAGTCCATATATAATTCCTAAAAGCACTACAACGCCCATAACCGCAACTACGATCATAGAAAGCATGTTAGGCGCATAAGCTGTCAAAATGCCACAGCCTGACAGCAATATAACAATAAATATTGGCATCAATCTCTTCATACTGTGCCCCCTCTTTTGTTTTTAATGATTTTTGCCTATTCTACTGAATTTTACCGCATATTTCAAGTCTTTTACCCTGTATTTTTTTTGACACAAAAATCTTTAAGGTATTAATTAAAGAAACAATATATTTTAGACAAAGCAGTCGAAAGACTGTGACGCAAAGCTATAGGGCCTTTCAAATGGCAGCCAGTTGCTATTTTATTTCTTTACATTCCGTTCACAATTTACTTACAATTTGAACAAACTTTCTTCACGATTGTTTTCTATACTAAAGAGCGTAAAGAGTTAATGCAAACAACTTTTTTTCATAATACTCGGCGGACTGGAAAGTTTTCAGTCCGCCTCCTCCTTTTTAGGGATGTACTCTTGGAAGCTTTGTCCACCGGTATACCGGAAATGTGTGTTTTGCACAAAACAGCTTTTCATATTTTTCAATCTTTGTGCACACTTTTTCAAACTCCTATGCTATTATAATAGACGTAACCCCCCAATACATTATATAGTTTTTGCTACACCCCCATAAGAAACGAAATACCTTCTCCTTAAAAAGACCCGTTCCCCGACGGGTCTTTTTACTTACCTTTTTCCTGTTTTTTCCCTCCGAACTATCCCCCAAAAAAATTTTAAATTTTTTCAAAAAAATGTTTGACAAACCCATACCGCTGTGCTATTATATACGAGTCAGCGGCGAACAGCCAAGACAAAACAGGATAAGGCCTGATGGTCAAGCGGTCAAGACGACGCCCTCTCACGGCGTAAACCCGGGTTCGATTCCCGGACAGGTCATTTGCTGTTGCATTATGCAGCAGCATTTTTTAAAGGTGCTTCCGTGGCTCAGTTGGTAGAGCAACGCATTCGTAATGCGTAGGTCGCCGGTTCGAGTC
>OLRY01001857.1_pt1 | contig 17228 bp, 7 predicted proteins | sample 1672541 | NCBI WGS metagenome assembly OLRY01 (sample SAMEA3136697, study PRJEB25190) | human gut metagenome | biome: human gut; feature: human-associated habitat; material: faeces | place: Austria | collected 2013 | reverse complement strand
AATATTAAATAGTGTTATTACAGAAACATTACCAATAGGGATAAGGATAATTAAAGTGATATTTATATTCTTAGTAAGTTTAGGATTAACTTTAATAATAAAGAAAATACCCAAAATAAATAAAATTATAGAATTTTAAAAATATATAATATACAGAAATTTGCTAAAGCAAATTTCGTACACGAACAAAAACGCGGACTTAAGAATAATTTAAAAGTTATAAAACTATTAATGTCCGCTTTTGTTCTTTTCAAACTAGAAAGGAAAAAAGAAAAAAATGGAAAAAGTTTCAATAATATTGCCAACTTACAATTCAGATTCAGTCTTGAAGAATGCTATAGAATCTGTGAAATATCAAACTTATGAGAATTGGGAATTATTAATAATAGAAAATGGAAAAAAAGGACAAGCAGAAGAAATAGTAAAAGAATTTGCAGATTATAGGATAAAATACATATATCAGGAAATAGCAAATGTAAGTGAAGCACGAAATACAGGAATAGATAATGCGGTTGGAAAATATATAGCTTTTATAGATTCAGATGACAGATATGAAAAAGACTTTTTACAAAGAATGATAAAAGAAATATCTGCAAAACAAACACAAATAGTAACTTGTGGATATAGAAGAGTATATGATAAAAAACAAATGTTAATACAGGATTGTAAGAACATAGAAAATACGACAAATATAAAAGAATATTTAGAAATATTGAAAGAAAGTTATTTGTTTAATGAGCTTTGGAATAAAGTTTATATTTCTGAAATAATAAACAAAAATAACATTAGATTTAATAAAAAATATGAGTTAGGTTATTTAATTTGGATTATATTAAAAAAATAGATAAAGCAAGTTATATAAATGAACCTTTGTATATATATACAGATGGAGAAACAGGCTTAAAATTAAGATATAGACCAGATAAGTTTAACATAGAATATGAACTAACACAATATTTAGAAAATGTTTATAAGGAACAAAAATGGGATATGGATTATATTTATAATAGATTTGCAAGAGTTTATTATAATCAAATAATAGATATATATAAACCAAATAATCCAGCAAATAAAAAAGAAAGAGATCAACAACTAAAAGAAATTATATCAAAAAAAGAATATCAAAAAGAGTTAAAAGAGCTAGAGAAAAAAGTGACAGATAAAAAGATGAAAATAGCTATAAAATATTTTTTCTTGAAAGGAAAAAATATGATAAAATTATTCGTGTTTTTAAATAATGTTAGAAAAGGTTAAGAGTTATTTATGCTATATAATATATATTAATTGTAAATAATTGCAAAAAATATCTAAAACTTTTTTATATAGCTATTAGTGGAGGAATGATTAAATGAAAATATATGTAGATGCATATTTGGCTAAAAATTTAGGTGATGATTTGTTTATAAATATATTAACAACTAGATATCCAGAACATAAATTTTATGCAATATCAAAAGGTGAAAAAGGATATGATACTAAAAATTTTAAAGTGTATTCAAATGTATATATGTTTAAGGCATTAAAAAAATTTCAATGGGAAAAGCATTTAGCTAATCATTATGATGCAGTTGTAACAATAGGTGGAAGTATGTTTATGGAAAGAGGAGATACAAATAGAGATTTTTCACTAGGAAAAAATAAAAGATATGTTTTAGGGATAAATTTTGGACCATATAAAACTCAAGAATATTATAATAACATACATAATATGTTAAGTAATGTTGAAGATGTATGTTTTAGGGATAAATATTCTTATAATTTATTTAAAGATTTACCTAATGTTAGACAAGCAGCAGATATAGTATTTTCAATGGATATGTCAAATATAAAAAATACAAATAGAAAAAGAGCAATAATATCTATAATATCACCAAAAGATAAAATAAATAAAAAATATAAAAAACAATATGAAGAAAAAATGCTTGAATTAATAAGTTTTTTGATAGTAAAAGGATATGAAATATGTCTAATGTCTTTTTGTAAAATAGAACATGATGAAGAAGAGATAGAAGAAATATATAGTAAAATACCAGAAAAACAAAGAAAAAATGTAGAAAAGTATTATTATGATGGAAATGTAGAAGAGGCATTAAATACAATAGCAGATTCACAATTAGTAGTTGGAGGAAGGTTTCATGCAAATATTATAGGTTTATGTTTAGGAAAAAGCATATTACCAGTATTATATAGTGATAAAACTTTACATGTGTTACAAGATATGCAAATAGATACTCCAATAATAGATATAAGAAATTTAGAAAGTTTTGATATAAAGTCAATAACAGATGATGATTTGACTAGACATTACGATGTTGAGAAACAAAAAGAAGATGCACAAAGACATTTTGAAAAGCTAGATTTACAATTAAAAAAGACCTAGGATTTTAAAATTTTAAATTTTCGGATTAATTGAAGAACATAGAAAATAATTAAAATATAGTTAAGAAAAGCAACACATTAGGAAAGGAATGAAAACCTGATAATGAGTAAGGGAAAAGAACTATTAAAAAATACAGCAATAGTTTCTATTGGAAAAATATGTACACAATTAATAACATTTTTCTTATTACCAGTATATACAGCAGTACTAAGTAATGAGGAATATGGAGTTGTAGATTTATTAAATACTTTAACAAGTTTATTATTGCCAATAGCAACATTACAAATAGAACAAGGAATATTTAGATATTTAATAGATTGTAGAGAAGATAAAGAAAAGCAAACAACATTAATAACAACAATTATAAGATTTACTATTATTCAAACTGTGATATGTATTTTAATATTTTTATGTATAAGTCAATTTATACATAATCAATATAAATACTATTTAATGGCAAACTTATTAATGGGAATATTTTCTACAATATTATTACAAATATGTAGGGGTCTTGGTGATAATACAAAATATGCAATAGGAAGTTTTATAACAGGAGCAATAACTGTAGTACTAAACGTTTTATTTATAGTAGCATTTCATTGGGGAGCTTATGGAATGTTAGCAGCAACAGCAATATCAAATTTGTTGTGTGCAGTGTATATTTTTATAACTAAAAAATTAAACAAATATATAGAACCAAAAAAATATGATAAAAAGGTATTAAAAGAAATAATAAAATATTCAGTACCACTAATACCAAATATGATATCTTGGTGGATTGTAAGTGCATCTGATAGAACAATAATTTCTACAGTGTTAGGTGTAGCACAAAATGGAATATATTCAGCAGCTAATAAGTTTTCAGGAGTATTTACAACATTGTATAGTGTATTTAATTTAACATGGACAGAATCAGCATCTATAAATATAAATTCAGAAGATAAAAATGAATTTTTTAGTAGGATTTTAGATTTTGTATTAAGATTTTTTGGGAGTTTATGTTTAGGAACAATAGCAATAATGCCTTATGTATTTAATATACTAATAAATGAAAAGTTTAATGATGCTTATTTCCAAATACCAATTTTAATAGTCGGTTCAATATTTAATATTTTGGTAAGTTTTTTAGGTTCAGTATATGTAGCAAAAAAACTAACAAAAGAAATAGCAAAAACTTCAGTAATAGCAGCAGTAATAAATATAGTAGTAAATGTAGTATTAATAAAACAAATAGGATTATATGCAGCATCAATATCTACACTAGTTGCGTATGCATTAATGTTTATATATAGATGGATAGACGTAAAAAAATATGTAGACTTTAAAGTAAATAAAATTTTAATTATGTTATTAATATTAATATATTCAGCAACGATTTTTACATATTATTTAAAAAACACTACAATATCTATAATAATGCTTTTAGTAGTTATAATATTTGCAATTATTATAAATAAAAATAGTGTGACTTATATAAAGAAAATTGTTAATGAAAAACTAAAGAATAAATAATAAGGGGGGAAAAATGAAAAGAATTTTAAAAATATCATTAATTTTTTTGCTAACTATATTAATTGCTATATTTAGTTCCAATAAGGCATTAGCAACTGAAGAGATTGCTTCAGGAAAATGTGGTGATAATATTACATGGTCATTAAATAGGAATGGAACATTAAAAATATCTGGTGAGGGAAAAATGTATGGATATCATGATACAGGTACTAATGTTACAGAAAGTCCATGGGCAAAGTATCAAACACAAGTAAAAGAAGTAGTATTTGAAGGAAATATAAAATCAATAGGAGATCGTATATTTGAATATAATACTAATATAACAAATATTGTTTTGCCAGCTACTACAGAGAGAATTGGAATAAGGGCATTTGCAGAGTGCACAAATTTAAAAAGTATAACAATTCCAGATAAAATTGCAAGAGTTTTAGAAATGTCATTTTATAAATGTACGAGTCTAAAAAACGTGACATTAAAAAGTAAGGTAATGTATTTATATAAATATGCTTTTGGAGAATGTACATCTTTAGAAAGTATAACTTTTGATTCAGAACATGTTTGGATTGAAGATGATGAGTCTGTGATTAGTCCAAGTGCAACAATGATAGGTTATAAAGATTCTGGAGTTGACAATTATGCAAGATATTATGGTAGGACATTTAAGAATATAAAAACAGGTGAAATAACAAAAATAAAAATAACACCACAATCATTTTTAAATTGTTTACCAACAACAAATGTTAAACCACTAGGAGTTACAAGTATAGAAGGATATACTAAGAGTCTTGAGAGTGAAGAATTGAATTATAAAACATCGTTTTGTAATGATAAACAAACAGAAAATGAAACATATAAAGCTATAAAAGCAAAAGTTGATGAACTTATTAAAAATTGTTCTACAGATACACAAAAAGCAAAAGCAATAACATTATGGGTAATACAAAATATGAATTATCAATCTATGTATGTAACACCTGCTAAAATTGAAAGTATATATAAAGTGTTTAATACATTAATTGGAAGTTGTGAATCATATACAATGCTTGAAAATTATATGTTATATTTAAGTGGAATACCGACAGCAACAGTAACAGATCTTACACATGAGTGGACAGCAGCTTATGTAGATGGAAAATGGGTATATATAGATGCGACAGGTGGAATTTATGGTTCAAATAGAAAACCATTAAGACTAATATATTCGTATAATGGAAAAGCGTATGTTATTGATGATCCGACCAAAGCAGCAAAAATGGTGGCAGTATTAAAAGAAGTTCCATTTGATGATGTAAAAACAGTTGATTGGTATTATTTAGCTGTAAAAGATATGTATGATAAAAAATATATGTCTGGTACAACATCAAAAACATTTTCACCATCAAGTAAAGTAACAAGAGGTATGCTAGTTACAATATTACACAATATGGAAAACAAGCCTTATGTAGCTGGAACAAGCAAATTTTCAGATGTGCAAAATACAAAAGATTATTATTATGTTGCGATAAAATGGGCAGCAAAAAATAATATAGTAAGTGGATATAGTAATGGAAAATATGGACCAAATGATCCAATTACAAGAGAACAATTAGCAGTAATATTAAATAATTATTGTAAATATAAGAAAAAATATAAAGCAACTACAGCAAATTTATCAAGTTTTAAAGATAAGAACAAAATTTCAAGTTATGCAAAATGGGGAATGAATTGGGCTGTTGGAAATAAAATCATAAATGGTTCGAATGGAAATTTAAATCCACAAGGAACAGCTACAAGAGCAGAAACAGCGGCAATGATAAGCAATTATTGCAAAATAATAAAATAATTTTAGATTTTTTGAGGTTTGGATAAAAAAAATAGGTTTTTTTGAGTCCGTCCCCAAAAACACCTGAAGAAGGGGGATAAAAATGAAAAAGAAATTTTTAATTACAGCGATAATAGCTGTAGCGTTTATAATTTTAAATATTAATACTTCAAAGGCTGCTACATATTATAAAGATGGTTTTAGTGTGACTTTGCCAGATGAATATGATACTGTAATAACAGATAGTGCAAGTGAAATAGATAAGAGAACATCAGATTATACTAAAGAAATATCATTCGAATCTGAAAAATATGATTGGGGTATTGTAATTGATAATAATTATTTGGATATTTTAGCAGGAACACTTAGTGAATTGGGTTTTGATGTTAAAAGTAAAAAATTAGTAGAGCATGATGGATCTAAAGGGGCTAGAGTAGGACTTGAAGTGACTTACTCTGGAATGGGTATGTATATGACAGAATATCAATTCTTATCAGATAACTATTTGTATACAATAACATTTATTGCTTTTGACTCAAATCCAATATCAGCTAATACTGAGAGTACAGTGTTAAATTCATTTAAAATAAAAGATACAGTAAAATTATCAAATGGAATACCTTTTACAGATGTTTCAAGAAGTAATTGGAGTTATTCAGCAGTAAAATATGTATATGAAAATAAAATAATGTCAGGTTCAAATTCATATACTTTTGCACCAAATAGTAAAGTAACAAGAGGAATGTTAGTAACAATGTTACACAATATGGAAAATAAGCCTTATGTGGCAGGAACAAGCAAATTTTCAGATGTACAAAATACAAAGGAATATTATTATGTGGCAGTAAAATGGGCAGCAAAAAATAATATAGTAAGTGGATATAGTAATGGAAAATTTGGACCAAATGATCCAATTACAAGAGAGCAATTGGCAGTAATATTAAATAATTATTGTAGATATAAAGGAAAATATAAGGCAATACATGCAGATTTTACAAAATTTAAAGATAGCGATAAAATTTCAAGTTATGCAAAATGGGGAATGAATTGGGCAGTAGGAAATAAAATTATAAATGGTTCAAATGGTAATTTGAATCCACAAGGAACAGCGACAAGAGCAGAAGCAGCAGCAATGCTAAGTAACTACTGTAAAATAATTAAATAATAAATTTGAAAAATAGAAAAAAGAGGGGGATAGAAATGAAAAGGATTAGAAATATCTTAATAATATTTTTAATTACATTTGTATTCTTCTCTTTTAGTAGTTATTCAAAATGCAAAGCTATTGAAGGAGAAGAAACACTAAAATTAGAATATAATGAAGAACCAGCTAAACCATATCAGAAACAAGAAAATAATGAAATAGCATTAATGAGTGCAGATAGTGATACTGTGTATGTAGAAGGTAATTATAATTATAAAATTCAAAAAGGTTATTCAATAACAGCTACAAATGTTAATAATATTATAATTTCAGAGGAAATAGTTGACATTGCTATAATAACAAAATATACAGGGACAGAATCTACTGTAACTATTCCAAAAACACTTGGAGGAAAAAGAGTTTATGAAATAGATAATGGAGCTTTTTATCAGAATACATCAATAAAGAAATTAATAATACCAGATAAAACAATTGGAATGATAGGTGCTGGAGCATTTGCTGATTGTACAAATCTGGTAGAAATATCTTTTGGAAATGCTGTAAAAAATATAGCTTCTTATGCATTTCAAAATACAGCTGTAACGACTGTAAAGTTGCCAGCGACACTAGAATTTATATTAAATACATCTTTTTTTAAATGTGAAAAAATAACAAGTATAACAATAGACAGTAAAAATGTACATTATAAAGCGATAAATAATGTAATATATGAAATAAATTCTGATAATACATTAAAATTAAGGGCATATCCATGGTCAAAAAAAGATAAAACCTTTACAATACCAAATAATGTAAAGGAAGTAGAATGTGAAGCTATAATAAATGATTACTTAGAAACATTAAATGTACCAGCAACGGTAGAAAGTATACTAACTTCTAATTATGCATTAACAACGTCAAATTTAAAAAATATATATGTAAATTCAAGCAATCAAAATTATAGTAGTGTTGATGGTGTGTTATTTAGTAAAGATAAGAAAAAATTGTATTTTTATCCGTCAGGAAGAACTACAACAACGTATAATATACCAAATGGAACAACAAGTATAGAAACAAATGCTTTTTATAATTCAAATAATTTAAAATATATTAATATAGCGAAAACAGTAAGTAGAATAGAAGTACAAGGATTTGCTTATGCACGAGGATTGCAAGAAATAACAATTCCAAGTAATGTAACATATTTTGGAGCACAAATATTTATGGAATGTCCAAATTTAAGGAAAGCAACAATAAGTGCAAATGCAGAGGTATTATCATATTTAACATTTTTTAAATGTTCAAATTTAGAGGAAGTAATAGTAAATGGAAATATTAAAACATTAATAAAAGGAGCTTTTTACTATTGTCCAAAATTAACAAAAATAACTTTACCAAGTAGTTTGGAAAAGATAGAATTTGGAGCAGTATGGTGTTGTAGAGGTTTAGAAAAAATAACAATACCTGCAAATGTTGTTTTACTGGAAGAAGCGGCATTTTATGATTATTTGAATAGAGATAATAATTATTGGTCAGATGTTATTTTTGATATATCGAAAACAAAATTAAAATTACAAAAAGATGGAAATTATATGGCATTATATGATTATAAAATAAAAGGAACAAGAGATTATAATAAGGCTTATGAGGTATTAAATCTTGTAAATCAAGAAAGAAAAAAATATGGATATACAGAATTGAAAATGGATAAAAATCTTTTGGAGAATGCGATGGTAAGAGCAGAAGAAACTGTAACATATTTTGAACATGAAAGACCAAATGGATTATCTTGTACTACAGCAATAACTCAAAAATATGGATATGCAGCGGAAAATATAGCTTTAGGGCAAACAACAGCAAAATCTGTAATGACGTCATGGATGAACTCATCTGGACATAAAACAAATATATTAGAACATCAATATTCAAAAAGTATAGGAATAGGTTGTTATTTAGCAGATGATGGTAGATATTATTGGACACAGATTTTTACAAATGGAACACCGGAAACAGTATCAAAACCACAAAATAAGCAAACAACACCAGCAATAAAAATATTGAGGAATAGATTACCTTTTAGAGATGTAAAAACAACAGATTGGAGTTTTAATGCTATAAGGGATAATGTAAGTAATTCAATGATATTAGGATATAATTCAACAAGATTTGCACCAAATGAAAAGATAACAAGAGGAATGCTAGTGACAATATTGCATAGAATGGAAGGACAACCTTATGTGGCAGGAACAAGCAAATTTTCAGATGTACAAAATACAAAGGAATATTATTATGTGGCAGTAAAATGGGCAGCAAAAAATAATATAGTAAGTGGATATAGTAATGGAAAATTTGGACCAAATGATCCAATTACAAGAGAGCAATTGGCAGTAATATTAAATAATTATTGTAGATATAAAGGAAAATATAAGGCAATACATGCAGATTTTACAAAATTTAAAGATAGCGATAAAATTTCAAGTTATGCAAAATGGGGAATGAATTGGGCAGTAGGAAATAAAATTATAAATGGTTCAAATGGTAATTTGAATCCACAAGGAACAGCGACAAGAGCAGAAGCAGCAGCAATGCTAAGTAATTATTGCAGAATTATTAAGTAAGTGAAAATGAATTGAATTACTATAAAGATTAAATTGTAAAATTAATAAATAAGAGGAGATAGTAAATAATGAGAAAATTAAAAATATTAGTAATTAGTTTAATTTTGGTTATGTTTTTTAATTATTTTGCACCAATAGTATATGCAGTAGAAAATAACACAAAAGATGTAGAAACAAATATACAAAAAAGTAATGAAACTACACAGAATACAGCAAATGAGAGCAAAAAAGAAAGTGCAAAAAACGAAGTAACACAAAATAAAACAAATGAAAATAAAGTAGAAAAAAATACAGCAAATACTAAAAAACAAGAAAAGAAAGAAGAAGTAACTAAAAAAGAAGAAACACAAAATCGAGTACAAACACAAACAACAGAAAATACAATAAAAGTACAGAATGTAGAAGATCCAGAAATAGAATTTGCTGATGAAGATTTAAAAAAATATATGGTAGTACATTATGATGATAATAAAGACGGAAAATTTACAGTAGCAGATAGTGTAAAAATTACAGAATTAGATGTATCATCTTTGAAAGATGAAGCAGTGGATATTAGCGGAATAGAAAAATGTACAGAATTAAAAACATTAACCTTATCAAAGTGTACTAATTATAAAGTGTTATCAAATTTAGAAAAATTAGAAAATTTGCAGTTAAGAGATGATCAAAGTTATGACGAAAATAACGTAAATGAATTGGAAGAAATAAATAAAATTCCTAATTTAAAATCATTGACAATGGAGTATTATAATCTTACTAATTATGATATTTCAAAGTTGCCAAATAAATTAGAAAAGATGTCATTTCTATATATGCCAAAAGTAAATTTGAATCAACTAAAAGGTTTTAGTAATTTAAAAGAATTGGAACTTATAAGTATATATAATGAAATTAATGGGTTAGAAACAATAAATAATTTTACTAATTTAACAACATTAAAAATAGAAAACTGTAACTTTATAAAAAATATAGACTTTTTAAATGATAATAAAAATATAGAAAATTTGAATATAGAAGACAATAAAATAGAAGATATATCACCTGTTTTAACAATGAGTAAATTGAAAAAACTAGAATGCTTTGGGAACAATATAAAAGATATGTCAGTATTAGAAAATACGACATTAATAGATGATGTATATACTATAAAACAAAGTTTGGTTATAAATGACATAGAGGTAGAAAAAGGAAAAAAATTAGAATTAGAATTGCCACAAACTATAAAGCAAATATTTGATAAAAATAGTAAATTTTATGGAGAAAATGCAAATATAGAAATAAATGATCAACATGAATTTACAGTAAGTGATGATAAAAGTAAAATAACAATAGACACAACAAATGATGATATCGGAGAAAAAATGATACGTATATATGTACATAATAATAGTGGTGAGGGAAAACTAATAGGAACAACCTTAGAACTTAATTATAGAGTAGCTGCAAAAGCCGATAATATTGAAGAGGTACAATTTAAAAATGAAGATTTAAAAAAATATATATTAGATAATTATGATTTTGATAAAGATGGAAAAATAACCAAATATGATATGGCACAAATAACAAAGCTAGATATACAATATATAAATCAATCAGAAATAATAGATTTAACAGGATTAGAAAATTGTGTATCACTAAAAGATTTGACATTGAGAAAAGGTAGAAATTATGATGTTATAAGACAATTAACAAATTTAGAGAAATTAAGTATAAGTGAAATAGAGGAAGTAAATGAATTAAATAAGCTAAAGGACTTAACAAACCTTAAAGAACTAAGTATATGGGATATTAATTTAGAAAATTATGATATAAGTCAATTGCCAACACAAGTAGAAGATTTATATTTTAATTGTTATAAAACATTAGATTTAACACCAATAGTAAAATTTACAAATTTAAAAAAATTACATATAGAGAGTGGAAATGGATTAGTATTAAAAGGGCTAGAAAAAATAAATCAAGTAACAACATTGAAAGACCTTGAAATAAGATGGAGTTCTAGTTTGTCAAATATTGATTTCTTACGAGGAAATAACAGTATTGAAATTTTGAATATAGAAGATGATAAAATAGAAGATATATCACCAGTTTTGGAAATGAGTAAGTTACAAACTTTATATTGTGCAGGAAATAATATACAAGATATATCAGTATTGGAAAATACAACATTGTTAGATAGCGGGTATAATCAAAGTCAAAGGTTGGTAATAAATGATATGCTAGTTGAAAAAGGAAAAAGCATAGAAGTAGAGTTACCACAAACTATAAGACAAATATTTAACCCAAACAGCAAATTTTATATTCAGAATGCAGAATTACAAGTACAAGAAGGAGAAGGAATAACAATAAGTGAAGACAAAAGCAAAATAATAATAAATACTGAAAATTTAGATGTTGGAGCAAAAACAGCAAATTTAATAATAGAGAACAATGATTATAGTGGAAAGCTAAGTGGAACGACTGTAGATGTTAATTATAGAATATTTATTCCAGCAGACAAAACACAAGAAGTACAATTTAAAAGTGAAGAATTAAAAAAATATATGTCAGAAAATTATGATATTGATAAAGATGGGAAAATAACACCTTATGACATGGCACAAATAACAGAATTGGATATTAGATATATAGATAATAATATAGATTTAACAGGATTAGAGAAATGTATATCTTTGAAAAAATTATTAATGAGGAAAACAACAAATTATGATGTATTAAAGAACTTATCAAATTTAGAGACTGTGCAGATAGAGTTTTTGGAAGATTTAAGTGAATTGACAAAACTAAAAAATATACCAAATCTTAAAAAATTGATTTTTGAATTATATTCAGAAAAATTTGATATAAGTCAATTACCTACACAAATAGAAGAACTAAGTGTACAAGCATATCATTTAAACCTTACACCACTAACGAATTTCAAAAATCTAAAAAAATTAAGTATAAGTGGTTCAGAAGAAGAAATAAAAGGACTAGATGTGATAAATCAAATATCAACATTAAAGGAATTAGAAATAACAAATAATTCTGAGATGACAAATATAGATTTCTTAAAAGAAAATAATTATATAGAAAAATTGAATGTAGAATATGATGGAATAGAAGATATATCACCAGTTTTAACAATGAGAAAATTGCAAACTTTAGAGTGCTCAGGTAATAATATACAAGATATTACAGTGTTAGAAGGGACTACATTATTTGATGAAGTAGATAGTGCACAACAATATCTAAGATTCAATAACATTATAGTAAATAAAGGAGAAAAAGTAGAAATTGATTTACCTCAAACTGTAATACAAATGTTTAATCAAAATAGTAAATTTTATGTGCGAAATGCAAATGTAAGATTAGATGATGGACAAGGAGTTTCAGTAAATGAAAATAACAAAATAGTAATAGATGCAACAGAGGCAACTGCAGGAGACAAAACTGCATATTTATCAATTAGTGGTTCTAGTGGAATTTTAGTAGGAACTTCAATAAGAATTGAATATAAAGTAGCTGTACCAGAAGATAAAGACACAGAGGTACAATTTAATAATGAAGAATTAAAAAGCTATTTAGCTGAAAATTATGATTTTGATAAAGATGGAAAAATTACACCTTATGATATGGCACAAATAACAGAATTAAATTTGGATAGTGGAACATTCAAAGAAAAAGTAGATTTAAAAGGATTAGAATATGCTACATCCTTACAACATTTGGAAGTATATAATGCAACTAATATTCAAGTTTTAAATAATATAAAAACATTAGAAGATTTGACTTTAATAAGAGTGAATTCACAAGAAGATTTTCAGAATATAAGTAATATACCAAATTTGAAAAAATTAACATTAAGTAATGTGGATTTTGTATCTACATATAGTTATTATAATTTACCAAAACAATTAGAAAAATTGGCACTAACTTCTTGTAAAATTATGAATGTATATCAAATAAATGAATTTACTAATTTAAAAGAATTAGAAATAGATTGTGCACAATTATCTTATAATGAAAAGATACAAGGATTAGAAAGTATAAATCAATTATCAAATCTAAATAGTTTAAATCTTCAAGGTAATAGTCTTGATAATATAGAATTTTTAAGAGGAAATCAAACTATAGAAACACTAAATATAAGTAGTAATAATTTGACTAATATTGATGTTATAGAAACAATTAGTAATTTGAAAGAAATAGATATATGTAGCAATAAAATAAATGATTTATCAGTTATAAAAAGAAATCTTAATTTGATACAGAATAATTCTGATATATCACAATGTTTTACTTATAATATAGAAGGAATATCAGGACAAAAACTAGAAATTGAATTACCACAAACAGTGAAAGATGCAATGAATCCAGATGATGTATTATATATTGATAACTTAAATATTAATCAGTCTGCAACAGTGTATTATAATGATTCAGAACCAAGAGCAAAATTGAGTGAGGATAAGACAAAAATAATAATAGATACGACAGGAATAGAAATAGGAAATGGAACAGAATGGTTAAGATTTGTGGGCAGTGGAAATTTATCAGATACAAGCATTTATGTAAATTATAAAGTTTGGGCTGCAGGGGATAAAACTAAAGAAGTAAATATACCTGATGCGAATTTTAAGAAGGAAATATTAAAAAATCATGATTATGATAATGATGGAAAAATTTCAGAATTTGATATGGCACAAATACAAAGTTTATATGTAAGTGGTTCAATAGGAAATTTGGAAGGAATACAATATGCAAAAAATGTGAATTATTTACAGATCTATTTATATGCTGACTGGGTAAATGGTAGTGCTCCAAAAATAGATTTAACAAAATTAGGAACATTAAGTAAGCTAGAAACATTATACTTAGGTGGAAATGTAAGTGACTTGGACTTTATAAAGAAACTAGGAAAATTAAAAAGTTTAAGTTTAAGTACAAATGCAAATAACATGAATGAATTATTAAAAACAGTAAAAGATTTGAGTAATCTACAATTTTTAGAAATTTCAGGAGATAATGATACAGTATTTGATCCAATACTAAGTATGACAAATTTGAAAAGATTAAAATTGAGTGGAAATGATAAAGGCTTACAGGTAGTTATGCAAAAAATAAAGAATATGTCAAATTTGCAAGAATTAGTAATATCTAGGTTTTATGTAGGCAGTGATAGTGATGATGTTAAAAAATTGGATTATACAGAAATAAAAAATCTAAAAAATTTAACACTACTAGATATTTCAGATCAGTATTCAGATGTAGATTGTGCAAACATACCAAATACATTAATGACTTTAAATTTAAGATGTAACTCGCTAAGAAATATAAATAAATTAAGTAACTTAAAAAAATTATCAAGAATAGATATAGAAAAAAGTAGAGTATCAACAATAGATTTTATTAAAGATATGAATGTAGAATATCTAAAGCTAGAAAATAACATAATAACAGATATATCACCATTAAAAGGTTCAACAGTAAGAAATGCATATTTAACAAACAATCCTGTAGATCCAAATGAACAAAATAATGCTGAAACTATTGCATTTTTCAATAATCATGTAGATGGAATTTATAGAAATCTATATTTAACAGATTATGAAAAAACAAAGAAAGTAGATTTTAAAAATAAAGAATTTAAAGATAAGTTAGTAAAAGAATATGACTTAAATCGTGATGGTGAAATGTCAAAATATGAATTAGAAAAGATAGGGTCTATATATGGCGTAAAGGCATTGGAAAATACAGAATATATGACGAATTTATATGATGTTGGAATAAGTGGGGAAAAATTAACACCAAAGGAACAAAAAGAATTAATAGAACAAATAAATAAATTAAATTCTAGTGTGCAAATTTCAAATTTTTATTCAGTAAATACGGATTTAGGAGAATTTAATCAGACAACTAGCAATTATGTAATAGATTTATATAAGGCATGTCCGCTTTTAGTTGAAATGAAAAATCCAAAGAGTAAGTTATACCAAGGTAATTATAAACTAAATACCAATGAGGATGAAACAGGAGAATATAAATATTTAGAATTAAAAGATAATAAAATAACAATAGATAAAAATTTTATAGGTGATTTAACATATTATATGTCTTGTGTAGTTGAGGGTCAACAAAATAAATATATGACTGTAGCGTTTAGCTGGCATAATACAACTACTGGAGATAAAACAAAAATTGTAAATGTAAAAGATACTAATTTTAAAAAGGTATTATTAGAAAAATATGATATAGACAAAGATGGTAAATTTACAGAATATGATGCAAATAATATAGGCTCATTAGATATATCAGGTTGTGGAGTTTCAAATTTATCTGGAATAGAAAATTTGAAAAATTTAAGAGAATTACAAGCATCTGATAATAATATTTCAAATATTGCGCCAGTAATGAGTTTGACAAAATTAACTGGATCACAATTTTGCAATAATAGAATAACAGATATAAGTTGTTTAAAGAATAGAAAATTTAAAAGTATATTTGCAATAGACTTAGGCGATAATTATATAGATTTTTCTAATGACAGTGAACAATTAAAAACTTATATAAATGAATTGAAAAAGAATAAAAGAGCAGATCTAACTTATGTCAATTATGTGGCAATGAGCCAAAGAGTAGGAAATCCATTACAGGAAAATAATCAAGTAAAAATGGATGCAAAAATAAAACAAAAATTAATAGCATTAGGTGCAGATTTAAATAAAGATGGAAAATTAACACAAAAAGAATTAAATACAGCAACAAGAAGTAGATATGTAAATAATGATTATCAAGAACCAATTATAACAAGTTTAGATTTATCAAATTTAGCTTTAACTAGTGTTGAAGGAATACAATATTTAAGTGGTTTAAAAAAATTAAATTTAAGTCATAATAAAATATCAGATTTAACACCATTATCTAAATTAATGAATTTATCAAATTTGAATTTAAGCTATAATAATATTACAAATATAAGTAAATTGCCATATTATTCAACTATTTATTGTTATGAAGAAGGAAAAATAGTAAATTTAAGTCATAATAATATAACAGATATTTCATGTATAAGTAATTGGACTATTAATAATTTAACTGATTGGTCTAATGGTGAGGGTATGGATTCTAGATTATTTAATTTAGACTTATCTTATAATAAAATAGACAATATAAGCGGTGTAAAAAATTATGTAAGATTAACAAATTTGAATTTAAGTAATAATAAAATTAGAGATATATCAACATTAAAAGATTATAATTTTGTAATAAATCCACATTTGAATGGAAAATATAAAGAGCTTTTAGAAGATTTTAAAGAAATAAATTTAAGTGCAAATTATATAGATGTAAATTTAGCAGACAATAAAAAGGCAATTCAAGTATTTAATAATAAAAAAGTAAAATTAAATATAAGCAATCAATCAGTGGAATTACCATTTGCAGATGTAAAAAAAGGTTCATGGTATTATAATGCAGTACAATTTGCTTATAATAGAAAAATAATGTCTGGAACAAGTTCAAAGAATTTTTCACCAGATGTTAAAATTTCAAGAGGAATGATAGTAACAATGCTACATAATATGGAAAATAGACCTTATGTATCAGGAACAAGCAAATTTAAAGATGTACAAAATACAAATGATTATTATTACGTAGCTGTAAAATGGGCATCAAAAAATAATATAGTAAGTGGATATAGTAATGGAAAATTTGGACCAAATGATTTAATAACAAGAGAACAATTAGCAGTAATATTAAATAATTATTGTAAATATAAAGGAAAATACAAAG
>OLRY01001838.1_pt1 | contig 17417 bp, 20 predicted proteins | sample 1672541 | NCBI WGS metagenome assembly OLRY01 (sample SAMEA3136697, study PRJEB25190) | human gut metagenome | biome: human gut; feature: human-associated habitat; material: faeces | place: Austria | collected 2013 | reverse complement strand
TGTTTCCGCAGGCTACGAACAATGCGATGGTAATGCCGAGATGAATCAGCACGCTGATGTATTTCTTTCTGCGGTGCAACGTACCGGAATCGTGCTTCCATGCGTTCGCACCTACGCAGATCCAAAGGTGTACGATACATGTGATGAAGCTGATAATCGTTGCAAGTAAAGTTAATAAGTACATCATCATATGTATCACCTCCTTTATGATATTTTTTATTTTGACACATTTTATGATGATTTTTCTTCACTCACTCACTCGACACCGAAAAGCGGTGACATTTAAACCGGGAAATGAGAAAGCGCAACATGTAGGAATTGTAGGTTTTCTCACCACGGGCATCGTGATTGGTTGTATTTACAGTATAATCAAAAATAGAAAGGTTTTCAAGAAGAAAAAAAGAACACCGCCCGGATCGGGCAGTGTTCGTCTGGATGTTATGCAGGAAGTTCATCCATATAGAGTTTTCGGTAAGTGTCTTTTCGATAACTCACGGTTCACCTTTTTTTTGGTCTTTGTTTTGCCCTATTTTTGGGCCGTATTTTGTCATAGTCTGTTTACAGCCCTAAAAGTGGTATCTTTCAGGGCTGTATGAGTTACCACGTGTGGCTTCGAACCAGCTTGACCATTTCAATGGTCACATTCTGGGCCATCAAGGCACGTGCGTTTTTCAGCCAGTGACGGTGTGCGTAACCATCCCAGTTGTTGCCTTCGTAGAACCAGCTGCACTGATCGTTGTGATCTTTGTTACAGCAAAGTTCATGTAACTGCGTAGCGAACATCTGTTCTTCGTTTAAGTTCTGCATCTGTTTTCCGTTCATGTTGATTCTTTCCTTTTTTTGCTTGTGCTTTCGCTGCGTTCACGCAGATCCGAAGGTTGGCTGTCTGAAGTTGTGATAGAAGAGCAAGAGCTGGTTGAAAAAAGGACAGGACCGCCGAAGCGATCCTGTTGCGGTTACAGGTGATGCTGAATCTGTTCCAGCTTGTGCTGGTTCAGGCTGACATTCATGTCTGTAATGGTTTTGATTTCGTCCCAACGGGTACGGAAGCTGGCCGGACGTTCAGCTGGCTGTGTTTTCAGCTGTTCGATGATGTCGAACAGCACCGGAACGGTCATCTGTTCCGTAAATGGGCGAAAGCCCAGTTCCGGGAAGTTTTCGTTTCGAACCTCGAAACCGCAGGTTTCCGGGTTCATCCGGATGGTGAGGCGTACCTGGATGGCGTTGGTGATCGTGATGGTATCCCCGAGGTACAGGTATTGCAACAGCTTTGTCAGGTTATGAAAGGCAAGCAGTTGTTGTTTTGATCTCATAGAGCGTTCACCTCCGTTACAGCTGGATGTTGGCACCTTTGACGGTTGCGCGGGCGTCCCAGGATTTGATTTTGGAGAAGGGAACTTTTGTTCCGTATCCAGCCTGATCGTTGACGGTTTCATAATACAGAAACGCTGGGACATCTTTTACCGGAATGGTAAAGATGCGGGTGACACCTTTGATTTCCTTTACGTTTTTCTGTTGATCCATAATCCTTACAGTCATCATAGCGAATTTCTCCTTTCTTATCTTCAGGTGTACGCCCGTAAAAAAGGCAGACCCTGTAAGGGGCCTGTCTTTTTTGTTGTCTTCATCGAAGGACAATCACGAACCGATCGTCAAAGAGCGGTTCCAGTACCGGCTTTACCTGAACATCCCAGTCCAGGTTTCCCAGGCCGCAGCCCGGTGGAACGAGATAGCAGCGCGTCAGGTTCTGCTGGTTTACGATGTTGATCAAATGTTTGGCGGATGTTCGGATCAGGTTTAAATTTGAAGAGTCCCTCCAGTCGTATTTTGTAGGAAAGCTAATGAGCCGACAGTTATGGATACCACGCTGGGTGAACAGATGCGGCGTGTTACCCTCAGTTTGAAGATGCCTTGCAAGTTCTTCATCCAGATGGTATTTCTGGTTCGCCTGACGGGCGATCCCAGCGCCCATAACGGCGCGTCCATTTGTTTTGATGATGCCGTTGGTGGTGATGCAAACGGCTTCGGATTCAGATACCGGAAGGGTGAAAATGTCCCTGGACGTTTTCATAAGTTTCATAGAGTTTGGATCCTTTCTTAATACGTTACAATTCCTTTGATACAGGATGCCAGCAGCGTCCATTTCTTACCGTTGGTGTCGGTGACGGAGATTGTGTGATTGTTGGTAAGAATGTCTTTCTGGATTTTCTCCCATATGGCGTCATGGGTACCATCTATGGGGATATAGGGATCCTCTGGTAATATGGTGACGAGATAGGTATGTTCGCGATAGGTATATTGCATCGAAAAGACCTCCTTTTTGTATTTGTTTTAGCACTCGGACAGTTTTATTATTTCAATTGGACAGGAGAAGCCTCATTTTATAAGGGTTCATGGACGTAATTGGACAAAATTCGAAAAGAATTGGACAAACAGCCCTCGCGGATTGGACAAAAAAAGAACCGCCCCTGCAGGGCGGTTCGTCCGGAGATAAATCGAATGACTGACAGATTCCACGGCCTTGTATTGGAGATCTGCCAGTCCGTCGTACCTGCGGGATTTGAACCCACGATCCAGCCGTGAAAGGGCTGTGTTTTAACCACTTGACGAAGGTACGAAACTGCTCCTGATCGGACTTGAACCGATACGGTGTTGTCACCACCTGATTTTGAGTCAGGCGCGTCTGCCAATTCCGCCACAAGAGCAAATCCGGGAAAATCCTATGTAGTTGGGGGAGAGGGAGTTTCCCGGAGATTCGGACGAGGTGTCCGAAAGCCCCCAGAAGGATTCGAACCTCCATTGACTGCTTACAAAGCAGCTGTATTACCGTTATACGATAAGGGCTTACAGCATCCTATTGCGAACTTGCCGGATGCCAGGGCGTCTCCTTTGATTTCGCCTCATCATGAGGATGGGCTTTGCCGCAGGGACGTACCTGCGGAAACGGAAGGCTTTTGTGACGCAACAAACCGTGGTTTGGCACGGGACATACGATCTGCTGCGCCCAACTGGAATGATGGGATTCGAACCCATAACACTCGGTTCCGAAGACCGATGCTCTATCCGTTGCGCTACATTCCAATAGTGGTAATTGAACACCCGTCGGCTTGACGATTAAGTGTAGGCTTTATTCAAAGCGGCGAGTGTAGGAAACTCGCCGCCTTAGAAAAAAGTATTTCAAGAATGCTGCAATGGTTACACCGAGCAATTGAAAAAAAGTAGAGGCGGCAATCGCCGCCCCTACAGAGCAAATCCAGAGAGCTTCCTCTGACCAATATACATCTGCGGTCTGTTCCGCCACCGGGGAGACATACCTGAGCATAGGTTGTTCCTTCCTATGCTGTATGCCCCGGATCCGGCGAATCCGGATCCCGTACCCGAATGGGATTGACACCCACATTTCATCCGCGTCTTTCAGAAAAAGAAATTTTCAGACATACCCAATATCTGATTTGTTATTTCAAATCTGCCTCGCCTTGCGGATTACACGCTGTTGGTTTGTCTTATACTCCCTGTTTCCAGGGTATCATCGGCAAACGGTTCTTTTGGAAAAACCAGTATGGCTCCGGGTTCCAACCGGAGTAGGGACTGGCCGTTTCACCACCCACCGAAATTGGGCTGGCTTGACATTTTTCCCGCCGACTCGTGACAGCTGCGTTGGACGTTCGATGTACACAGCGCATACGGCTTATGATTGGACGCATCTGTTCCTCTGGTTCTTGCATTACTGGTTTGAACCGCGTCTGGTTTCTTCAGTATCCCGAAGAAGCAGACGTCATATCCGCCGTATCCCTTGTAGGCTGACTGGGCCGTTGACAAGGTTCTGTTTTTGCACATAATCCTCCCGACATTGTCGGAACGACAATGTTCATTGTAGCGGATGTAGGTTGTATTGTCAATACAGGAAATATAAAAAAATCATCTGCCCGTTGGGGATCGGGCAGATGACAGTCGAAAAACTATGATAAGAAGAAAGGAGAAAATCTCTGGTTACCCACTCGCCGGCTTGCCGGTTATCGGATAGGCAATGTATCGTTATAGAGATTCAGGAAATTTAAGAGTGCCTGGAATGTTTCGGTTTTGCACGCATCGTTTAAGATGGCGTGCCGTCCGTTTTTGATTTCCAGTGAGGTGATGGGTCCGGCGCCGCGGTCCTGGAACCAATGCGCCAGTTTTGGCAGGTCTTTAGTGACCGGGTCGTCCTCTCCGGAAAGCAGCAGCATCGGTGTGGAACGTAAGGTTCCAATGTCTTTCTGGCTGCGCTGCATGGCTTCCAACAGTTCCAGAAAGAAACCGGGGGTCACCGGCTGTCCGGGCTTAAAGGCGTTTCTTGCTTTGGCGTCTTTGTACAGCCAACGGAATTTGTGTCCGCCGGGTTCCGGAAACGCGCGGTTGTAGTTGTCGAGAAGCAGGTCATCAACGACACCGGTGGTGTTGTCACGGCCGTAGCGATCGATCCGGGATTTGGCCAGGGCTTTTCCAATCAGCAGTTCCGGAAGGGATTTGTTGCCGGTTCCGATGAGGATGACGCCGGTTAAGTCTGTATGGTCTTTGTTCAGCATTTGTTTGGACAACAGGTCGCGAATCAGGAAGGAACCTAAGGAAAAGCCTGCCAGAAAGTAGGGCTGTCCTTCGGTTTTCCATTCCCGCATGATTTCGACGGTCTGGCGTTCGATTTCCTGGAACGTCCAGTCGGTCATGTCTTTCATATTGCCGCAGCCCGGGATTTCCTGAAGGATGGTTTGATAGCCGTGGGCGTTCAGGAAGTTTTCCAGAGGTTCGTACATGGTGATGTCTTCCATCAGGCCGTGTAAGAAGTGTACGCATCCGATGGTTTCGGACGTACGGGTAGACAGTTTGACCTGGTATTTTCGGTTGCTGTCTGATAGGATTTTGTTTTTGTTCATAGGTTTGGTTCTCCTTTGTATGGTTTAGAAAAAAGAGTCACGGCCCGCTGGCCTGTGACTCAGCTGATCCAGGTAAGCCTGGGATTGTTGTATTTTAATTTTGCAAGGACGTGATTGGCTTCCTCCTCGGAGGCAAAGCCTTTGGCGTTTGCGAGAAACGCTGTCCAGTAGCCTTTGTTGCACAGTTCCTGATTTTGATAGTACAGGATCTGACCGGGACGTTTTGGCGCATCGGTAATGATGATGCATTTCCCCTGAAGGTCGGCGATTCGTTTTGCACGCTGCTGACGTAAATATTCATTTTTCTCCATACGATGTTCCCTCTTTCTTCTGTTTGCGTCCCCAGATCGGTGCATGTTGTCCATGCGGATTGTCCCCACAATCGTCCGATTGGTTCAACGTACGGCCACATTGCTGTGACACGGTGGTAAGATTCCGGTTTGGCTGATGTTTGGATGGTAGCCTGGTCATGTGTCAGAATCAAACGTCTCAATTACGCTTTCTCTCCCGCAAAAATGCGGAACGCATTTGTATTCACACAATGTTCTCGGTTCGAACAACGTAGAACCAAAAGCGAAACGAAAGGAAATGTAGCTCTCACACATTCTCACACGCTGTACCCGATCCGAAGGATACTTCTCATCACACGGAAAAAAAGAAAACCTGTCGATGGTTATGTGTATCGTAACACAATTTGTATGTTCCTACAATCCTGCTATGTCATAAATGTAGAAGATGTTTGGGATCTGTCGTATGTGATCAGAAAAAAAGGGAGTACCCGTTTGGGTACTCCCGTATTCTATCTTCTTATCACAGGTGATCGGCGTGCCAACTCGATGCTCGCTGTGACATCTGATGTTTTGATTTTACACAAATCCTCTCGACGGAGCTTTTGCGACGTTTTGTTTGTTTTTGATTGTTTTATGCTTCTGCGAGAGCGGGGACAGCAGCTGCGGCTGCCGGTGTTGCTTCCGGCAGCTCATAGTTCAGCTGGAACTGGCAGCCCAGGGTGGTTCTGCCGATTACGTACGGCAGCGGGTTTTTGTTGGCGTCTTTGAGACGGCTTGCGCGTACGGTTTTGCCTTCCTCCATGAGTTTGGCAACCCAGAAAGCGGTTTTTGCCGGAAGGTAACCGATCTTTACGGTTTTCCCAGTATCCTTCAGGTGTGCCATCACGGCAACGGCGTACGGATCGCGTTCGTTATTGGTTTCGCGTTTCAGCATCAGGAATGCCTGAGCGTCGTGTTTTCTGACGTACCAGAGGTAATTCTGGCGTTTTTCAAAGGTGGTACCAGCTGCGCGAACGATTTTCTTTCCGAATGTTTTCTTCATAATGAGATTCTCCTTTTCTTATTTTAAGATACGAACTTTTGTTTTCACGTTTTCACCCGATCCGGCGTAGCCGGAATGTCAAGCGAAGCGTCAGGATTTTTCAAATCCGTTACAATTGGTCTCTCGATGCGGAACGCATATGTCCTCTGCCGTAAGGCGTATGTTTGGGATCTTTGTTCGTTTCTTTTTGTATCGATTGTATAGAATGTATTGGTTGTAGCGTTTGTTTTTATATTTTTTGCTGAAAAATGTGGAAATTTCTGCTTGACGGTCGGTCAGGCCAGGGCTATAATAAAAATGCAATCTTCCTCCTTTCTAGGTGAGTGTAAAAAGAAGACACACGTTTGTTTGGAACCCTTGAATGACCGTGTGTCTTTTTTTCGGAAAAGCCGTCGGTTTTTCCTGCATCTGGAAGATGCTTCTGGAAAGGGTTGGAAACAAAAACGACACATTGTTCACAAATTTTTCAAATTTTGGTTGCAAATCGGTTCGAAAACGAGTACAATGTGAATTAACAGAGGGAAAATCGGGTGGAGCGATTTTCATTTTGGGCCGTCCGGGTGAGACGGTGTGGGAAAAGAGGTACAGCATGAAGAAAAGAATATTACTGACGGTATTGGGTCTTCTTCTTGTGCTGGGTGGCGTCGGTATCTTTTTTTACCCGAATTTTCGGGCATGGCAGACGCAGGGTGAAGTACAATCGATCATCGACGATTTTATGTCCCGCAGGGACGAAGCGTTGGAAGCAGCAGGAGAGGATCCGAATCCAACCGAAGTGCCGGAGGAGGAAATCATCGTTCCGGATGAGATTGAGGAGACGCCGTCGGACGAGCCGTCCGTAACGGAAGCGCCGGATGCTTCGGATTCTGAAGATGAGTTTCAGAGTGTGATCCAGGAGTCACCGGAGAATGAAGAAGCGATCCGAGCGGAAATCGCGCGGCTGAAGCAGGTGTTACTGCCGGATCTGTACCAGGCAATGCTGGATTACAATCAGGATCTGATTACGAATGGACAGCATATTTCCGATGCCTGGGATTATGAACAGGTGCCGATTGATCTGGTGTCGTTGAACGACAACAGTTCGGTGATCGGATATCTTGAGATTCCGGATATGAAGGTTCGGCTTCCTTTGTTTTTAGGAGCTTCGATGAGCAATCTGTCAAAGGGTGCGGCGGTGTTGTCGCAGACCAGCATGCCGGTGGGTGGAGACAGTACGAACTGTGTGATCGCCGGACATCGCGGGTATCAGGGCAGTGCTTATTTTCAGTATATTGATCGGATGTCGGAAGGATCGAAGATCTACATTACGAATCCGTGGGAGACCCTCACCTATCAGGTGACGGGGATCAAGATTGTTCAGCCGACTGATTCGTCGGACGTGCTGATTCAGCCCGGGAAGGATATGGTAACGTTGGTTTCGTGCCATCCTTATGTGATTGGCGGCGGACCGGAACGGTACCTGGTATTTGCGGAACGGGTAGATACGGTATCGACCGTATCGGATGACGGTGAGATTACGGTTGTGAATCCGCCGGAAGATACTTCGATGGGAGAGACCGAGACGAAAACGTCTTCGGAGACAACGCAGGATCCGGAAGGCACGGATGCATTGGAAGATGCAACGATTGGTTCGGATATCGAACCGACAGACGGATCGGATGATCCGGGCGCAGTTGTTGTTACGGAGAGTTCTCTTTCTAAATTAGAAGAGATTCTTCGGATTGTGTTGCCGATCGGAATCGTAGCCCTGACGATTGGACTGGTGGTCCGTCGGAAGGTGTATAAAAAAGACGATCCCGATGATTTTATGTAAGAGGAATTCCACCAGTGATTCCTGCCGCAGATGCGGCGGCCGCAGGGCCGTGTAACTGGTGTGTTCATGGATAAAAAATCACAAAGAAAGGAGAAATGAAAGCATGAACAAGAAAGGAGAAATGAAAGCATGAACAAGAATAGTATCAAAAAGGCCGGTGCCATGATGATGGCAGCCGCATTCGCACTGACGCCCGCCGCTGGTGTTATGGCTGCTCCGGAAGATATCATTGACACCAGTAAGAAGGGTTCCATTACGCTGCGTAAGTACGATATGACTGCAGCACAGGAGGATGGTATTGAGCTGAATAACTTTAAGGCTACTGGTAAGCAGGATCAGACAGCGGAGGAGGCACTTTCCCAGTATGTAATTGAAGGTGTTGAGTTTACCGTTGCAAAAGTTGCTGATATCAATACCGTGACCGAGAATGGTGAGATCAAGGTTCTGTATAATCTGCCGAGCGATATGGCTGATGTGTTGGGTCTGGAAGATACTCGTGGAGATGGTCTTTACAACTCTTCTGAGATCAACGAAGCGCTTTCCGATCTGCTGGTAGATAATACTGCAGGAAAGAATGCTCTGGAAAATTATGCGAAAGGTCTGTCCGGACAGCATATTATGAAGACAGACGCACAGGGTTATGCAAAGCTGTCCAATGCGGATCTGGGTCTGTATTTCGTTATTGAGACGAAAGTTCCCGCGAATGTACATACTACGGTGGATCCTTTCTTCGTTAGCGTTCCTATGACGGATGTGGAAGGTGAGTCCTGGTTCTACGATGTATATGTATATCCGAAGAACCAGACCAATATTCCTGACCTGGACAAGAAGGTTCGTCAGCATGACGATGCGGAACTGTACGATGATCCTGAGTACAAGGACAGCGCAACCGGTTCCGAAGGCGATGTGATGGATTACATTTTTGTATCCCATCTGCCGAAGATTACATCCGAGGCAACGTATCTGACGCAGTATACATTTGTTGACCAGCTGGACAAAGGTCTTAGCTACAACAAGGATGCTGCTATCTACTTCTATGATAACAAAGACGATGCCATGGAGAACAATACCGAGAATGCAGTAAAGACCTGGGCGCATGGCGCACCGCAGTTCAAAGAGATTTATGATTCTCAGACTGCTGAGTACAATCGTATGACGATTGCACCGACCGCAGAAGGTCTGAAAGAGATCGATCCGAGTCTGTCTGAGCATTGGCTGGTAGTTGCGTATACCGCAACGGTAAACTCTGATGCTACTCCGATCCTTGGTGACCACGGTAATACCAACAACGTCGAGCTGACTTGGGAGCGTACTTCCATGGATTATAGTGATACCCTGGAAGATCGTGCAAGAGTTTATACTTACGCGTTGGATCTGACCAAACAGTTCACAGAATCTGATCAGGAATTCGACTTTACGAAAGTTCAGTTCGTGCTGCAGAATAAGACCGACGGCCATTATATCACTGCAAAACAGGCAAGTGCGGGCAAATACTATGTGACCGATGCAACAAAAGGTGCTACGGAGGGAGAAGGAACGGTATTTGTTCCGGATACCAACGGTAAGCTGATTATCGAAGGTCTGGAAGCCAATACGTATGTACTGACTGAGATCCATACTTCTGATGGATACTCTCTGCTGAAAGAGCCTATTACCTTCGACATTAAGCAGACAGAGGATACCTTCATTCCGTCTAAGACAACTTTGTATGATCAGATGGATATGATTTCTAATCCGAACAAAGAAGTGATCGAGGAGAACGGTGCGCGTGCTTCAGCAACGGTTGACGGAAATCAGGTAAGCATGAAGGTACATTCTGTAAAGAATATCCAGTCTACCAACGCTTATGTTCCGGTTACGGTTATCAATACACCGTCTTTTAAGCTGCCGATGACTGGTGGTACTGGTACTCTGATTGTTACTCTGGCTGGTGCTGCTGTGGTAGTTGCTGGTGTAGTTGTACTGACTCGGAAATCCAACAAGAGCGCAGCCTGAGAGTAAAAGCATATGAGGAAAAGGAACGCATTTCGTTATGTATTTGCGGTCCTGCTTCTGATAATCGCGATAGGACTCTTTGCTTACCCTATGATTGCTAACTATGTTTTTGAAAACCGGGCCGATTCCATCGTTCAGACGGTGGAATCGACAACGGTTGATGAAGACGATCCTGTAATACAGGAAGAGCTTCAGAAGGCTCAGAATTACAATGATGTGATTGCCGGCGGGCATGTTCAGCTGACCGACCCTTTTATGGAGGAGCATCTGGATGATGAAGCCGGAGAGTATAACGGTCTTTTGAACATGACGGATGATGGGGTGATGGGCGTAATTGAGATACCAGTAATCAATGTGTCCTTACCGATTTATCATGGTACATCCGAAGATGTGCTGGAGAAGGGAGTAGGACATTTACAGGGGACTTCCCTTCCGATTGGCGGAGAGAGTACCCACACGGTATTGACTGGACATTCCGGTTTGAGCAGCGCGAAGCTTTTTACCGATCTGACTGCGATGGAAGAGGGCGATTATTTTTTTCTTCATGTGTTTGGAGAAGAGCTGGCTTATCAAGTGGATCAGATTACAACTGTTCTTCCGGCCGAGATCAGTAACCTCCAGGTGGAACCTGGACAGGATTACTGTACGTTGGTGACTTGTACACCGTATGGCGTGAATACACATCGTCTATTGGTACGAGGACATCGTACCGATTATGTGGAAGCGGCGGAAGACCCTTCCAACTTGACGACAAAGGCGGTTGATTCCGAATGGATGTCAGAATACCGTAAGGCGCTGGTGATTAGCCTTGGCGCTTGTATCAGCTGTGTTGCGGTGATCTTTTTTATTCGCCACATGAAGGGCCGGAGTCGTATCGTTGATGAATTTATGTAAGACAATGGCTCTGAGCAGGCAATTTTGTCTGTCTTAGGGCCTTTTCTTTTATGACGAGTGATCGGAAAGGAGAATGAAATATGAAGCATAGAGCAAAAGTTCTGACTTCATTAACCTTGGCGGTAGCCATGGTTGCATCTGCTTTGCCTGTACCTGTATTGGCTGCATCCGATACTTCTGGGATTGATATTGTTTCGGAAACGGAAGCGCCGGTCATTGAGATTCAGGATGGTGAAACAGAAGGTGAGATTGTCATTACGGAACCGGATACGACGGAATCTTCCACGGAAGATGAAATCGAAGTGGAAGCACCGAAGTTCGGTGCGACATTGTCTTTGGGTTCGGATGACGGAATTGTCATGACACCGGTAACGGAAGGAGAAGAAACACAGGCTGCTTCCAGTACCGGTACGGTGGGTGACACAAAAACGCTCCATGTGGATGCGTTTAATCAGGAAACCACGGATGCTGATCTGCGTCTGTATTTCTGGGACGATGATGTAGAGGTTCCGGAGAATCCGACTGATTATGCGTTTGCGAATCCTGCGGATCTGATTCAGTTGGAGGGCTTGACCGAAGAATCTCAGGTTTCGATTCCGGTAGATACCGGAGAAGAAACGGTAGATGTGACTGCAGATTTGGTATTTGAGTATGCGGAAGATAAAGAGACGGTAACGGCAACGTATCTGTCTATGGGTCTTCCTTCGGATTCGGAATATGCGTTCGATGTGAAGTTGTCAATGGAGGATCCGTCTGTTGTGACAGTAGTTCCGGAGATTGTTTTTGAAGAAAACGTGACTCCATATGCTGCTTGGCAGTTGATCTGGGAAGAAGCTGAGATTTCTGTAACACCTCCGATGGAAGATGTTGTGGAAAAACCGTCTGAAGATCCGATTGTGATTGAAAAACCGGAGGATTCTTCGATTGATATTTCGGACATTGAGGAGCCGACCGATGGTTCGGAAGGTGATGTGACGGATGATACGAAATCTGATGTTACAAATCCGGATGATTCGATTGATGTTGATGTTCCGGAAGAGGGTGATACGGATAAGGTTTCTGAGGATGTTCAGGGTGAAGAGGATATCGTAGATGAAGATTCGGATTCCGGTATGACTGGTATCGATGAGATTCTGAATGAGCTTCCGTCGGATCAATTGGAAGATTCTGTGGTAGATAAAGATCTGGAATATTCTGGTCTGACCGATGAGCAAATTGCAAAAGAGAAGGAAGAGCAGTCGGAACTTTCCGATATGGGTGATTTTGCATTGGATGCTGGTTCGGATGCTATGGAAGAAGTTCCGGAGCAGACAGAATCTGAGTTCCGTACGGATCCTGTCATGGAGGCGTACATTCTGGAACATTTGGATTCATCTTATGTTGAGTCTGTGGACTTTATGACATTTGCAACGATTTTGCCTATCAAGAATACGTTCTTTGATGGTACGAAGATGGACGGCGATACGACAGATATTACAATCGAAGATGCGTTGATGTATCATGATGATGCGATGTATACGCAGTTTCAGACCATGACAACGTTGTATAATCTGAGTGATGATTCTGATTATTTTGTCGGATACATCAATGCGATGATGGATACACCGAATGTCAATACGACCGATGTTATCTTTGCTATGAACGATTATGACGGACAGGGTTTATCCAATTGTATCTATGATTATGATACGGGTCTGGCTTATATTCCGAAAGAGAATTTTGTCGGTGAAGATGGTCTTTATCAGACAGCGGCAGTTCAGGCGCAGATGTCTCAAGTGTTTACGACACTGGGCGAAGATTTCGGTGATGCGGAGACCGTAACCTCTGCTGCTTATACGATGGATGGCGTTCGTTCGACATCTGTTTCTCAGACGCGTTCTATCGACAGCATTTTGGATCTCCATGCTACGTATATGATTGAGTCCGGTTTGGATCCGGAAACAATGGTCGTATATGTAAATGGTGTCCCGACCGATGAAGATGGTTATGTTTATGATGCTACAACGGGTGAATTGACATTGAATCAGTCATCCTGTACGGTAATTTCTGTTTATGTGGATGGAAATCCGGATGAACAGGCGAAAGCATTTCAGTCAAGCGCTTTATTGAAGAGTGTAAAGGCTGCCAGTGTTACATATGACCAGATGGAAGCGGTTGGTACGGTTTCCTGGTCTGATGTTGAAAACCAGGTGGGTCAGGTATTTAACGTTCAGGTTGCTGTAGAGTACGTAGAGGGTTCTGGTGGTGGTCAGAACAATACGTATGAGGGATCTTATTATCTGAGTTCTTCACATGGTACAACGGATGTTCATTTGAAGAAACTGGTTGATATCATTAATGGTTCCATTGGTGTTCCGAACTGGAATGATATGTATATTCGTATTGGTAATGTTTATACGAATTATCGTTTCAATTTGAACCAGGCGTCCGGACTCCCATTTGAAGTAGTTCAGATGTTCCGTGATTACGTTGGTATTCATTGTGCGCATATTGATACAGGTTTGGGTCGTTTTGGTGAGGCTGATAGCTTCACATGGATCATGTCTGCGGCAAGACTTCGTTTGTTGCATTATGATGCTTCGGATGGTTATATTGTCATGGGTATCAACACACCTTATTCTTCTACATTTAAACAGGCAGGTTCTGCGATGTTCAAGCTTAATGTGGAGAAAGCTGATACAAGCGTATCGGTAAATAAGGTTTGGAACGACAGCAATAACTCCATGAGTCTTCGTCCGAATGATATCAATGTCAGTCTGTATAAAGACGGTACGAAACAGGAAACTGTTCAGCTGAATGCTGCGAATGGTTGGTCTTATACCTGGACTGGTCTGGATGCGAACAGTACGTATGATGTTCAGGAAGATTCGGTTCCTGCACATTATTCGTACAGTCATGGTACGATGACGGGTAATGCGGAAAATGGATATTCGATCACGTTGACGAATACGCTTCAGAGCGGTAAGATTCATCTGACAAAGTCATCGTCGAATCCATCTATTACGAATGGCAATGATTGTTATTCGTTGATCGGCGCGGAGTATACGGTATATACGAATCGTAGCGGTAATACGCTTAGTGGTGAAGTCGGTAAGCTGACGGTAAATGATAAGAACGGTTCTACGAATACGTTGACGTTACCGTTGGATGGAAATACCGGAAGGTTGACGGTCTATGTGAAAGAGACGAAGGCCCCGACCGGTTATTATCCGGATGATACGATTTATGGGCCGTATACGATTACGAATGGTGGCACACAGGAAGTTCGTGTAACAGATCGACCCATGAACGACCAGGTTATCATCCGGATTGATAAGACGCCTACCGGTGAGGTGACGGATACCATGCCTTCTCTGGCTGGTACGCAGTTCACGTTAAGGTATTATGACGGTTATTATAATAAGAATAATCTTCCGTCTGCACCGACACGTACCTGGGTGATTGAAACAAAAAAACGTACATCAGGTAGTCAGACTGCGTATTTTGCAATGTTGCGAGAAGATCATTTAATTGATTCTTTGAGTGATGATTTGTATTATCAGGATGGAGCTGTCACATTACCTTTAGGTACGATTACAATTCAGGAAACAAAACCCGCTTCTGGCTTTACATTGAATGGTTATCTGAAAGATCATAATGGTAATACCGTTGCTACGAATGGCGGTGTTTATGTGACGCAGATTACAAGTAGTTCATCGGGTGTTAGTATTCAGGGCGGTAATGAATTTACGTCCGAGGACGTTCCGAAACCGAGTAACATCATTATCAAGAAGTTCAACGGAAGCAATCGGCCGCAGTCTGGCACGACCTATGAATTGCGTAACAGTAAAGGTCAGGTGGTAGGTACCGCAACGACCGGCAGTGACGGTATTGCGGCGTTCCGGGATCTGTATCCGGATACGTACACACTGACCGAAATTGATACCGCTTCCGGATTGACCCTTCTGACAAAGACCATTACGATTAAGGCCCCGATGACCTTAACGGAACGGGAAGTGATTGCTAATGGTATCGACAAGGGTAAATGCGTTTACGATCCGGTAGAGAACTGCTATTATGTGTTCGATCAGACGTATGAGATTACGAATGACGTAACACTGAAGCTGCCGCTGACCGGAGCAACGACCACGTTTGCAACGTTCCTGCCGTTGATCGGCGGAACAGCAGTGTTTGCTGGAAGCGCGGCGATCTTCTTTAAGAAGAAACGGAAATAAACGGTGAGGGCGGCTGGTAACAGCCGTCCTCTTTTTAGAAAGGGTGTGTTGTGCGTGCATGAGCCGAGAGAGGTTGTGACGGTGGATGATTTCATTCATGTGATTGACGGGAAACTGGTATGTTATGAGTCGAATCAATTTGATTGGGAAAATCCGGAGGATAAAAAGCAGCTGCTCGATTTTGTCGAAATTTTGTATGAGACGGAGGAACTTGCTGCGGAATATGGTGTTGACAGTTATGTGGTGATTGAATATCATCGAGAGTATTATCACTCTATTTTTCCGGTTGTGGCTTCTATGAAGTGTCTTCCTGAAAATATTCAAGAAAAGATGCGAGGTGCGTTGGATGAATATAAGCGTAGGACAGGGCGTAAGGTTTTTGGTGAATGATCATGGATGTTTGCTTCATCGGGAAGGTGTTGTTGTGAGTACAAAGGATTCACAGATTGAAGTGTATGGCGTATATCCCATGCGGATGATGTTTCAAAATTCTTTGGTTCAGCAACATTTTGCTTATGATGATGTTGGTGCTGTATATGAACGTGATAAAGATCATGTTCGGTTGAAAGATTCACCGCCCCCATTTTCTGCATTGGCTCAGGGAATGAAGGGGAACGCTGGTGCGTTTGTGGATGCAAATCATCAGTATGTAATTCCGGAAGCGGAGTTTTCGAAGTGTTACCTTCAGGTATTGGATCAGGGTGCGAAGATTTCGCAGCGGGATATGCGTGCAATTCAATATCATCCATGGCCGCAGGAATTACAGAAAGAAAAGAAGTTGGATCGTGGTCAGATGGCCGAAAGCCGGTTTGGCTGTTTGCTTGCGGATGCACAGGAACTTGAAGATGATCTGCAGTTGGGATAAAAAAAGGGCCGCCCGTGAGGGCAGCCTTTTTTAGATCCATCGAATCTGTTTGGTGAACGGATCGATCTGCTGGATCGGTTTGTGGTTTCGATGGGCGTAGCGCATACAGTTTGCGGTACCGCCGGACATGGTTTTCCAGTCCATGTCAAATGGATACAGCGCAATGACAATGTCTGCATCATTGACCATGGCTTCGTTGCGTTTCATCATTAGTGCCGGGACATTGTACCGATCACCGTTCGGAAGCATGTCTCTGACACATTTGACTTCGTCTGCAAGGTGCAGCATGCGGCGGTATTCGTGCTGTCCGAACAGTCCGTCTTCTACCCATCGTTTATCCTGTCCATGGAATGGGATGTAGACGATGTCTTTTATATCTGGGTGTTTTTTGGAAAACGTGTAGACCGTCCAAAAAGCCAGTTGGTCGAAGCCCTGTGCGCCGCCGGAAATGAAGTTGCGTACGTCGTTGGCGGTGTAATGTGCTTCCAGGATTGGGTATAAGATGTCCTGGATTTCTTTGTAGGCGTCATAGTTATGATAGCCGAACAGGTCTTTGGGCCGGCGGCCGGTGAAACAGATGGTTTTTGACATAGGGATTTCCTTTCTTTTTGTACAGTGTAGTGTTTATTGTTTGTAAAAACGGTTCTGTTTGGCTCCCGTGAAAAAGTTTTGATTTCGACAAAAAAGTGACCTTGTATTTTGCCTTCAGATCGATTTTCTGGATGTTCGATGATATCTTTATTGTCTGGATCAGGAAAATGGCAGGAAGGAGTGAATTTGCGCGTTCTGCGGGGTTTTGAAAAGAAAGGTCTCCCGACGTGTGGTCGAGAGACTGTTTTTATGCGTTTTTGACGATCCGTTCATAGGCGTCTTTGGATAAGAAGGCTTTTTTCTTGGCAAGCATCGCTTCGGCTGCCTCTGGTGTGAAAATTCTGGAGACGGCATCTTCTTTCAGGATACAGCTGCGACCGGTCGGATACAGGTTGTCCTGGATGGGCGGTCGTTTTGGTGTGAGCGGTGTTTCGGACACTTCGATCAGAACAACACCCTGGTCCCATAGAGCTTTGCATTGGTCGCAGGGTTCGTAATCCAGAACGATGTGATGGGGTGCTTGTGCGTCATTTTTCAGATAGCCCAGCAACGCGAGTTCGCCCGTTTCCTGTCCGCACCAGAAGCAGACGGGTAGGGCGGGGTTTGCGCCGTGTTTGGGGCTGATTCGGATGGATTTGCTCATAATGTAGGCTCCTTTCATTCTGTTTCTTCCGTCCAGCAGGTAAAGTTCATGGTTTCTATGGTTGTTCCGGTATGAAGTTCCAGATGTGCCTGAACGGTATCCGGGATGGTTCCGTGTTCGTTTGCCGGAGACAGTCCGAGGATTGGTTGTTTTGTGTTTTTGA
>OLRY01001814.1_pt1 | contig 17593 bp, 16 predicted proteins | sample 1672541 | NCBI WGS metagenome assembly OLRY01 (sample SAMEA3136697, study PRJEB25190) | human gut metagenome | biome: human gut; feature: human-associated habitat; material: faeces | place: Austria | collected 2013 | reverse complement strand
GGAATGGCAATTGTACGTCAGCTTGTAGAACAGATGAATGGACAGATCACAGCAGATCTGCAGGGAAATATATTTTCTATTTGCTTGCAGTTTGTATGCATACGGTCATAAATAACGGCACAGGATTTCTATGCCTAATGGAATTTCCGGGGAACTCCTAAGATGAGTACGTCGTGTTTGTTATGGAAAAAATGATTGGGATAGATTCTATGTAAAATATATGATACACTGAAAGAGAATTGTGACGTTATGTTGTTATTTTTGGAACAGGAGGAAACAGAAAATGTATTTGCCGAGTGATAAGAGATATGACAAAATGATCTATTCGCGTTGTGGCCGCAGCGGGTTAAAACTGCCTAAAGTGTCTATGGGATTATGGCAGAATTTTGGGCATCAGGGTCGTTTCAGCGATATGGAAGAAATGGTACATACAGCGTTTGATCTGGGGATTACACACTTCGATCTGGCGAATAATTATGGGAATCCTTATAATGGAAGTGCAGAGGAAAATTTTGGGCGGATATTAGACCGGGGAATGCGTGAATTTCGTGATGAACTTTGCATTTCAACGAAGGCGGGTTATGAGATGTGGGACGGACCATATGGTGATCGAAATGGTTCTCGCAAATACTTGATCGCTTCCTTGGATCAAAGTTTACGACGGATGAAATTGGATTACGTCGACATTTTTTATCATCATGTTTTTGATCCGGAAACACCGCTCGAGGAAGTTGCACTTGCACTGGATAATGCGGTAAAACAAGGAAAAACCCTATACGTAGGAATTTCAAATTATAATACAGAACAAACCTCTAAAATAAAGAAAATATTTGATGAGCTGAAAACTCCGTTTATTATTAATCAACCCTCGTATTCTATGCTCAACAGATGGATAGAAGAGGACGGACTCAAAGATTACGCTTACGAAAACGGCTTGGGACTTGCCGTATTTTCCCCTCTTGCACAAGGTCTTCTTACAGATAAATATCTGAAAACAAATACCGGTTCCTCCAGCCGTCCGTGGATGAAAAGCCAACCTGATGAAAATACCTTGAAAAAACTGAAAAAACTTAATGAAATTGCTGCAAACAGAGGTCAGAAATTGTCACAAATGGCGCTTTCCTGGGTTTTACGTGATGATAAGATCACAACTGTTCTTATCGGTGCAAGCCGTCCGGAACAAATTACTGAAAATCTTCAGGCAGTCTTTAAAACTGATTTTTCTCAAGAAGAATTAACGGCAATTGAAGATACTTTATAGATTTATCAATATGCGAAAACTAAAATAATACTGCCTCGGTTTATGCGTTCAGCACAAATCGGGACAGTACAATCTAACAAGTATTTTTAATACTAAACCGGACAGATAAACTGTCCGGTTTTCTTTACTTATTCAATGCAGAACTTAAACAACTGCTTCATGCTTACGAAAAATCAATTCGTTTTTAAGTTCCTTTATCTTCACAGTATAGGTAATAAGCAAAACAACATCTGCAAAAATCCATGCAACCGGACTTGCTAAACATACTGCTGTATATCCTATTGAAGATACAAACAAGATCGCTACAAGAGATCTCGCTGCAAGCTCGCTGACTCCTGCCAGCATCGGCAGCATACTGTATCCCATGCCCTGAAGTGAATTTCTGATAATAAACAGTACTCCAAGAAACGGATAGAACAAACCGTTTATTCTTAAATAATACACTGAAAGATCAATTATTTTTTGTATATTTTCAGAATCAGCCGTATTTTTGTCAATAAACAAAGTTGTCAGCGCTCCACCTAAGAATGAAACTGCTGCGCATGCCGCTACACAATAAACCATTGTCATTGCAATACTCTGACCAATTCCGGCAGTAATTCTCGAATACTTTCCGGCTCCTCTGTTTTGTCCGCAATAGGTTGCCATAGTTATACCCATGCTTTCCATAGGTCCCACAGCTACGGTCTGAATCTTTATTGCAGCTGTCATTGAAGCTACTGCTGTTTTACCAAGCGTATTTACAGCAGACTGTAAAATAATAGAACCAATAGCTGTAATAGAAAATTGCAGCGCCATAGGTACTCCTATTACAACAAGTTTTTTCATTTTTTTGAAAATTTATTTTTTTCAAAAAAATCAACGGAGAAGGAGGGATTTGAACCCTCGCGCCGCGTTAGCGACCTATACCCTTAGCAGGGGCACCTCTTCGGCCTCTTGAGTACTTCTCCAGACTCCGAACTTATAATTTCTTATTAAATTGGAGTGCATTTCTTCTGTGTTTTCATCCGAAACGCATGGTTAATTATATCTGAAAGTGCTATAATTTGTCAACACCTTTTTTTATTTTTTTCATTAATTTTATTCTACTATGATAGATATGGAATCGAAAAAGGGATATACTGTAGTACTAATGGCTTTACAGTCTTTAGATCCATCAGAAAAGAAGCCGCACATCTATGCGGCCTCTCAGTATTATATTGATATATTTTTTTATCAGATCATCCAGAAATTATCTGTGCAGACAATCTTTCTGTAGGTCTCAAACTTGAACCACTTATTATGGAACTCTGACTTATTATCAGTTGATTTAAACTCATCCAGGAACTGCTGGTAATCGGCATTGCTGCGGATTTCGAGGGCAAAGCCTCTCTCATCCACAACAGGAAGTCCCATAAAGGCATACTTGTCTAACGGAATAATATCCAGTACCTTCTTATCACGGATCAGAACAGCTGCATTATCCTCCAGAGAAACAATATCAAAATAGCCCGGATACTCAAAGCTGTCACCCTCAACAGGCACAGTATCCCCTACATGATAAGTCTTAACCTCTTTATCCGCTTTGGAAAGCAGTGCATTCTCAAGGTTAAAATAGAACTCTTCGAAAATATAACCGCCAACCTTCACGTCATCCTTCTGGAAATAAGGCTTCTCCCCCTCTGTATCAACCGACTCCACAACACCACATGCAGAAGTCATATGACTCACACGGTCGATCAGGATCAGCTCACCGAGAGTCTTATTCTTTTTAAACTCATCCAGCACAACCTTATCAGAAAGACCGATCCTGCACAAAGCGATCTCATTCTTCTCGATTGTATCTGCATGCAGATGCTCACCAGTATTTACATCCGTCTTAAACTCAATACTCTTAACCACACCTGCGATTTTCTTTGTGCCAAGCTTCACAAGATACTCCTTGCCCACTTCAAGTCTGGAATCATCCATCCAGAGAAGCGTAGCCTCAAAGCCCTTTGCCACTGGGATTTCATTACTATTGGTAAGAACACAGCCACGGCTTACATCCACCTCTTTATCCAGCTGGATCGTAACAGCCTGGCCTGCAACAGCCTCCTCACGATTGTCACTGCCCACCAGAATCGTCTTAACAGCTGCTGTCTCGTTGCTTGGAAGCGTTGTAATGATATCACCTACACGAACCCGGCCACTCTCGATCTGGCCCTGGAAGCCGCGAAATTCATGGTTTGGACGAGAAACTCGCTGAACAGGCAGATAAAACTCACTGACATTCTCAGCCTCTGAAACATCCACAGTCTCAAGATGCTCCAGAAGAGCTTTACCCGTATACCAGGGCATATTCGGAGACTTCTTCGTTACGTTATCACCCTCTGTAGCACTGACAGGAATGATCACAACATCCTGAAGCCCCAGAGTTTCAGAAAGCTCATTAATATCCTTTACGATCTCATTAAAACGGCTCTCACTGTAATCAACAAGATCCATCTTGTTAACAGCAAATACGAAATGATGAATACCCATCAGAGCGCAGATACGTGCATGACGCCTTGTCTGCACCAGAACCCCCTGCTTCGCATCCACAAGAATAATGGAAAGCTGAGCAAAGGAAGCTCCAACCGCCATGTTTCTTGTATACTCCTCATGCCCTGGAGTATCCGCAACGATAAAACTTCTCTTATCTGTTGTAAAATAACGATACGCAACATCTATAGTGATTCCCTGCTCACGTTCTGCCATCAGACCATCCAGAAGAAGAGAATAATCAATGGCGCCTCCTCTGGAACCTACCTTGCTGTCCAGAAGAAGGGCTTTTTCCTGATCCGCATATAAAAGCTTGGAATCATAAAGAATATGACCGATCAGTGTAGATTTTCCATCATCTACACTTCCGCAAGTGATAAATTTCAGTAATCCGCTCATCCTAGAAGTACCCCTCTCTCTTTCTTTTTTCCATGCTGGCAGCTCCGCCGTCGGAATCGATAACACGTGTAGTTCTCTCAGATTCCACAGAGCTTAAAGTCTCGTCAATGATCTCATCCAGCGTCTCCGCTTCAGATTCGATACCACCTGTCAGAGGATAGCATCCGAGAGTACGGAAACGCACTTTTTTCATCTGCGGCTCCTCACCCGGATTCAGGCGCATCCTGTCGTCATCCACCATGATAATATTTCCGTCTCTGTATACAATCGGACGCTCTTTTGCAAAATAAAGAGGAACGATCGGGATATTTTCTCTCTTAATGTACTGCCAGATATCAGTCTCAGTCCAGTTGGAGATCGGGAAAACACGGATACTTTCGCCTTTTTTGATCTCAGTATTATAAAGCTTCCACATCTCCGGACGCTGATTCTTCGGATCCCAGGCCTGCTCTGCATTACGGAAGGAGAAGATACGCTCTTTTGCACGGCTTTTCTCCTCGTCACGACGACCACCACCAAACGCAGCTGTGAAACCATATTTCTTAAGGGCCTGCTTCAGAGCCTGTGTTTTCATAATATCTGTGTATGCGGAACCACTGTCAAAAGGATTGATTCCCTGCTTCACACCATCCTGATTAATGTACTCAAGCATTTCGATTCCCAGATCCTTCGCGGTTTTGTCACGGAACTCTATCATCTCTTTAAATTTCCATGTTGTGTTTACGTGAAGAAACGGGAATGGCGGTTTCTCCGGGTAAAAAGCTTTCATTGCAAGATGAAGCATTACAGAACTGTCTTTTCCTATAGAATAAAGCATTACCGGCTTCTCGCACTCTGCTGCAACTTCACGGATGATATAAATTGCCTCTGCTTCCAGCTCATCCAAATGTGATAATCCACTCATATCTGATCTCATCCTCCTGTTCCGGCCACCAAAACCGGCAGCACTTATCTTCTGGTCTAATATTTATTCGAATTCCGTCGATCCACATCGATCACGGAGGTAGAACCGTCCGTTTTTGTAATGATCCAGTGAAGGATATCACCTTCGCTTTTTACATTCATGATACTTCCGTTACCGCCGATATCTGCACCAAGGAAAAAGTCGATGGCACCGGCTTTACATTCCTTTACACAGGAAACGCAGCCCCAGCAGTTTTTCGGATATTTCATCACGGCTTTTTTGTCTTCCATGACGATCAGAGTTCCCGGACATACTTCACTGCATTTTCTGCAGCCAACACATTTTTTCTGATCAATTCGTATGCTCATATGTGTCCTCCTTTACAATGTCACGGAAAATCATCCTGATCTCGCCGTTTTCCAGTTTCGAATTTACATATTTATAAAATTTCTCATCTGTTTCCGGATGATCCAGATTTTCGTTGAAAGAATGCCATCTGGTCTCTTTGCGGTTTTTCAGATGAGCGATCAGTGAACGGCACACAATGAGACGCTCACGAAGTTCATATGCAAACATCAGCTCATGCATATCTATTGCCGCTGTTTTTTCGGCAAGAGCCTGAAGCTGAAGGATTTTTTCATCTGCAAGAGCAAGCTGTTTCTCATTAAACTGATAATTGGAAGCAATTCCTCCTGCATACTCATCCATGACTTTCTGCATGGCCTCTTCCAGCTCTTCCACGGAAAATGCCGGTGCATCTTCATTGCGGAACTTTTCGTACTGAGAAAGAATCTCCTCTTCCTGAACCTTGATCTCTGTCTCAGTCTGAACATCTGCTTCCCTAAGAGTTCCGGCCTTAAACTGTTTCACCATATCCAATGCTGCAAGCTTTCCTTCTGCAAGAGCTCCTGTCACATATTTCTGTGGACATCCTCCTGCAACATCACCTGCTGCATACAGCCCCTTTACCGTGGTTTCACGGCCTGTATTTACCCAGTAGCCGCTGGCTGTATGACCGCCTACGATATATGGCTCTGTTCCCTGGATCTCAACATCCTGCTCGCTGGGGTTCTTTCCGCTTTCGATCCATTTCAGAGTCTGGCTCGGTGCCATGTTGAGATAAGCCTTCAGAAGATCTTCGTCCTGTTCCTTCGTAATCCCTGTAGTCTTCAGGTAACACGGTCCGTGACCAAGCTGATTTTCCCGGACTGTTCCGTAAACTCTCTCGCTTGTGGTCAGTCCGTATTTTGTCTCATAGATCTCGCCTGCTGCATTGATCTGTTTTGCGCCTACACCCTGTGCGATAGTTCCCGTAGGAGCAATGGTATCCTTGCAGCGAAGTGCGATAAAACGCATCTCAAAGGACGTCATCTCCGCACCTGCCAGAATTCCCATTGCATATCCGGCGCCTGTGTTAAACGGCGGATACCACATCTTATGTCTGGAAAATCCCGGATTGTTCGGTTTATAAAGTCCGGCCGCTCCGCCTGTTGCAACAAGAACTGCTCTTGCCCGGAGAATGTATGCAGTTTCTTCCATAATAGAGAAACCAACTGCTCCGTAAACCTGTCCGTCTTTTACAAGAAGGTCTGTGATATTTACATAATTCAGAACGTCTACGTTCTCAGCTTTATGAACTGCATCAGCAAGAAGTGGTTTGAAATTTTCACCGTTGATCTTGATGTTACGGTTTCCTCTGGCTACATAATCACCATTTTCATCCTTCAGGATCACAAGCCCAAGCTTTTCCATCTTTGCGGTAACTTCGTTGAAATTCTCCGCTGCTGTAAGAAGAAGGTCCTGCCTTACGATCCCGGCGGCATCCTTTGTGGCATAATCTACATAGTCCTGAGGTTTGTGGCCTTTTACAATGTAGGCATTGATGGCGTTGACACCTGCTGCAAGACAGCCGCTTCGTTTAATATTTGCTTTTTCTGCGATCAGTACCCTGCCGGCTTTCTGTTCTGAGAGAACCAGCGCTGCATAGCAACCTGCGGTACCTCCGCCTATGATCAGCACATCTGTTGTAATTTCCTTTGTGTTTAATCTGTTTTTCATACTCATCACTCTGTTATCTGAAGCTCATGTACAGTTACATTTTTTTCTTTATCTACGCCAAAGGCCTTCAACACCGGATTTTCTGCATCCATAAGGGAAAGGATCAGATATTCGATGTTCGGGTCAAATGCAAGTCGTTTATCTTCTTCGGAAGGCCTTGACGGAGACTCCGGATGAGAATGAAAGTTTCCGATCATCTGATATCCGTTCTGACGGATATCCTTGATCGCGCTCAGCTGTTCCTTCGGGTCCATGGAAAAGTGTTCGTTGCTTTCATCGATATTTGTCAGCAGATACACCTTCTCGATGGTTTTTACATCGTCCTCAATGGTCCCGCCCAGAAGGCCGCAGGACTCATTGGGAAGTCCTTTTCTGCAGTGGTCTAATATTTTCTCGTAATCTTCTTTTTTTAATTTCAGCATTTCTTCGCAGCCTCCAATGGGTTTCTATACTTAATTTTTAGTGTTTTAATTCACACACAGCCTGCTCATAATCGATCAGCTCTGTGATCGTCGGATCATCGCCGCATACCGGGCAATGATGGTTCTTCGGAAGCTTCACGGTACGGAAGGTCATCTTCAGTGCATCGTAGGTGAGAAGTCTTCCTGTAAGGAGATCGCCCTGTCCGATGATATACTTGATAGCTTCCATTGCCTGAAGGCTTCCGATCACTCCGCCCATAGCTCCGATCACACCTGCCTGCTTACATGTCGGTACGGCATCCTTTGGCGGCGGGCTCTGAAATGCACATCTGTAGCATGGGCCCTGTCCCGGAACGTAAGTCATCAGCTGTCCCTGGAAACGGATGATCCCTGCATGTGAAAACGGCTTCTCAGCCATTACACAGGCATCGTTGATCAGGAATTTTGCAGGAAAGTTGTCTGTTCCATCAAGAATGAAATCATAATCTTTGATTAGATCCATGATGTTGCTGGAATCTACAAAGGTATGATATGTATTTACGGTAACATCTGGGTTGATGGCCTTCATTGTTTCAGCCGCGGACTCTACCTTCAGTTTGCCGACATCTGCAGTTGTGTGGATGACCTGTCTCTGAAGATTGGAAAGATCTACCTCATCTGCATCTACGATTCCGATAGTTCCCACACCTGCTGCTGCAAGATAAAGGGCTGCCGGTGCTCCAAGTCCGCCGGCTCCGATGATCAGAACTTTTGCATTCAGAAGCTTTTTCTGGCCTTTTACTCCGACCTCTTTCAGGATGATATGGCGGGAGTAACGCTCAAGCTGCTCATTTGTAAAAGCCATTATCTTGCGCCTCCTCCCATGTAGTACAGGAACTCAACAACATCTCCGTCCTTTACCACTGTCTCCGGAACGTCTGCCTTGCTGATGAATTCATCGTTGATAGTTACGGTTACATACTCAGGACTTTCAATATCCTCTTTCTCAATAAGCTCTGTAAGCTTCAGCCCATCTTCGTACTCTTTTTTATTTCCTGCAACTGTGATTATCATTTCTCTGTTCTCCTATTCTTCAACTTTTCTTACGATCAGTGTATACGTTCCGTCTTCGTTGTCCTCGAGCTTCAGGATCTGATGTCCTTCTTCCTTCACACTTCTCGGCACATTCTGTACCGGCTCGCCATCGTTCATTTTGATCGCCAGGATCTGTCCGTCATCCAGCTCTTCAAGTGCTACCTTTGCTTTTACGAAGGTTACCGGGCAGACCACATCGGTAATATCTACTGTATCATCAATCTTAATATCAGCCATTGTATGCTCCTTTCAAAACTTCCTGAAGCTTCTCAGCCCCTACCCGGTCGATAGTAAATTTAAAACGTTCTCCCGGATTTGCATGATCATCAAAGAACTGGATCGCTGCGTCTGTCACTCTGAAAAGCTGCTCCTCAGACGTGATCAGTGGAAGGAATTCCTGTCCCTTGCTGATGTGATTTCCAAACGTTCCGCCAAAGGAAACGATGTATGCTTCGTTTACATCCCATGCATCTACAGGACAGGATTTCGCACATCTGCCGCAGTAGTTACATTTCTCTGTATCGATCACCAGCTTGTCATCCTCAAAGGAGATGGCGTTTTCTCTGCAAGCCTTTTCACAGACACCACAGTGGATACATGCATCCTCTTTCCAGCTGACCTCAGCCGCTCCCTTGATCCCTACATCATTCTCCTCTGCCTTCAGACAGTTGTTCTGGCATCCGGTAACACCGAATTTGAATTTATGAGGAAGCTCTCTTCCAAAATATCTTTCATTTAATTTCACTGCAATGTCATAGCTGTTGATATTTCCGCTTGGACAGACAGCGTTGCCTTGGCAGGCTGTAACTGTACGGACTCTCGGTCCGCAGACACCAGGCTTGCATCCGCCTTTTGCAAGATCATCCTTTACATCATCAATATCATCTAATTTAATGAACGGGATCTCAACTCCCTGTCTGGAAGTAAGATGTACATATCCGTCACCGTATTTCTCAGCTACCTCTGCGATCTTCTTAAGGTTTTCTGCGGTAAGTGTACCGCCTACACAGGCAAGACGAAGAGAAAAATTATTCTTCTGCTTCTGTCTCATGAAACCACCTTTTTTTAATGTAGCGTAATCTACTTTTGCCATAACGAACTCTCCATTTCTCTGCCGTGCAGCTATCGATTTTATCTGTTACTCTCTATCGCTTCTTTAAAATCTCTCTTTAAATCTTCAATATCTTCAATTCCCACACTGATACGGATCAGGTCTTCGAATACTCCTGACTGCAGCTTCTCTTCATCGGAAATGTGTGCCGCGATAGTGGATTCAGGATGAATGACCAGTGTCTTCGTGTCTCCGATGTTGGAGATGATCAGCGGAATCTTCAATGAATTAATAATGGAAAAAGCCTTCTCCTTACTTCCGGTTCTTACGGTTACGATAGCTCCGTAGCCATTCTTAAACTGCTTTTTTGCAATTTCGTGATAAGGGCTTTCTTCCAGTCCCGGATAATTTACTTCAATGTCACCACCCAGGCTCTGTAAAAATCTCGCAAGCTCCAGTGCATTGTCACACTGTCTCTGCATTCGAAGTCCCAGGGTTTCCAGTCCCAGATTATTAAGGAAAGCATTCTGTGGAGCAAGACACGCGCCAGTATTCCGGAAAAGTCCGTTTCTAAGCTTGGCGATGTATGCAAATGGTCCGAATTTCCGGTATGGAGCAAGTCCCGGATATCGGTCAGGGTCCCATTTCAGACCCTTGCCACAGACAAGAATGCCGCTGATCGCATCACTGCTTCCATTAATATATTTGGAAGAGGAATGAACCACAATGTCAGCTCCAAACTTCAACGGTTGGATCAGATACGGTGTTGCCACGGTGTTGTCTACGATCAGCGGTACGTCATACTTATGTGCCACTTCTGCAACCGCCTGGATATCGGTAACATCCAGCTTGGGGTTTCCGATGGTCTCCGCGAAAACAAGTCTCGTCTTCTCTGTGATCTCTGCCTCAAAAGCTTCCGGATTATTCTCTTTCACATATTTTACGGAAATTCCAAAAGGCTTCAGATCATCGAACAGCTCCACAGTTCCGCCGTACAGTCCGCAGGCTGCTACGATCTCATCTCCAGCCTGAAGAATGTTCAGAAACGCATTGGTCAGCGCTGCCATTCCGGATGCACAGGCCACACTACCGATTCCATCCTCCAGCATAGTCACTCTCTTCTCAAAGGACTCCACCGTAGGATTGTTGATCCTTGTATAGGAGAAACCCATTTTTTTATTGTCAAAAATTTTCTCCAGGTCTTCCGCGCTGTCATGCCGGAATGCGCTGCTCTGATAGATTGGAACCTGTGTGGCTCCCTGTGGATATTTCTCATCGGTGCCGTGGAGCAGCCCTGTATTAAAGCCGTATTCGTTCATAGCCTCTTCCCTTTCTTTTGTTGTCACTTATATTAACCTACTATTCATAGTATGTCAATAGGAAAATGGGATTAAATGTATTTTTTTGTGTACACAACTATACAGCAGCATGGTACAATTATAGCAGTTACGGGAATTACAGCCCCAAAAGAAAGATGCTCGCAGACATACAAACCAACATTAAGAGCAGGAGGTGATCCCTATCAATATAAATCCGAAGCTCCGAACTATTTTTCACTCTTTATTCAGCCCCACCCTTGATTTCCGCGTCCGACTGTTCAACATCCTCGCCTTGGGAGGCACTGTGATCAGCCTGATCATGGCCTTTCTCAGTCTCGGGACCGGTTCCTGGGGAAATGTACTGATCAACATTGCACTGGTTGCAGTCTCCGGAGGACTTTTTCTTTATTCCTATTACAGTGGAAAATATCAGCGCTGCTACCTGATCACCATTGTCGTGATCTTTCTGATCGTTTTTCCGGTGATGTTTTTTACCAGTGGCGGATATCATGGCGGTATGCCGGCTTTCTTCGTGTTTGCTATTATTTTTACTGTGCTGATGCTGAAAAAAAGACGGGCTCTGATCGTTTCTCTGCTGGAGATTATCCTATATATAGGACTGTGTCTGATTGCGTATCATTTTCCGGACACAGTAACTCCCTTTTCCACGGAAGCTGACCGGCTGGCAGATATTCTCCTTGCGTTTGTTTCTGTAAGTATTGTCTGCGGCAGTGTTCTCTATCTTCATCTGAAGGAATATAATCAGCAGCAGCTCCTTCTGGAGGAACAGAATCTGCGGCTGCGCTCCCTTGACAATGCCAAGTCCACCTTCCTGACCACCGTTGCCCACGAGATCAAAAATCCACTGAATTCCATCTCCCTCCACGCCCGTGACACTTCCGAGCTCCTTGAGGAAGATCCTCTGGATTTCTCTCTTATGCAGGAAAATCTCCGCACCATTGAACAGTCGGTAATGCGGATCGACCGGATCGTGCTGGATCTTATGGATACCGTTTCCATTGAGCAGGGACGGCTGGCCCTTTCCCTTGTACCATCAGATCTGGGAGCACTTTTACATTCTGTGGAAAAAGATTTCAGCAGTCATCCAAGTCCCGGGAATAACCAGCTGGTCCTTACAATACAGCCCGCTCTCCCGGAAATCTCTGCAGACCCGGAACGGCTGATCCAGGTTCTCACCAATCTGATCTCCAATGCAGAGCGTCATACCAGGAACGGAACCATCACCATTTCCCTTTCCGGCGAACCAGGCTGGCAGACCATTTGCGTCTCCGACACCGGAACCGGCATGTCAGAAGAAATGCGAAAAAACGCACTCAAGGGTTATGTTTCTGCAGATAAAGATTACTGGCGGCACGGCATAGGTCTCTATGTATGTCATCAGATCATCACTGCCCACGGCGGCAAAATATGGCTGAAAAGTAAAGAAGGCGAGGGAACTCAGGTGTTCTTCTCACTTCCGGAGGAGGAATCATAAATGAATGAAAAGAAATCGCTTATCCTTATGGTCGAGGATGAAGAACAGGTGCTGAATACCAACTGCCGGATGCTGCGGCGCCGTGGCTACGATGTCCGCACTGCACAGACAGCCGCCGAAGCCTGTCATCAACTTGAAGAACATCTGCCGGATCTTCTCATCCTGGACATTATGCTTCCGGACGGAAACGGCCTGGATATCTGCCGCTGCTTCCGCGAAAAAACCATGAACCCTGTTCTTTTCCTCACAGGAAAAAGTGATATCCGCGATAAGGTAGAAGGACTTCAGCAGGGAGGCGACTATTATCTCACCAAGCCTTATAATTTCGACGAATTTCTGGCCGTGATCCAGATGCTTCTGGAACGCCAGAAACGAATGGAAGAAAAAATAAAAGAAAAATTTCAGTCCTCCCGCCAGATCACCATCGGAAGCCTGCGGCTGGATCTTTCAGATGGCCATGCATATCTCAATAATACTGACATAGGCCTTACCCGGACCGAATTCTCCCTGCTGCGTCTCCTTGCCGAAAACCAGGAGAAGATTTTTTCTGCAAAGGAGCTCTATGAAGCAGTATGGGGCAGCTGTGCGGGAACGGATACGAGCACGGTACGGCGGCATATCTTTAACCTGCGGACCAAGATCGGTGCCGAGGATACCGATGAATATGACATTGTCTCGGTTTATGGGAAGGGATATCTTTTTACCTGCCGGTAAATGTCTCTTTTTCTTCACATTTCCGAATATCAGGATCTGTATGTTACAATATACTTAACAAACAGATCCTTTTTATTTTGTAAAAATTTATGATACGTGGACAGTAACTGAATAACTGCTGCGCAATTTATCAGGAGGTGCCTATGCATAAAAAAATCTTAGTTCTTTTAACAGGCGCGATCGCTCTTTCCATATTTGCAGTCCCAGTCCTCGCTTCTGACCCTCCAACCGATGACGGTCAGTACATCTGGCAGGATGAAAACGGAGATTACTGGTACCGCAATGGTTCCGAGGATGAATATATCGGGGAAGGTAATTATGCCCCTGACCCGGATTCCGGAGAACTGATGGAGGGCAACGATGCCGGCTGGACCGAGCAGGACGGTTTTTTTGAACCTCATTATTATTATGAGGACGGCAGTGTGTGGCTGGAGGATGCCACCGGAACCACATATATTGGCTCCAGAGATAAATATTATATTGATGACTATGGTAATCTTCAGGAATATTCCGATTCAGAAGCTGATTCCTCCTCCGGAAATCCTTCAGAAGAGTCCTCCGATACCAGTGGAAACTCCTCCTCGCAGAATTCCGATTCTTCATCCTCCAGTTCCTCTTCCGATACAGACACAGAAGAATCCTCTGAATCGGAAAAGCGTGGCGAGCTTCATATGCGGGTTGGATTTCCTGCCGATGATACGATCAGAGAATCCATGCCCGAAAAAGAAGGTTATTTTGAACAACGTTCCGTAAATGGCGGAAAAAGTAATGCTTTTGTTTTAAAAGTGCCAAACTCCTCTCTGGAGGATTCTTCCCTGAAGGGTTTTCTGGCAGAATACTATCCGGTAAAGGGCGAGATCATCACCAAAAAGGACCTTACCTTTGAATCTTATCCTGCTACAAAATATCAATACTTAACCGCAGTCAACGAAGAAGAAAAAAATGTAGATGCTCTTGTATGCCAGACTGACGATTATACATTTGGTCTCTTTATCCTGACTCCGTCAGACACCTATGATAAAGCAGCCGAAAAGGAAGCCACCGAGCTGATCAAATCCATAGATTTCATTTACGCAGAGCGTGTGGATATGGCCATGACGGATTACTTCCAGGTTCTTACTCCGGAGCGCTGGAAATATCTCTGCCGTTATGAAACGACCGAAACCGAAAATGGTGGATATAAACTGACTTATTACAATGAGGATGTTCCTGTACTGACCCTGGAAGCCAGATATTACGATGGTGAAGACCAGCCTCTGGACAGTGTATGGCAGGGCTATCTCGGCCGCATCGAAACTGTCGATGGCAAAAAATACGATCTTCTGTCCACCATCAGCCAGTACTCCAAGGACGCCTCTGACGAATGGAAGGAAATGTATGACACCTATCTGGATACCATAAACGGAATCCGTATGATGGATGGCTGTTCCCTGACCGAAGGAAGCCATACCTGATCCCACTCTGCCCCTCTGCCGTTATTTTGCATACCGGAAGATCCATAGCTGTATCTCCGGTCGCAAAAGGCACATCATATTTGCACAAAAGAAGCTGCAGAACTTGAGTCTTCATTGTTCTGCAGCTCCTTTGTGTTGTTCTATCTGATCATATCTTCTGTCGGTTATCCTTTATAAATCTGATCAAAAATCCCTCCATCTGAGAAATGCGTTTCCTGTGCCTTTTTCCATCCACCGAAATCATCAATGGTAACAAGATTGATGTCCAGGTCAAACACATCGGAGTATTCTTTCAGAATATCCTGGTTTGACGGACGGTAATAATTATCACCGGCGATCCGCTGTGCTTCATCGGAGTAGAGATAATTCAGATATTCCTCTGCCACATCTCTGGTGCCTCTTTTGTCTACGACTTTATCGACTACCGCTACTGACGGCTGTGCAAGAATACTGATGCTTGGTGTTACGATCTCGTAGTCGTCCGGATAATCTTTTACGGAAAGATAGGCTTCATTTTCCCAGGCAATCAGTACATCTCCCTGTCCGTTTTCTACAAATGAAGTTGTTGCACCTCTGGCTCCGGTATCAAGGACAAGTACGTTTTTATAAAGATCTCCGATGAATTCTTTGATCTTATCTTCGTCTCCGTTATATTTATCTTTTGCATAGGCCCAGGCTGCCAGATAATTCCATCTTGCTCCGCCGGAGGTTTTCGGATTTGGTGTGATCACACCTACATCTTTCTTTACCAGATCATCCCAGTCTTTGATGTTCTTAGGATTTCCTTTTCTTACAAGAAATACAATAGTCGAAGTGTATGGAGAACTGTCCTCCGGAAATTCATCCACCCATCCGTCATCGATAAGTCCTGCATCCTGGATCGCATCCACATCATACTCAAGTGCCAGTGTTACCACATCTGCTTCCAGTCCGTTGGCAACCTCAAGTGCCTGCTTGCCGGAACCACCATGTGACTGCGTGATCTCCACATCCTGACCTGTTTTTTCTTTCCAGTGTTCCTGGAAAATCTTATTGTACTGTTCGTAAAGCTCTCTGGTCGGATCATAAGATACATTGGTGATGCTGACGCTGTCCGCCGCATAGGTTGTCACCCCTGTAAGGCTTCCAATTGTTGCTACTGCTGCAAGAGCTGCTACTGCTGATTTCCATCTTATTTTCATAATACTTACCTCCTGTTTTTTGCCTCGTGTTTTGTTGTTGGGGCTATTATAAACATGAGTAAGTCCATATGAAAACTGTCAGATTGGAAACCGTTTTCATGAGATTTCCAGTAGCAGCACCGTTAATGCTGATTTTGTAGATTTTTATTCTGATTTTCTTCTGTTATCGGTGTATTTTCCACGATTTTTGCATACGATTCAGTGCCGTTGAATACTTTTGTGAAAACGCAATCAGCCTTGTGAATTCAGCTTTTCCAAGAGTTTTTGCGATAAGCTTCATCTTTAACAGCTCGTTTCAGGTCTTCTGTGCGGTTTCTGTCCAGTAAATATTGTGTCAGCTCCATGCCCTGTTCCATTCCCTCATCCAGTAACATCTGACCAATTCTCGTCATCGCAATGACCTCCTTTATTTCATCCAAGTCTGCATTATCCAGAAATTTATCCTATTTGGCAAAAATCTTTCCAGAAAAACTCTTGCGAAACAGTTATCCACACCCGTCCTAAAAAATCGCTTTTTCGAGCGGATGGTTTTCCACATATTCCACAGAAGTTATCCCCTGCTGTTTGTACGATCATCTATACGCGTGTATGACATTATCCCTTTTCCCAAATATTGTTGATAATAATTATTAACCATCACATTTATTTTACAGATAGATATAATCATTCATCACCGGCTGCAGACCATGATCTTTCAGTGCATTAAAAACTTCATCCACAGATCTTCCGTCTGAAATCTCAAACTGGTCATCACCTTTATCCTCAATATCATCTACATGGCTTCCGATTCCTGTGCTGACACCTGCTGAAATCTTGGTTGCTGCGATATTTACCAGATTATCGCGGACACGCTCGCACTCTCTGGTGGATACGGTAATGCTTGCAAATGGCATAAACAGACGATATGCACAAACTACCTGAAGAAGCTGCGGTTCGTGGACATCTTTCGGATTGATTCGGTCATTGTTGATGATCGGGCGAAGTCTCGGGCAGGAAAAAGCAATCTCTGCGTGTGGATATTTCCTCTGCAAAAGATATGCGTGATATCCTGTTGCAAAAGCATCTTTGCGGAAATCATCCAGTCCCAGAAGAGCTGCAAAACCGACTCCTCGCATGCCGCCTTTTAACGCACGTTCCTGTGTATTTAATCTATATGGAAAAATCCTCTTGTGACCTGCCAGATGCAGGGTTTCGTATTTATCAGAATTATAGGTCTCCTGGAAAACAGTTACATAATCTGCACCGCATTTGTGAAGATATGCATACTCATCAGAATTCATCGGATACACTTCAAGACCTACCACCTTGAAATATTTCCGGGCAATCTCGCAGGCTTTTCCGATATATTCTACATTGGATTTGGATTTGCTTTCGCCGGTAAGGATCAGGATTTCCTGAAGGCCGGTTTCTGCAATAGCTGCCATTTCCTTCTCAATCTCTTCCTCATTCAGCTGTGCACGGCGGATTTTGTTATGACAGTTAAATCCGCAGTAAATGCAGTAGTTCTCACAGTAGTTTGCAATATAGATCGGTGTAAACATGCAGATACTGTTTCCAAAATGTTTCCTTGTTTCGATCCGTGCAGCCTGTGCGATTTCTTCCAGAAGTGGAAGTGCTGCTGGCGAAAGCAGGGCTTTAAAATCCTCCGGCGTACGGTTGTCATGAGCAAGTGCCCTCCGTACATCTGCTTCTGTATATTTATCATAATCATATGCATTCATTGCAGAAATAACCTGATCCATTACATCAGATTCTTCCA
>OLRY01001797.1_pt1 | contig 17724 bp, 13 predicted proteins | sample 1672541 | NCBI WGS metagenome assembly OLRY01 (sample SAMEA3136697, study PRJEB25190) | human gut metagenome | biome: human gut; feature: human-associated habitat; material: faeces | place: Austria | collected 2013 | reverse complement strand
AGTCTAAGGTTTCCTGGGGAAGGTTCGTCCGCCCAGGGTAAGTCGGGACCTAAGGTGAGGCCGAAAGGCGTAGCCGATGGATAGCAGGTTGAGATTCCTGCACCACCGAAATACTTAAAAGATGTAAGGGACACAGGAGTGGAAGGAAAGCGAGGAAGAGGAAAGACTCGTATCGAAAGATATAGTGAAAATAGAAAGTAACGAATTTCCAAGAAGCACACTGGCGAGAAAAGCTTGCAGATATTGTATAGAGGTGCCCGTACCGCAAACCGACACAGGTAGATGAGGAGAGGATCCTAAGATGAGCGAGAGAAGCATTGTTAAGGAACTCGGCAAACTGACCCCGTAACTTAGGGAGAAGGGGTACTGGGATAAAACCCAGTCGCAGAGAATAGTCCCAAGCAACTGTTTAACAAAAACACAGGTTTCTGCTAAATCGAAAGATGAAGTATAGGAGCTGACGCCTGCCCAGTGCTGGAAGGTTAAGGGGAAATGTTAGGAGCAATCCGAAGCATAGAACTGAAGCCCCAGTGAACGGCGGCCGTAACTATAACGGTCCTAAGGTAGCGAAATTCCTTGTCAGGTAAGTTCTGACCCGCACGAAAGGCGTAATGATTTGAGCACTGTCTCGACAATGTACCCGGCGAAATTGTAGTACTAGTGAAGATGCTAGTTACCTGCGACAAGACAGAAAGACCCCATGGAGCTTTACTGTAGTTTGATACTGGGTTTTGATTATTTATGTACAGGATAGGTGGGAGACGAAGAAGCATTGGCGCCAGTCGATGTGGAGTCACCCTTGGGATACCACCCTTAAATGATTGAAATTCTAACCAATAGTCATAAACTGGCTAGGGGACAATGTCAGACGGGCAGTTTGACTGGGGCGGTCGCCTCCAAAAGAGTAACGGAGGCGCGCAAAGGTTTCCTCAGCGCGGACAGAAATCGCGCAAGAGAGTGCAAAGGCAGAAGGAAGCTTAACTGAGAGACTGACAAGTCGACCAGATACGAAAGTAGGTCTTAGTGATCCGGTGGTTGTAAGTGGAAATGCCATCGCTCAACGGACAAAAGTTACCCTGGGGATAACAGGCTTATCTCCCCCAAGAGTTCACATCGACGGGGAGGTTTGGCACCTCGATGTCGGCTCATCGCATCCTGGGGCTGAAGTAGGTCCCAAGGGTTGGGCTGTTCGCCCATTAAAGCGGTACGCGAGCTGGGTTCAGAACGTCGTGAGACAGTTCGGTCCTTATCTGTCGCAGGCGGAGGATATTTGAGGGGAGTTGGCCCTAGTACGAGAGGACCAGGCTGAACTTACCAATGGTGCACCAGTTGTCATACCAATGGCATAGCTGGGTAGCTAAGTAGGGAAGGGATAAACGCTGAAAGCATCTAAGTGTGAAGCCCACCCCAAGATAAGATATCCCATACCGTAAGGTAGTAAGATTCCACGTAGACTATGTGGTAGATAGGTTGGAGGTGTAAGTATAGTGATATATTAAGCTGACCAATACTAATAAATCGAGGGCTTAACCACAAGAAAGTTAAGAAAGAAGCAATCGAAAGAAAGGTACAATCCTAAAACGATATTTCATCTATGTATTTTTGAGTGTGCTATTAAATCACACAATAATTTTCTAGTGACGATGACACTTAGGGAAATACCTGTTCCCATCCCGAACACAGAAGTCAAGCCTAAGTGTGCCGAAAATACTTGCGGGTTACCCTGCTGGAAAGATAGGTTGTTGCTAGTTTTTTTTTGCTTGTTAGAAAAATTATTATTGTTAAATGTGAAAATTATTTATATTTTGCATTTATATGATTTTTATGTAATTTTGTTGTTTTGATTTATTCTTTGAAATAAAATTATTGCAAAATAACTAAGTATAGAATATAATAAGAGCAGAAATGAAAATTTTAAAAACTAAAGTTTTGATTTCTGCTTTTATATTGTATAATATATAGTGAAGAAAAAGGGGGAATTAATAATGTCTAAAGTAATGTGGAAACCAGGAACATTTGTGTATCCTATACCAACAGTAATGGTAAGCTGTGGAACAATGGAAAAATCAAATATAATAACTGTTGCTTGGACTGGAACAATTAATACTGATCCTGCTATGGCATATATATCTGTTAGACCATCAAGATATTCTTATGAAATAATAAAAGAACAAAAGGAATTTGTTATAAATTTGACGACAAAAGATTTAACTAGAGCAACTGATTGGTGTGGTGTTAAAACAGGTGCTAAAGTTGATAAGTTTAAGGAAATGAATTTGCATAAGGAAAAAGCTAATTTTGTAAATTGTCCAATGATAAAGGAAAGTCCTGTGTCAATTGAATGTAGGGTTAAAGAGATAAAAGAATTGGGCTCACATCATATGTTTATTGCTGAAGTTTTAGCAATACATGCAGATGATAAATATATAGATGAAAAAGGCGCTTTTGATATATCTAAATGTGATTTGGTTGCTTATGCTAATGGTGGTTATTATGCTTTGGGTAAAAAGGTTGGTAAATTTGGATTTTCTGTACAAAAAAAGAAAAAAAGTAAATAAATTTTCGCGCATGAATAAATATGCGGATTTTAGAATGTTTTAAATAGTGCAGATGTTATTAATGTCCGCTTTTGTTATATTATAGGAAAGTTCTTCGAATTTCCTATAATATAACAAATACCCAATTTTTTTACTGTATCTTATTTATGTTAGTTTATTTTTGTATGTTTTTTGAGTCTGTTCCCAAAAACATCTTAGAGATGTGTACATCACGCAATTGATCACGTCTTACGTTTCCTGGTGCTCCCATCATTAGGTCTTCGGCTTTACTGTTAAGAGGAAATGCTATTACTTCTCTTATGGTTTCTGAATTAGATAATAGCATTAACATTCTGTCAATACCAGGGGCGATTCCAGCGTGTGGTGGTGCACCAAATTGAAATGCTGTGTATAAAGCGCCAAATTTAGTTTTTACTTCTTCTTCAGTATATCCTGCCATTGTAAAGGCTTTTAGCATAATGTTTATGTCATGGTTACGAACTGCACCAGAAGATAGTTCAATACCGTTACAAACAATGTCATATTGATATGCTAAAATGTCTAAAGGATTTTGATTTTCTAGAGCGTCTAATCCTCCTTGTGGCATTGAAAATGGGTTGTGGCTAAATGCAATATTGTCATGTTCGTCTAATTCAAACATTGGAAAGTCTATTATCCAACAGAATTGGAAAACATCATTATCTATTAACTCTAATCTTTTACCTAGTTCCATTCTTATTTGTCCGGCAAGTTCTGTGGCTCTTTTTTCATTATCTGCTATGAAGAAAATAGTGTCATTTTTGTGTAAATCGGCTAAAGTGATTAGATTTTGTTTTAGATTCTCAGGTATAAATTTATCAATTGGACCTTTAAAACTCATGTCTTCTTGAACCTCTAAATATCCTAGACCGGCCATTCCAATAGACTTTGCATAATCAAGCATTTTTTCATGAAATCCTTTTGACATGTGACCTTCTACTTTTATAGCTCTGACAGTTCTGTTGATAAATGGTTTAAAAGTACATTTTTTGAAAAAGTCAGATAGGTCTATAATATATAAAGGATTTCTTAAATCAGGTTTATCTGAACCGTATTTTAACATTGCTTCTTTATATGTGATTCTTGGAAATGGATAATTAGCAATTTTTTTGTCAGAGAATTTTTTAAAAGTATTATACATAACAGGTTCCATTACATTAAAAACATCTTCTTGAGTTGCAAAACTCATTTCCATGTCTAATTGATAAAATTCACCAGGAGCTCTATCTGCACGTGCATCTTCATCTCTAAAACATGGTGCTACTTGAAAATATTTATCAATACCAGAAACCATTAGTAATTGTTTAAATTGTTGTGGTGCTTGTGGTAAAGCGTAAAATTTTCCAGGATGTAATCTGCTAGGAACTAGGTAATCTCTGGCTCCTTCTGGTGAAGAACTTGTTAGTATTGGAGTTTGAACCTCTAAAAATCCTTGTTCAATCATTTGATTTCTTAAATATTGTATAACCTTACTTCTTAAGATAAGATTATTTTTTAATCTTTCGCTTCTTAAATCTAAATAACGATATTGTAAGCGTAAATCTTCTCTAATGTCTTGTTTTGTGTTAATTTCAAAAGGTAGATTTTTTGTTCTTTTTCCTAAAATAGTGATTTCTTCAATTCTAATTTCAACTAATCCTGTTTTTAGTTTTGTGTTGATAGTTTCTTCGTCACGTTTTTTGACTTCGCCATATACTGTAACAGTAGATTCTAATGGAATATGTGAAGCAAAATCAACATCTTCTGCTTTTCCTGAAGTTACAACTTGTGTAATTCCATACATATCTCTTATGTCTAAAAAAACTAAACCTCCTAAATCACGAATTGTTTGAACCCAACCTGATATTTTGACTTTTTTTCCTATATCAGAAAGGCTAATTTCATCACATTTGTGTGTTCTGTAATCATTCATTATTACACCATTCCTTTCCCGAGGTATAATTTAATTGAAAAAAAGATAATCATAAACAATATTTTTTTCAATAGTAACCTCATTATTGAACGTCAAAAAAACGTCCAATGCATATATATGCAGGGACGAAATAATTCCGCGGTACCACCCAGCTTGAAAATATAAAATATGATATATTTTCCACTTTATAAAATATGCTCCAATGTGTTTCACAAATTAGGTTGACCTTAAAGGGCTTACAGCCGGCGACCCTTATTCTCTTAAAGTAAGTTCTAATTGTTTTGCATTGTACAAACGCATTTTGATATCTTGTGAAAGTTTTTAACTTTCTATATTGTTTACTATTTTACATACTTTATTCGTATTTGTCAATAAAAAATTAAAAAGTTTACTTGTAATTTTTAAAAAAGCGTTATATAATATGAAAAATTAAAAATAGGAGATGGTTACATGAAAGTAAGCAAAGAGGAGATTTTGCATATAGCAAAATTAGCAGATTTGACTTTAAATGATGATGAAGTAGAAAAATATTTGGAACATTTGCAAGATATATTGGAATTTGCAAATACTGTAAATAATGCACCTGTAGACGGATTGGATATAACAATAGGAGCAAATGAAGCAAAAAATGTATTTAGAAAAGATGAAATAAAAGTATTTGAAGATAGAGATGCATTATTGCAAAATGCACCAGAAAAAGAACAAAATATGTTTAAAATACCAAAAGTAATAAACTAAATGAAAATGTAGCATGAAATTATTAAAGTTAAATTTTTTAAATGAATTTTAGGCATATTTAGGCATAGAGAAAGGAATGTGATAGAAATGGATATTACTGAATTAACAGTTCATGAATTAATTGAAAAATTAGAGAAAAAAGAACTAACATCAACAGAAATAACACAAAGTTATGTTGATAGAATAAAAGAAAAAGAACTAGAAGTACAAGCATTTGTAACAACATTAGAAGATGACGCTTTAAAACAAGCAAAAAATATAGATAAAAAGAGAGAATCAGGAGAAATAACTAATAAGTTAGCAGGGATACCTATAGGAATAAAAGATAATATGTGTACAAAAGGAATAAAAACAACATGTAGTTCACGTATGTTAGAAAATTTTGTGTCACCTTATGATGCAACAGTTGTGGAAAAATTAAATTCAGAAAATTTAATAGATTTAGGAAAATTAAATATGGATGAATTTGCAATGGGAGGTTCAACAGAATATTCATATTTTCATAAAACATTCAATCCATGGAATTTGAATAAGGTACCAGGAGGTTCATCAGGTGGAAGTGCGGCAGCAGTTGCAGCAAATATGGTGCCTTGGGCATTAGGAAGTGATACAGGTGGATCAATAAGACAACCATCAAGTTTTTGTGGAGTTGTAGGATTAAAACCAACTTATGGATTAGTATCACGTTATGGATTAGTAGCATTTGCATCATCATTAGACCAAATAGGACCAATAACAAAAGATGTAGAGGATGCAGCAATATTATTAAATTTAATTGCAGGACATGATGAAAAAGATACAACATCAGCAGATATGTCTAAAAGAGATTATACTAAAAACTTAAAAAGTAATATAAAGGGAAAGAAAATAGGTGTTCCTAAAGAATTTTTTGGAGAAGGAATAAATGCTGAAGTAAAAGAAAAATTACAACAAGCAATAGAAACATATAAAGAATTAGGCGCAGATGTTGAAGAATTTTCATTGGATATAGCTAAATATTCATTGGCAACTTATTATATAATAGCGTGTGCAGAGGCAAGTTCAAATTTGGGTAGATTTGATGGAATACGTTATGGTTATAGAACACCAGAATTTTCAAATTTAAAAGAACTTTATAAGAAATCAAGAAGTGAAGGATTTGGACCAGAAGTAAAAAGAAGAATAATTTTAGGAACTTATGTGTTATCATCAGGATATTATGATGCTTATTATAAAAAGGCTCAACAAGTACGTACTTTAGTTATGAATGAATTTAATAAAGCATTTGAAAAATATGATGTGATATTAACACCAACAGCACCTACTGTAGCATTTGATATTGGTTCAAAATCAAATAATCCATTAGAGATGTATTTGGCAGATATATGTACAGTTTCTGTAAATATTGCAGGATTACCTGGAATTTCTATTCCATGTGGTGTTGATAGTGAAGAAATGCCAGTTGGAATGCAATTAATAGGAAATAAATTTGATGAAGAAAAATTATTAAATATGGCATATATTTTTGAACAAAAAACAAAATTCAGAGAAAAATATTCACCAAAATTTATTAAATAAGTATAGGTGCAAAATAGTTTTCCTTTAAAATCTAAATATAGAAATAAGGGATTTGTAGTTTGAAAGAATTAAAGAACTTTTATTACTATGTGTGCCTTTGAGTGAAGTGCGAAAGGAATGAATAAAAATGAATGATTATGAAGTAGTAATTGGACTAGAGGTCCATGCAGAATTATCAACAAAAACAAAAATATTCTGCTCATGTCCAACAAGTTTTGGAGCAGAACCAAATACACATGTATGTCCTATATGTATGGCAATGCCAGGAACATTACCAGTATTAAATGAAAAGGTAGTAGAATATGCGGTAAAAGCAGGATTGGCAACAAATTGTGAAATATCAAGAGATAGTAAAAATGATAGAAAAAACTATTTTTATCCAGATTTACCAAAATCATATCAAATATCACAATTTGACAAACCACTTTGTGAACATGGATATATAGAAATAGATACAGAAGAAGGTAAAAAGAAAATACGTTTATTAAGAATTCACATTGAAGAAGACGCAGGAAAATTAAATCATGATGAATTTGCAGGTGGAAGTTTAGTAGACTTGAATAGAGCAGGTGTTCCATTAATAGAAATGGTCTCAGAACCAGATTTAAGAAGTGCAGAAGAAGTAGAAAAATATTTGAAAAAATTAAAATCAATATTAGAATATATAGAAGTTTCAGATTGTAAAATGCAAGAAGGTTCTTTGCGTGCAGATGTAAATGTATCTGTTCGTAAAAAAGGTGATACAAAACTAGGAACTCGTACTGAAATGAAGAATATGAATTCTTTTAGAAGCATAACAAGAGCAATAGAATATGAAGTACAAAGACAAATTGATGTTATAGAAGATGGCGGAAAGGTAGAACAGGAAACATTAAGATGGGATGAAGTTTCAGGAAAAACTTTTTCAATGAGAGATAAAGAAGATGCTCAAGATTATAGATATTTTCCAGATCCTGATTTAGTGGCTATAAAATTATCAGAAGAGTATATAGAAAATATTAAAAAATCATTACCAGAATTGCCAGAAAGTAGAAAAGAACGTTATATGAATGAGTATAAATTATCAGAAAAAGATGCGAATATTATAACATCATCTAAGTATTTATCAGATTTGTTTGAAAAAGCTACAGAAATATGTAATAATGCAAAAGCTGTAAATAACTGGATTATATCAGATATATCAAGAATATTAAATGAAACAGAAATGGAACCAATACAAATACCATTTGATTATACACAATTGGCAAAATTAGTGATGTTAATTGACAAAGGTACAATTAGTTCAAGTATTGCTAAAAAGGTTTTAGTAGAATTATTTGAAAATCCAAGAGATCCAGAAGATATTATAAAGGAAAAAGGATGGATTCAAATTTCAGATGAAGGTGCAATAAAAGACATAGTTCTAAAAATATTAGATGAGAATCCTCAATCTATTGCAGATTTTAAAGCTGGAAAAGATAGAGCTTTAGGATTTTTAGTTGGACAAGCTATGAAACAAACAAAAGGAAAGGCAAATCCTAAAATGTTGAATGAAATGTTTTTAGATGAATTGAATAAATAGTGAGAATATTAAAATTTTAAGCTTCAACTTTTCAAGCCCTTATTATTAAGATTTTCTTAGTAATGAGGGCTTGAATATTGGTTAAGATATTTGCTAAATTCTGTTTTTAAAGGTAAAGATGTAAAATTTCAGTTTTAAATTAATCTTTTTTTTAAAGAATCTACTACAATACCGCAAATTAAAAATTCTACAGAAAATAGTAAACTTATTTGGAAGAGCATAATTCCAATATTAAAAATTATAGGTATTGAAAACCAAAAAATATATGTAATTAGAAGTGAGATTGATAATATGCATAATATGATACAAAATGTAATTCCATTTTTTATTATTAATTTTGTTTTTTGGTCTAAATTGTTTAGTGTATCTTTTATTTTATTTTTCATAAGCATCACCTAAATTGATGTTAGCATATATTGATATGCAAATCAATGGAAGTTTTGACCAAAAAAAATATTGAATTATATTTTACTATAATTCAATATTTTTTTTAATAAAAACTATGCATAATCTTTATTTTAAATTAAACTTAAGCCATAGCTGAATTTAATTTTTTTGATAAACTAGATTTTTTTCTAGCAGCAGTGTTTTTAACAATAACACCTTTTGTACAAGCTTGATCAATTTTCTTTGTAGCTTCTGAAAATAATTTTTTAGCTTCATCCATATTTCCAGCTTCGATGGCTTGTTCAAAATTTTTAATAGCTGATTTATATCCAGATTTTATCATATTATTTCTTAAAGTTTTTTTCTCAATTACTTTAACTCTCTTTTTTGCTGATTTAATATTTGGCATATCTAGCACCTCCTCTTAGTCAATATTACACTATAACATTAGGTATTCTACCATACTTTTTCATGTTTGGCAAGTGTTTACAGAAAAATTACACAGAATTTTAGAAAATTCCTTGTAAAGTAAATGCAAGTGTGATATATTGTAAAAGATAATAATTACAAAATAAGTTATGTTAAATTTTTATAAATACGATTAAAAGATAAATAATATAAAAAGAAAAACAAGGAGAAGTGATAAAAATGATAGCAATTGGAAGTGACCATGGAGGATACCAATTAAAAGAAAAAATAAAAAAATATTTAGAAGAAAAAGATATAGAATATAAAGATTATGGAACAAATAGTGAAGAAAGGACAGATTATCCAATATATGCAAAAAAAGTTGCAGAAGCTATTCAAAACGGAGAGGCAGATAAAGGAATTCTAATATGTCGTTCGGGATTTGGAATGACAGTAGCTGCAAATAAATTCAAAGGAATAAGAGCAGCAGCAATATATAATGAAGAATCTGCAAAATTTGCGAAAGCAGATGATGATATAAATGTAATAACATTAGGGGCAGATTACTTAACAGAAAATGAAGCTATATGTATAATAAGAAATTGGTTGGCTTCAGAATTTAAAGGTGGAAAATATGAAGAAAGATTAAAAATGTTAGAAGAGATAGAAAGAAATAATATGAAATAAATATAGGATATGGGGGTATTAATATGTGGGGAGATATAGCCATTGCATTTATACTTGCATTTGTAGTAGCATTTGTAGCAACGCCATATACTATGAAAATAGCAAAAAAGATAGGTGCAGAAGATATACCAAAAGATAAAAGAAGGACACACAAAAGAACAATACCTAAATTTGGAGGACCAGCAGTAATACTAGGTTTTTTAGTATCAACAATATATTTATTAATAGTAATGTCATTGGAAAAAACAATAAACTTATTTGGAGTAGAACAATATGCAAAAAAATTAATAGGATTTTTTATAGCAATAATAATATTAGCAATTTTTTGTGTAGTAGATGATACAAAAACAATAAAGCCTCTAACAAAGCTGACAGGACAGTTATTAGCAGCAATAATAGTTGTATTATCTGGAATAACTATAGATGGAATAACATTGCCATTTCTAAATTTTCCAGAAATGCATGAAGTTATATCTGTAATTTTAACAATAGTATGGATAGTAATAGTAACAAATGCGATAAATTTGATAGATGGGTTAGATGGCTTATCATCTGGTATATCTGTAATATCAGCTGTATCATTATTAATAATATTTGTATTAAATGGTTCATCAATGGTGTCAATAGTTTTGATAACAGCTTTAGCAGGGGCTTTAGTAGGATTTTTACCATATAATTTTTCACCTGCTAAGACTTTTTTAGGGGATACTGGATCAAATTTTTTAGGATTTTCTTTATCAATAATATCAATATTAGGTTCAGCAAAGACATATACAGCAGCTGTAATTGTATTACCATTAATAGTTTTGGGTTTACCAATATTTGATACTTTTATGGCAATAGTAAGAAGAATAATAAAGGGAAAATCAATAAAGGCAGTTTTTAAAGCTGATAAAGGGCATTTGCATCATAGATTATTAGCTAAAGGATATAGTCAAAAACAAGCAGTTATATTGCTTTATGGTGTTAGTGCTATATTAGGTATGTTTGCAATAATAATATGTGATAGTGGGATATGGAAGGCACTTTCATTTTTACTTATTGTAATTGTTGCAATAGTGGCAGGTTATAGAAATTTTTCACCAGAAAGAACAGGAAAAGAATCTTATGAGTGCTTACAGTGTAAATATATATATAATCCAAAAGTTGGGAATGAGAAAGCAGGCATAAAACCAGGAACTGAATTTAAAAATTTACCAGATTCATGGGTTTGCCCAGTTTGTGGTGAAAGTAAAGATATGTTTCAAGTTCATCAAGATGATAGATAGTAATATAAAGTTATGATTATATAATATTAATCATGACTTTTTAATATTATATGAAACTTCTCCGAACTTTTTGTAAAATATACATAATGTGTTGACAAACGTTTTGCACGATGATATAATAGTGCAAGATATTTAATTATGTAATATTATGAGAAATTTCATAATATTAGCAAAAGTAAATATACTTTTTAGAAAGGAGTTTAAGTGAGTAACTATTAATGGATTGAAAATGGAGGACAAAGATTTTGAGAAAAGAACAATTTAAAAAAATTGCACAAATACGGCCCAAAAAGATTTTTTGCCCTATTTGCGAAGAATGGGTAGAAAATGAAGGAATAGGTTTGAAAATTGTTCATAAATGTGCATTTGAAAGGTTTAAATTTATTTATGATACAGATGAATATAAAGTATTTTTGGAGCCAGTTGCTTTTTGTGCAAGAATAAATGATAATAATGAGCAGGTTGATTATAGACGTATTAAAATAGATGAAAATGAGGTTTATTTTAATAGTACTGTAGAGAAAGTTTATAATAAATGTAACGGTGAAAGCTTTAATATTAAATGTGATAAGTGTTATAATTTTTTTAGATGGTATCCAGAAGGGAAAGCTTCTATAACTTTTAAATTCGAATACGATAAAAAAGATTTGATTAAAGCAGGTCTTTGGGATGATGAAAAAGTGGAAGAAATGGAAGAATCAAGTGAGCAGTGTGAAGAAAATAAAGATCAGGAGGAAAAAACTATGGCAGCAGAATTAGCAGGAAAAACAGGATTAGTAGCAGGATTAGGAGAAGTGTCTAAAGGCTTTGATTTCAAATCAATTGCTAATGATTTAGGTGTTGAGTTTGGAATTAATCCAGATAGTAGAGTAAAATCTACTTTGCTTGGAACAGTCTTTGAGTACGAAGATGGCCGGTACAGGGGATTTGATCGGAAAACAGGTCTAGTAACAGATTATGCTTCTATTAAGGCTATTTCATTACCAGCAGTTGTAGTTCCGGTGACTTCTGTAAAAAAAGGAGAAATGATTCTTCGAAACGGTGAATTTTTCTTTATTACTGAGGCAGAAAACCCAAAAGAAGTAAAGGGTGCAAACTTACAGACTTTAAAGGAAGAAAAGCTGCTTCCGGTAGCAAATCCTATTGGAGTAATGTGTTATACAAGACTTATTTCATTAGGAGAAATACTGGGATTTAAAGGTGAGACAACTCAGAATGCAAAAATTGCATTGTGGATTGCAACATTACTTGCTAAAAAGATTAGTGAAGAAAGTATTGACTCTGTTAATGAAAAAATTACTGATTTAACAGATAAGAGCGAAAAGTACTTTGAGTTGTTGTTCCCATTTGCGATTGTTGCTTTTGCAGCACGTATTATTAATGAGGATAAAAAGGGAAAAGAAAAAAATGGAATTAATGGTAAGAATATTGCAGAAGCAGTGAAAAATACATTTGGTATTGATATGCCGGAGTTAAATGACCAAAAAAATATTAAAAGATTAGCAGTAGTTGGTGCGGCAACAGGTGCGGTAGCGTTACTTCTTAAAAAGAAATTAGAAGAAATAGCAAATAAATGTGAAGGAGAAGAAGTAAATAAGCAGGAATCAAAAGATACAATTTCAAAGATTTATGCTATTGTAAAACCGTACGAGAAAACTATCAAAAAAATCTTGCCAGTTGCTCTTGCTATCTGTGCATTAAAATTATTTAATGGTGAAAAATTTGATGAAGTTCAGGAAAAGTTGGAAGGTGTATTAGAGACTGTTGAGACTACTGTTTGCAGTAAGTTTGGCGTTAGTAATGAAATCTTTAACAAAGAGAACATCAAGAAGGTTCTTATTATTGCAGGAGTATTGGCTGTAGTTTTTGTAGCTTATGGCAAAAAAATCAAAGGTGAAGGAACAGCAGAAAATGCTAAATTTACAGAATTGCTTAAAGGAGTGGCACCAATTATTCCTGTAGTAGTATTAGTATTTCCGCAGCTCAAAAAAGTTTTCTCAAAATTTATGAAAGATGAGGATATGGTTGTGAATAATACTGCTGTTACGGAAGAAGGTGCTGTTGATGCCGAAGTAGTAAGTTCTGATGAGACAGAAGAGAGTTTTGAGACAGGAAGTGAAGATAAAGTAGTGGAAAATGCAGAAAATGCTGAAATGAAAACGGATTCTTGCGGAAATGAAACTACTTCTGAAACAGTAACAGATTCTTCAGAAAATGAAACAGCAACTGATGAAAATTAATAGTATTACTTAAAAAATTTGTAAAATAGGAACTGTAAAAGTGAAGATTTTATAAAATAATCTAAAAAGATAGGGGAAAAAGGCTACTGATGATATCAGTGGTCTTTTTTCAAATAGTAGTATGGAACAAATTTTATGTTAAAAAAATTATTTAAAAAGGTTGTTCAGCCATATTTAATAAACATAAAATATTGACAAAATATATTAGAAATGATATAATTTGGTCAGATATTTAATTATGTGATATTATGAAAATTTTCATAATATCAATAAAAAATATACTTTTTAGAAAGGGGAAAATTAAGTAGCTGTTAATTGCATAATAGGAGGATTACAATTTGAGGAAAAATGAATTTTACCAAATATCAAAATTAAAACCAAAAAAGATTTATATTGGAGCAGGTGAACAAATTTTTGAAGATAAAATCTCATATTATGAAGAAACCTATTCGAGTTATGCACATGCAGAAACCAACGGCGAATTTGGTGATTGCCGTTTTGAATTTGAGTATGAGGCAGAACGGATTCGTATTGATTTTGCTGGACATTGTATGTCTTGGTATGCGGATAAAAGATATATAGACATACATCAAATTACACTTGATGTATGTAACAAGGATATTTACTTTGAATTTGGAGTAGAAAAGTCTTGTGGTTATTGTACTAATTGGAATTCTCGTGAAGTAGCTGTTTGTAGGAATATCTTCAAGAATGGTAATAAAAACATAATTTATAAAATTATGTTTGAATATGATGAGGAAGATTTAATAAGAGTTGGCTTATTAAAAAGAAATTCAAAAAAAGGTAAAGGATGTAATGGACCTACTGAAGAAAAAACAGTAGATGAATCTAAAAACGGGAATAGCAAGAATGATAATGGAAATCAGGAGGATGAAAACATGGCTAAAAAGAATGCAACAAATAATTTGGCAACAACAGCAACTATTGGAGAAGTAGCTAAAGGCCTTGATTTCAAGGCAATGGCTAATGATTTAGGAATTGAGTTCGGAATTAATCCAGATAGTAGAGTAAAATCTACTTTGCTTGGAACAGTTTTTGAGTACGAAGACGGCCGGTACAGAGGATTTGATCGAAGTACTGGTGTAGTAACTGATTATGCTTCTATTAAGGCAATTTCATTACCTAGTGTAATTATTCCAGCTGCAGCTGTAAAAGTTGGAGATATGATATTACGTAACAATGAATTTTACTTTATAACTAAAGCTGAAAAAGCAGGTAAGGTTTGTGGGGCAAATATCACAACATTAAAAGAAGAAACATTACTTCCTGTTGCAAATCCAATTGGAATTAAATGTTATACCAGATTAATTTCTCTTGGTGAAGTTATTGGTTTTAAAGGAGAAACAAATCAGAATACAAAAATTATGCTTTGGATTGCAACAATACTTACAAAAAAATTATTTGAAGAAGGTATTGACAATGCAAATCAGAAGATTATGAAATTTTCTGATGAAACTGGAAAGTATATGGAGTTATTATTTCCTTTTGCTGCTGTAGCATTTGCTTCTTATGCAATTAAAGGGAAAGACCTGGATCTCAAAAAGATTTCTGAAACTGTTAAAAATACATTTGGTTTTAATATGCCGGAGCTGAATGATAAGAAAAATATTAAAAGGTTGGCGGCAGTTGGACTTGCTACAAGTGTAGCAGTTGTATTTTTAAAAACAAAATTGGAAGAGGCATCAGGCAAAGAGGAAGTAGATCAGGAAGAAGCCAAAAATACTATGTCGAAAGTTTATGACTTAGTAAAGCCGTATGAAAAAACTCTTAGAAAAGTACTTCCTTTAGCACTTGCAATTTGTGCTGTTAAGCTTTTTAATGATGGTAAAATTGAAGAAATCCAGGATAATCTGGAAGGTGTATTATTAATAGCACAAGATGCTATTTCTGAAAAGTTTGGCATTGATGAAGATGTTTTTACCAAGGAAAATATTAAAAAGTTTGCAATTGTAGCAGGTGTTGCTGTGGTTGCGTTTATGGTTTATGGTAAAAAAATCAAAGGTGAAGGAACAGAAGAGAATGCCAAATTTACTGAACTGCTTAAAGTAATAGCACCCATGCTTCCTGTTGTAGTGGTAGCATTTCCACAGCTTAAAAAATTTTTCTTAAAGTTTATTAATAAGGATGAATTGGCAGTGGATGATGAACAGCTTAACGAAGAAGATGACGAGGAATAATTAAACAAAAAAGCGTTATGCAAAACATCTGAAATATCTTTAATTTGATTTTGTGCAGTACTTAATTACTTAGTTTTAAGGAGGAATTTTATGGGATTATCTTTTAGAAAACGGATAAATCTTGGAAATGGAACTGTTGTAAATCTTAGTAAGTCAGGAATTTCTGTAAGTCAGAAAATTGGAAAAAATATTACAGTAAATTCCAAAAGAGGAGTAACAGTAAAAGTTGCAAAGGGAATTTCATATAAAGTTCCAAAATCTAAAAAGAAATAAAAACAAAAAAGGTAACCTGCTGGTGATACTAGCAGGTTACCTTTTTTGTCTACGGAGTAAGAAAAGTTTTAAATACTATACATAAAAAATTGACAAAAATATATTTATGGTGATATAATCATGCAAGATATTTATTGTGTAATGTTATAAAAAATTTTGTGACATTAAAGTAGATATACTTTTTAGAAAGGAGAATATTAAGTAACTGTTAATTGTTGAATTTTACAGGAGGTCAAAATATTGAATATAGAGCAGTTTTGTAAAATAGCAAAATTACGACCAAAAGAGTTCTATTCTAAAATAGGTAGTAGTCCAACTTTTAAAATTGATAACATGATTTACCACCCAAAATGTTTGGCTAATTATGATTGTGTTGAATATAATAGTCGGTATGGTAGATTTATTTTTAATTTTAATTGTAGCCGCGGTATTATATGGGTAAACACAAAATTCAACTGTGATAACTGGAAAATAATAGATAATGAAATAAAGTTAGATCAAATTGAATTTTGTGAGGAAAGATTTTTATATTTTAAGGTGCTAATAAGAATTTATGATTGTAAACGAACTTATGATAGGTGTTCCGAATTTTGTATGCCTAATATTATGATGAGGAAAAAAGGGTATACAGAAATCTACTACGAATTTCTTTTTGAATATGATAAAAAAGATTTAAAAATGGTAGAATTATTTGATATAAAGCAGAAGGAAAGCGAATTACAGGAAGAGGATAATGAAGATGTTGCTAAAGAGAGTAATGATTTGGCAGAAAATGATATTGCTTTGAATGAAGAGGAAGATGTATCTTTAAAAGGTAAAGTTAGTGATGTGAAAAAAGAAAAAATTGAGAATCTTTTTGATTTCAAAACACTTGCTAGTGATTTAGGTGTTGAATTTGGCCTTAATTTAGATAGTAGAGTAAAATCTACATTATTGGGTACTGTTTTTGAATATGAAAGTGGACGGTATAGAGGCTTTGACAGAGATAATGCAATAGTTACAGATTATGCAAGTATAAAAACTGTTGCATTGCCAACAGTGGTTTTTCCAGTAACTTCAGTAAAAAAAGGAGATATGATCCTCAGAAATGGAGAGTTTTTTTTCATTACAGCTGCTGAAAATATTAATGCAGTTAAAGGAGCAAATATTTTAACCTTAAAAGAAGAGGTTTTACTTCCTGTTCAGAATCCAATAGGAATTAAGTGTTATACTAGATTAGTTTCTTTGGGTGAGATTTTAGGGTTTAATGGTGAAACAACCCAGGATATGAAAATTATGTTATGGGTTGTAACATTAATTATTCAAAAATTATTTGATGAAGGTGTTGATAATGCTAATCAGAAAATTTTAGAATTTTCTGACAAAACAGGAAAATATCTTGAAATTTTATTTCCTTTTGCATGTGTGGGGTTTGCTGCATATGCTATTAAAGGAAAAGAATTAAAGGTAGAAAATATTGCAGAAAATATAAAGAAAACATTTGGAATTGATCTACCTGAATTAAGTAATGAGAAAAACCTTAAAAAATTGATGGCAGTAGGAATGATAACAGGTGCAACTTTTTTATTATTAAAAAATAAAATGGATGAAGTAGTAGATAGTGAGAAACTAGATCAGGAGGAATTAAAAAGTACTATTGATGACGTATATGAATGCGCAAAAAAATATGAAAGTGTAATAAAAAAAGTTTTACCTTTAGCACTTGCTATTTGTGCTTTAAAAATTTTTAATGGAGATGGATTTGAAAGAATTCAGGATACATTAGAAGGAGTTGTACTTATAGTAAAAGATTTTATATCTGAAAAATTTGGATTTGACAAAGAGGACTTTACTGAGAAAAATGATGAAAACTTAAATATGGGAGATGGTACTGAAGAAACAGAGGAATAAACATAGTTACTTAATAAATTATAAAATAA
>OLRY01001780.1_pt1 | contig 17853 bp, 11 predicted proteins | sample 1672541 | NCBI WGS metagenome assembly OLRY01 (sample SAMEA3136697, study PRJEB25190) | human gut metagenome | biome: human gut; feature: human-associated habitat; material: faeces | place: Austria | collected 2013 | reverse complement strand
AGATAGCCGGTCGTGATCTTCGGCTCTCTCGGCTGCCACTTTGCCTTCCGCGCTGCCAGCTCTTCATCGGAAACTGCGATATCCAGCTTGTTTTCCGGAATGTTGATTTTGATAATGTCGCCCTCTTCCACGAGCGCGATCGGTCCGCCGACCGCCGCCTCCGGGGAGACATGACCGATGGAAGCGCCTCTGGAGGCGCCGCTGAAGCGTCCATCCGTGATCAGAGCGACGGAGGAGCCAAGTCCCATGCCCGCGATCGCAGAGGTCGGATTTAGCATCTCACGCATTCCCGGACCGCCTTTGGGTCCCTCATAGCGAATGACAACGACATCACCAGCCACGATCTTACCGCCCTTGATCGCCTCGATGGCATCCTCCTCGCAGTCAAACACGCGCGCCGGTCCCTCATGCACCATCATCTCCGGTACCACTGCGGAGCGCTTTACAACGCCGGAATCCGGCGCCAGATTGCCTTTGAGCACCGCAATGCCGCCAGTCGTGCTGTACGGATTGTCGATCGGACGGATGACCTCCGGATTGCGGTTTACGCAGCCGCTGATGTTTTCCTTCACGGTCTTTCCGGTTGCCGTGATCAGATCGGTGTAGAGCAGGCCTTTTTTGTCCAGCTCATTCATCACCGCATATACGCCGCCTGCCTCATTAAGATCCTCCATGTAGGTCGGACCTGCCGGCGCCAGGTGACAAAGGTTCGGGGTGTGTGCGCTGATCTCGTTTGCGATATCCACGTTCAGCTCCACGCCCGCCTCGTGCGCGATCGCCGGAAGGTGCAGCATACTGTTTGTAGAACATCCGAGCGCCATGTCGACCGTCAGGGCGTTGCGGAACGCTTTCTCGGTCATGATGTCGCGCGGACGGATATTTTTCTCAAGAAGTTCCATCACCTTCATGCCGGCAAGCTTTGCCAGCTTGATGCGCTCGGAGTATACCGCCGGGATCGTGCCGTTGCCCGGAAGTCCCATGCCGAGCGCCTCCGTCAGGCAGTTCATGCTGTTTGCCGTATACATGCCGGAGCAGGAGCCGCAGGTCGGGCAGGTCTTGCATTCAAATTCGTAGACGTCCTCTTCTGTCATCGTGCCCGCCGCATAGGATCCGACCGCCTCAAACATACTGGAAAGGCTTCTCTTTTGACCCTTCACATGACCGGCGAGCATCGGACCGCCGCTCACGAAAATAGTCGGGATATTTAAGCGCGCCGCCGCCATCAGAAGCCCCGGCACGTTCTTGTCACAGTTTGGAATGCATACAAGTGCGTCAAACTGATGCGCGATCGCCATGCACTCGGTAGAATCCGCGATCAGGTCGCGCGTTACCAGCGAATATTTCATGCCGACATGCCCCATTGCAATGCCGTCACAGACTGCAATCGCCGGAAACTCGCGCGGCACACCGCCTGCGAGCGCAACGCCCATCTTGACTGCCTCGGTGATCTTGTCGAGGTTCATATGCCCCGGCACGATCTCGTTATAGGAATTTACAATGCCGACAAGCGGCCGTCTCATCTCTTCATCCGTCATTCCCAGCGCGTTAAACAGGGATCGGTGGGGCGCCTGCTGCATCCCCTTCTTTACTGCATCACTTTTCATTGTTCTTCCTCCTCAGATCCGTTCTTTGATCAGCCGCCCCATCTCGCGGCAGCCTACCTGCGTGCACCCCTCAGACATGATATCGCCCGTGCGGTAGCCGTCCTTTAATACCTGCTTCACCGCCTGCTCGATGGCGTCCGCCGCCTCGTCCAGGTCAAGTGAGAACCGCAGCATCATCGCCGCCGACAGGATCGTGGCGATCGGGTTTGCGATATCTTTTCCGGCAATATCCGGCGCGGAGCCGTGGCTCGGCTCATACAGGCCGAATTTTGTCTCGTTCAGACTTGCGGAGGACAGCATTCCGATAGACCCCGTCACCATGCTGGCCTCGTCCGACAGGATATCTCCGAACATATTTTCCGTGAGGATCACGTCAAACTGCGCCGGATCGCGCACGAGCTGCATCGCGCAGTTATCCACCAGCATGTGGGAAAGCTCCACATCCGGGTAATCCTTTGCGACCTCCTCCACGACTGCTCTCCAGAGGCGTGAGGAATCGAGCACGTTTGCCTTATCGACGCTCGTCACTTTCTTTCTTCTCTTTCTCGCAATGTCAAATCCGCGCTTTGCAATGCGGCGGATCTCATTTTCGTCGTAAGTCAGCGTATCGATCGCTTTGCGCACGCCGTTTTCTTCCACCGTTTTGCGTTCGCCAAAATACAGACCGCCGGTCAGCTCGCGCATGATCATCATGTCAAAGCCCTCCCCGATGATCTCGTCGCGGAGCGGACACGCCGCCTTCAGCTCCTCGTACAGGTACGCCGGGCGCAGGTTTGCAAACAGATTTAACGATTTGCGGATCTTCAGAAGCCCCGCCTCCGGACGCTTAGACGGTTCCAGCTTATACCACGGGGACGTCTTTGCATCTCCGCCGATGGAACCCATAAGCACCGCATCGCTCATTCTTGCCGCCTCGATCGTCTCGTCCGTGAGCGGCACCCCGTGTACGTCGATCGACGCACCGCCCATCAGCAGCTCTTTGTAATCAAGCTGAAATCCGAATTTTTTTCCCGCCGCATCCAGCACCTCGCGCGCCTGCGCGACAATCTCCGGTCCGATACCGTCGCCCGGAATCACTGCAATCTTATAATTCATAATCCTCACTCCTCATGCCCTTTTATAACATCGGATCTCTCCGTGTTTTACGCCCTGTCATTTTGCGCAAACGGGGACACAGCAGAATTTGCCATGTCCCCAGCTTATGTCTGATTCTGCTGCAATTACTGCGCGTCTGCCTTTTCCACCTCTGCGATAGCAGATTTGCGCATCGGAATCCTGCAGTTTTTGTTGCTGCCGAATTCCACAATTACATCTTCATCCGTAATATCGATGACTACGCCGTAAAAGCCGCTTGTCGTCACAACGCTGTCGCCGACAGCCAGCTCCGCAAGCATCGCGTTGACCCTCTTCTGTTCCTTTTTCTGCGGACGGATCGCCATAAAATACATTGCTGCGCCGATGATCACTACATAAAATACCAGGAGCAGGATGCTGCTCGTCCCGGATGCCGCTGTAGCCTCTGTTAATAAATACATAATAGTTCCTTCCTTTCCATAAATGATGATGCTCATACCATCATACACAAAATCAGGCGGTTCATCAAGTCATTTTTTCAAATCCTGCCAGTTTTTCCGCTTTATATTCCAAAAAACGCCCTTCATCCAGCGCGTCGCGTATCTCTTCCATCAGATGATTGTAGAAATACAGGTTGTGCAGCACGCACAGACGCATGCCGAGCATCTCGCCGGCCTTTAACAGATGCCGGATGTACGCCCTGCTGTAGTGACGGCATGCCGGACAGCCGCATCCCTCCTCGATCGGGCGGTCGTCCAGCTTGAATTTTTCGTTGAATAGATTCAGTTTTCCGTGCGCTGTGTACACATGTCCGTGACGTCCGTTGCGGCTCGGATATACGCAGTCGAAAAAGTCGACGCCGCGCTCCACCGCCTCCAGGATATTTGCCGGCGTACCGACGCCCATCAGATAGGTAGGCTTATCCTGCGGCAGATGCGGTACCACCTCGTCAAGAATATGATACATTTCCTCGTGCGTCTCCCCGACTGCGAGTCCGCCGATCGCATAGCCATCCAGATCCATTTTAGATATCTCGTCTGCGTGCGCAATGCGGATATCCTCGTAAACCGCGCCCTGGTTGATGCCGAAAAGAAGCTGATGCCTGTTGATCGTATCTGGCAGGCTGTTCAGGCGCGCCATCTCTGCCTTGCAGCGTGCCAGCCAGCGCGTCGTGCGGTCCACCGATGCCTGCACATATTCCCTGCTCGCCTTACTGGACGGGCATTCGTCGAACGCCATGGCGATCGTGGAGGCGAGATTTGACTGAATCTGCATACTCTCCTCAGGTCCCATAAAAATTTTCCGCCCGTCAACGTGCGACTGAAAATATACGCCCTCTTCTTTGATCCTGCGAAGCCCCGCCAGCGAGAATACCTGAAAGCCGCCGGAGTCCGTCAGGATCGGCTTGTCCCACACCATGAATTTGTGCAGGCCGCCGAGCTGTCTGATGATATCGTCCCCCGGTCGCACATGGAGATGATACGTATTGGAAAGCTCCACCTGGGTACCGATCTCCTGCAGATCCATCGTAGAAACCGCTCCCTTGATCGCTGCCGCCGTGCCCACATTCATGAACACCGGCGTCTGAATTGTTCCATGAACGGTGCGAAATTCTGCGCGCTTCGCCCGCCCTTCTGTTTTCTTAATCTGATACATTCTTTCCCTCTTTGTTTTTTCATAGAATGGATTCAGATTACCACATCCGTCCGCAAAAAACAAGAGTAACTATTTTATAGAATTTTAACAGTATCTGTAACTTGCACTCTCCCGAAAATTGTCGTATACTGTAAACCGACACGAAAATACAGCAAATATAATAAATAAGAAAAACGGCATTCGCCGTATTAGAAGAAGGAGGCTTACTCTGACGAATATGGTTCAGCAGAATTTGTCTTACAGACTTGGGATCGATATCGGTTCCACAACTGTCAAAATTGCTATCCTGGATGAAGCCCATCATATACTTTTTTCCGATTATAAAAGGCATTTTGCAAATATACAGGAAACCCTGACCGAACTTCTTCAGGAGAGCCTGCAGAAGCTTGGAGATCTGACCCTGCATCCCATGATTACCGGCTCCGGCGGGCTGACCCTTGCGAACCATCTGGGCGTACCCTTCGTACAGGAGGTCATTTCCGTATCCACTGCCCTGCAGGAGCTGGCGCCGAAAACGGACGTGGCGATCGAGCTCGGCGGTGAGGACGCGAAGATCATCTATTTTGAAAATGGAAACGTGGAGCAGCGGATGAACGGCATCTGTGCCGGAGGAACCGGCTCCTTCATCGATCAGATGGCTTCCCTTCTGCAGACCGATGCGGCCGGACTGAATGAATATGCGAAGGAGTATAAGTCTCTTTATACCATCGCGGCCCGCTGCGGCGTATTTGCCAAGTCGGATATTCAGCCCCTGATCAACGACGGTGCGACCAAGGAGGATCTGGCGGCGTCCATTTTCCAGGCGGTTGTCAACCAGACCATCAGCGGTCTTGCCTGCGGAAAGCCGATCCGCGGTCACGTTGCGTTTCTCGGCGGCCCGCTGCACTTTTTGTCCGAACTGAAGGAGGCGTTTATCCGCACCTTAAATCTGGACGACGAGCATGCGATCACGCCGGAAAATTCACATCTGTTTGCGGCGATCGGCTCCGCTATGAACAGCGAGATGGTCGTCTCCACGGACACGCAGGCTTTGATACATAAATTATCCGGCAACATCAAGCTGGAATTTGAGGTGGCGCGCTTAGAGCCGCTGTTTGCCTCCCAGGAGGATTACGACGCCTTTAACGAGCGACAGAACCAGTACAACGTTGTCACGGACGATCTGAGCACCTACGAGGGCTTATGCTTCCTCGGCATCGACGCAGGCTCCACCACCACAAAGGCGGCGCTCGTCGGCGAGGACGGCTCGCTTTTGTATTCATTCTACAGCAACAATAACGGCAGTCCTTTAAAGACCACCATCCAGGCAGTGCAGGAAATCTACGAGCATCTTCCTGCAAACGCGCGGATCGCCTACTCCTGCTCCACCGGCTACGGCGAGGCGCTGATCAAGGCGGCGCTGCTTCTGGACGAGGGCGAGGTGGAGACGGTATCGCATTACTATGCCGCCGCTTTCTTTGATCCGGAGGTGGACTGCATCCTGGATATCGGCGGACAGGATATGAAATGCATCAAGATCAAGAATCATACGGTCGACAGCGTGCAGCTCAACGAGGCATGCTCCAGCGGCTGCGGTTCCTTTATCGAGACCTTTGCAAAATCCTTGAATTACAGCGTCAGCGACTTTGCGCACGAGGCGCTTTTCGCCCAGCATCCGATTGATCTGGGCACCCGCTGTACTGTATTTATGAATTCCAAGGTAAAGCAGGCGCAGAAGGAGGGCGCATCCGTCGCCGATATCTCCGCCGGACTTGCTTACTCGGTCATCAAGAACGCATTATATAAGGTAATTAAGGTTTCCGACGCCTCCGAGCTCGGAAAGCACATTGTCGTGCAGGGCGGCACCTTCTACAACGATGCGGTGCTGCGCAGCTTTGAGCGCATCGCAAACTGTGAGGCGATCCGTCCCGATATCGCCGGCATCATGGGCGCTTTCGGCGCCGCTCTGATCGCGCGCGAGCGCTTCGAATCCGGCAAACAGACGACCATGCTTCCGATCGAGAAGATCAACAGCCTGCAGTTTACCACGCACATGGCAAAATGTAAGGGCTGCACCAACCAGTGCCGTCTGACCATCAACCGCTTTACCGGCGGACGCCAGTTCGTCAGCGGAAACCGCTGCGAGCGTGGTCTTGGAAAAGAAAAGAAAAACAGCGATATCCCGAACCTGTTTGAATACAAAAACAAGCTGCTGTTCTCCCGCGAGGTGCTGGAGAGCGACCAGGCTGTGCGCGGAAAGGTCGGACTGCCGCGCGTGCTGAACATGTACGAAAATTACCCGTTCTGGCACCGGTTCTTCACCGACTTAAAATACGAGGTCGTGCTCTCTCCGGCAAGCACCCGGAAAATTTACGAGCTGGGCATTGAGTCCATTCCGAGCGAATCGGAATGCTATCCGGCAAAGCTGGCGCACGGCCATATCGAGTGGCTGCTCCATCACGGGGTAAACTTTATCTTCTACCCCTGCATTCCTTATGAGCGCTGTGAATTTCCGGACGCCGTCAACCACTACAACTGCCCGATCGTTACCTCTTATGCGGAGAACATCAAAAACAATGTGGAGGCGCTGCGTGACCCGAAGATTGATTTCCGCAACCCGTTTATGGCGCTCACCAGCCTGGAGACTGTCACCGGACAGCTCATCAAGGCATTTCCGGAGATTCCGGCGTCAGAGGTGAAGGCGGCTGCCGCCAATGCCTGGAAGGCGCAGGAGGAAACGCGCCAGGCAATGTACAGAAAAGGCGAGGAGACCATCGAATGGCTGAAGAAAAACAATAAGCACGGCATCGTGCTGGCGGGCAGACCGTATCATATTGATAATGAGATTAACCACGGGATTCCGGAGCTGATTACCTCTTACGGCATCGCCGTACTGACTGAGGATTCCGTGTCGCATCTGAACCAGCCGGAGCGTCCGCTGCTTGTCAGCGACCAGTGGATGTATCACAGCCGTCTCTACGCGGCGGCAAATTACGTAAAAACGACGGATTTTCTGGACCTTATCCAGTTAAATTCCTTTGGCTGCGGTCTGGACGCGGTTACTACCGACGAGGTGAATGATATTCTGACCGGCTACGGCAAGATTTATACCTGTCTGAAAATCGACGAGGTAAACAATCTGGGAGCGGCGCGTATCCGTATCCGCTCGCTGATTGCCGCGCTGCGCTCCAAGGAAAAGCAGCATGAGCAGCGCACCATCGTTCCCGCCAATATGAACCGCGTGCTGTTTACCGAGGAAATGCGCAAGGATTACACGATCCTCTGTCCGCAGATGTCGCCGATTCATTTCCGCATACTGGAGCCTGCGCTGCGAAGCTGCGGCTATCACATCGAGCTGCTGCAAAACGACGGAAAGCACGCCGTGGACGTCGGACTGAAATATGTAAATAATGACGCCTGCTACCCCTCTCTGATGGTTGTCGGACAGATTATGGATGCCGTGCTCTCCGGAAAGTATGATACATCAAAGACGGCTGTTATTATCACACAGACGGGCGGCGGCTGCCGCGCCAGCAACTATATCGGCTTTATCCGCCGCGCGCTGGCAAAGGCGGGGCACCCGGAGATTCCGGTAATTTCTCTGAACGTTTCCGGGCTTGAGACAAATCCGGGCTTCAAGATTACCGTTCCGATGGCGGTAAAGGGCATGTACGCCGTTGTTTTCGGGGATATCTTTATGCGCTGCCTCTACCGTATGCGCCCCTACGAGGTCATTCCCGGCTCGGCGAATGAAATGCATCTGAAGTGGGAGGCGGAATGCATTAAGTTTCTGACGCAGAAGCATCCGTCCCATCACGGCTTTGCAAAGCTCTGCCGCGAGATTATCACAGATTTTGATAATCTGCCCATCCGCGGTATTCCAAAGCCCCGCGTGGGCGTTGTCGGCGAGATTCTGGTAAAATTTATGCCGGCGGCAAATAATTATCTGGTAGACCTCCTGGAATCGGAGGGCGCCGAAGCGGTGGTACCGGATTTGCTTGATTTCCTGTTTTACTGCTTCTATAACTCGAACTTTAAGGCACAGGAGCTCGGTATGAAGAAGAGAACGGCGGCAATTTCCAACGCCGGAATCAAGCTTCTGGAATTTATCCGGAATACCTCCGTGAAGGAATTTCAGAAGAGCCGTCATTTCGATGCCCCGACAAAGATTTCACAGCTTGCGGAATACGCAAAGCCGATCGTATCGCTCGGCAATCAGACCGGCGATGGCTGGTTCCTCACCGGTGAGATGATGGAGCTGATACATAGCGGCGTGAATAATATCGTCTGCACGCAGCCCTTCGGCTGTCTGCCGAACCATGTGGTCGGCAAGGGCGTTATCAAGGAAATCCGCAGGCAGCATCCGCTCGCGAATATCGTGGCGATCGACTACGATCCGGGCGCCAGCGAGGTAAACCAGCTTAACCGTATTAAGCTGATGCTCAGCACCGCCCAGAAAAATCTGCGCGCACAGCGGCAGGAAGAAGCGGCGGCTGCGAAGGATGCATAAATAATAGTCGTTTTGAAAAAAGCGATAGAGGATTTTCCTTTATCGCTTTTTTCATATTAATCAAGCGTCGGTGTATCGAAAAACATATTGTATTTAGAAAGTTTTTTCTGATTTTCAGCAAAAACTATTGATGATCTGGCTGTTTTTGGATATATTAATGATAAAGGAGGCGATATTATGATTATCAGACCCCACTATTTAGAAATGCTGAAAACTTATCGTGACGCGCCGCTGGTAAAAATCCTTGCCGGTATTCGCCGCTGCGGAAAATCCACGATTTTAAAAATGCTGCAGGAGGATTTGATAAAAAGTGGCGTTCCCGCCAATCATATCCTCAATATGTGTTATACCTCGGAGGATTTTGCAGATGGTATGACCCACAGGGATATGTATAACGGCATAAAAGAAAAAATAACGGATGACGGGCGTTACTATCTTTTGCTTGACGAGGTACAGGAAATCACCGGATGGGAAAAAGCCGTCAACAGTCTGCTCGAAAACAACAATACCGATATCTATGTAACAGGCTCCAATTCCAGACTGATGGCAGGTGAAATATCCACCTATCTCACAGGACGGTATGTCTCGATTCCCGTATTTACGCTGTCCTTTGCCGAGTATATGGATTTCAAAAAAGCAGACGGACGCACTCCGAAAGAACTGCTTACCGAATATATCCGCATGGGCGGTTTTCCGATTGTTGCGCTGAGCAATTTTGACGAGGGTCCTGCCTATCAGATTGTCGAGGGAATTTACCATTCCGTTATTACAGGTGATATAACGAAACGGCACCATATTACGAATTTTGACTTGTTCAACCGTGTTGTGAAGTATGTAATTGAAAATGTCGGCAAAACCTTTTCCGCAAACGCTATTGTAAAGTTTCTGAAAAGCGAGGGACGTTCTCTCTCGGTAGAATCCGTCTACAACTATCTGGAATGGCTGGAAAAAGCTTTTGTGATATACCGCTGCCAGCGCTATGACCTGCAAGGGAAATCCGTACTGAAAACGCAGGAAAAATTCTATCTCGCCGACGCTTCTCTGAAATACTGCATGATGGGTTTCAATCCGAAATCTGTTGCCGCAATGCTTGAAAATATCGTGTACTTTGAGCTTCGCAGAAAAGGTTACGAGGTCTTTATCGGCAAGAATGAAACGAAAGAAATCGACTTTGTGGCAGTGCGCCGTGACGAGCGTATCTATGTGCAGGTATGCCGCAATCTGCCGGAGGAATCCGACCGCGAGGTCGCCAATCTGCTTGAGATCAAAGACCACTACCCTAAGTATGTAGTCACACTTGACGAGCTTGCCGCAGGGAATATCAACGGTGTAAAAATCATGTATCTGGCAGATTTTTTGTTAAGTGAAAAGTATTAAGCAGGAAAGCGTAAAAAACAGCCATGCAGCCGCAAACCGCCCAGACACACAGAATCCGGTCGCCATAATTCCGGCGCCGGATTCTTTCCATCATTTTTTTGCATTCTGCAGTGTTGCAGGGTGTTCCGCGGAGCGCTGCGTGCCCTTTTTAGTTTTCGGCAGCCCGCAGCCGCTGCATGTCTTTTAGTTTTCTGTGTCCCGCAATCGCTGTACGATGCTCTCCTTCTGTGTCCGCCGGTATGCCGCGAACGGTACTATCACCGCAAGGACCGCCAGCAGGGGCAACATAATCAGATAGGCAAGGAAGTTCGGGCGGTAGGCGAAGAACATAATCACGTTGTTGAGCGCTGTCATGATTGCCCAGGACAGCACGGTTCCCAGTATGAGACTGATGATACCAGATATCAGCACGTAATACAGCCCCTCTTCCACCAGCATCCGCTTTAGCTGCCGCTGCGTCATGCCGATGCTGCAGAGTATGGCGAATTCCCGTTTGCGGGCGATGATTCCCGTAACGATGGAATTTATGAAGTTCAGTACCCCGATAATGGCGATTACCGCGCTGAGGGCAATTCCGATGATGCGGATCGCCGTAATCATGCTGTCAAAGCCTTCCATCAGCGACGCCTTTGTCAGATAGCCCATTTCCGGGTTTGTGTTTTCGCAGTAATTTTCGATTTCCTGCACGAAGCTGTCAAGCTGTGTTTCTTCTACTGTGTAAGATACGCCGAAACACCAGCTATATGGGGATGTCTGTACATCCTGCTCTGGCAGCACTGCACGCACACCGTTGACAGGGCTGGACTGGTCTGTCATGCTGGATGGAATCTCCACGATTGCCATCACCTCGTACTCTTTTTCTTCCAGATTTGTAAAACGGTAATCGACAATATTTCCCGCCTCGTCTTTTATCTCTATGGCCTCCGAATCATCCGTTACCGTAAGCACCTTCAGCTTCTCGCCCGGACGATAGACGCGCGCGCCCTCTGTATGATCGCCGATAATTTCCGTCAGCAGCACATAGCCGCCCTGCGAAAATTTTTCGATATCCAGCTCTCCGTCCAGCACCTTTAAATTGGACAGGATATCCGTATCATATGCATATACGTCTGCGTTAAGCTGCCGCTGCTCCATCGCCGTATTAATTACACTCGTCCCCCAGTCGCCTTCCCTTAGAATGCCCTGGTCCGCAAAGCCCTGGTAGCGCTCCAGTCCCGTTTCATCCAGCGAGATATAGGTTCTGTTGAAAATCTGCCACAGCTCGTTTTTGGAGAGGACGCCCGGCTGTGCATCCGCCAGCTCTATATATGCCTCATCTACCCCGGAAGACATCACTGTTCCGCCTCCGGTAATATAGGTCGGCGCCAGCAGGACATCGCCCAGCAGCCGCTGCTCCAGATAGGCGTCGATGCGGAAGCTTCCGATGCCGGTCAGCACCACGCACAGCAGCACCATGCTGAAGGACAGGGATAAAAGCACAAGCGTCGTTTTCTTTTTGCTGCGTCCGAGATTGGAGAGCGCCATGCGGTGAATCCGCGCGCCCGTCTCGGACTTCTTTACCTTTTTGCGAACACCGCTGCCCTCTGTATAGCGGACCGCCTCCACCGGCGACACGCTGCCGGCTATTTTTCCCGGTTTGCGGCAGCTTATAAAAACGGTAATAAGCGCAAATACGATGCCGAACAGCGCGACCTGCGGACTGAATTTCATTTCCACCCCAAGGCTGTCATAGCCGGTCACCCGCAGCATAAAGGGAAATACAATCCGGGACGCCAGATAACCCGCCGCCAGACCGATCGGTATTCCAATGGCCGAGAGCACCAGCGCCTGCCTCCGGATCATTCCCTTTATCTGACGCCCGGTGGTGCCGACTGTCTTCAGCAATCCGTAAAAACGGATATCCTGAAAAACAGAAATGTAAAAAATATTATAAATAATCAGATAGCCCGTAATCAGAATCACCACCAGTGCACCCACGAGAATTACCACTGAGAACGGATCCGCCGCCTCCGCGCGGTTCTGCATGTATGCCCAGTTCACCCCATACCCTAAGGTGACGTCCGGATCGTAGCCCGCGTCCTCAATGATGGAACGCACCGTCTGCTCAATATCTGCCGCGCTGTCAAAGTACAGACCGACCGCATACAGACCGGCTCCGGCTTCGTTGGGATGCGTCTCGCCCCACGCCACAAAATCTTCGTCAGTGAGACTTCCCTTCAGTTCCTTCCAGTATGCTTCCGATATATAGAGTTCGGAGGCGTGACTGATCTGACTGCCCTCATACCAGCCGCAGACCCGGAAGGTTTTGCTGATTTTCTCCCCGTGAAAGGTAAATTCCAGCGGGATTTCCACGCCCGTCTCATACGGCAGCTTCAGCTCGTCCAGCACGTAGGTGTCGACGATAATGTCATCCTCCTTTTCCGGCATTGTGCCCTCCGCCAGCGTGATAAAGGAGTTCTCCAACTCCTCCTCTCCCTGCGCCAGCCGCAGCTCGTACTGACGTCGTGTCAGATTTTCCGCCTGCCCGATATAGATATTCCAGGTGTACGATTTCACCCGCTCATCCGCTGTCACCTTTTCCATCTGTTCACGGGTGGCGGCTTTCAGACCGGCATGGAATCTGCCGCCCACCTCCCGCATGGTAGATTCCTGGGTGACGTCCATCATGCCGATTCCCATCGCCGCCAGCGTCGTAAAAAGCATACAGGTGAGCGCGATTGCCGCGACTGCAAAGATATTACGCATCTTATTGTTTTTGAGGCTCCGCATGGAAAGACGGCGCACCACCCCGCTGTTGTTATTTTTCATGGCGCACTCCTCTCTGCATCCGCTCTCTGGGCGCATATGCCTCCGGTGTGCTCTGTCCTCCGGTAATCTTCCCGTCCTCAATGCGGATGACGCGGTCGGCAAGCTGCGCCATCGCATCATTGTGCGTTATCATCACGATTGTCTGGTGAAACTGCTCGCCCGTCAGCTTCAGAAGCCCCAGAACCTCCTGCGATGTTCTGGAGTCCAGATTTCCGGTCGGCTCGTCCGCGAGAATAATGGCAGGTTTGCTGGCGAGCGCCCGCGCGATTGCTACTCTCTGCTGCTGTCCGCCGGAAAGCTGGTTCGGCATACTGTTCTTTTTTTCCAGAATGCCGAGCATATTCATAATTTCTTTGATAAACGCGCGGTCCGGCTTTTCTCCGTCCAGCTCGATTGGAAGCACAATATTTTCATAGACGTTTAAAATCGGCACCAGATTATAATTCTGGAAGATAAAGCCGATGTTGCGCCTGCGGAAAATCGTCAGCTCTGATTCGTTCAGCTTAAAGATTTCTTTACCGGAAACGATGACCTCCCCCGATGTTGCGTAGTCCAGCCCGCCAAGCATATGCAGCAGCGTGCTCTTGCCGGAGCCGCTCGTTCCGACCACCGCCAGAAATTCGCCCTCTTCAATCGTGAGGTTCACTCCATCCAGTGCCTTTACAAGATTCGCCCCGGAACCGTAATACTTTTTCAGATTGACTGTTTTTAAGATGTCCATATGATAGTCCCCTTTCTTATCAGCATTTCGGATGCTTTTATACTAGCATCTCTTTCTGACACTCCGCTGACAAAAAAGAAAAAAGTTCTTACAAAACTGTCAGAACCGTCACCCGCAGGGCTGGCTTTGCGCCGCGGCGGGTGTCTGAGGATGGTGTGAATGATGACTTCATACTTCATTCAGCAGGAACACCCTAAAGCAGCTTCCCGCGCCTTCGCGGGAATCGACCGTAATATACCCCTTTTCTTTATTTAAAATTAACTGTGCAAGATACAGCCCCAGACCGCTTCCGCCGGTGTGACCGGTGTTCTGTCCGCGGTAAAAGCGCTGGAAAATTTTATTGTATTCCTCCTTTGCGATTCCCTGTCCCTGGTCGCGGATTTCTATCTGCGTGTAGATTTCCATCGGCTGCACGCGCACGGTAATCGTGCTGCCCTCCGGAGAATATTTTACGGCGTTGTCAAGCAGATTGCCGAGCGCCTCCGCTGTCCAGCCCGGGTCGTGCCAGAGGCGCCGGTCCTCAAACGGCTCCACCTGCAGGGTAATCGCTTTTTCCTCTGCCTGTGCGTAGATTCCGCTGACCGCCCTGCCAATCGTCTCCCGGATGCCGGAAAACTGCGCGGTGAATACAATCATGCCCCGTTCAAGCTGCGAGGCTTTCAGCATACTCTCCAGCAGCCACTGCATTTTCTCCGCCTGGGCGTTCGCCTGCTGCGCAAACCGGCGGCGCTGCTCCTCTGAGAGTGTATCGTCCTCCAGAAGCTCGGTATACATCCGCACATTCGCCATCGGCGTTTTTAACTGATGTGTGAGGTCGGAAAGAAGCGCCGCCACCTCGTCACGCTCCCGCTCTGCCGCCGCTTCCTTTCCGGCAGCCTGCTGCAAAATGCGCTCCAGGCTGCTCTCCAGCCTGGATTCCCGCGTCTCCTTCATGGTCTGGAATGCGGCGCTGCCTTTTTCCCGGTAATCGCGCAGCAGCTTCTGCATACGGTTCAGCGTGCGCAGCAGATATCCGCCCATCAGCAATGCCGCCAGAAGTGCCATCGCCGCCACAGTAAGCGCCGCAGCTACGGTTATCTGTTCCCTGTTCATTATGTTCTCCTCTGATATGGCGGGACTCTGCGATGCGCAAAAATCCCGGCAGCTTCCTTAATGCACATCTACCTGTTCTGCCGGTCTGTCTTCCCACAGATAGCCCATGCCGTGTACTGTTTTGATATATCTGGGGTGCGAGGCATCCTCCTCCACCTTTGTGCGCAGGCGCCGGATATTCACCATCAGGGTGTTTTCCTCCACAAAGCTGCCGCCGCTATCCCACACGCGCGCCAGTATCTGCTCCTTCAGCAGCACCTGGTTTTTATTTTCCAGAAAGTATTTCAGCAGCTTAAATTCTGTAAGGCTTAATTCCAGCTCTCTATCTTTGCGGTACGCCTTCATTTCTTTTTCCTGCAGGCGGATATCGCCGGAGACCAGCCATCCGGAGGAATCCTGCCCGCCCCGCCTGCGCAGAAGCGCCGCAATGCGCGCCTTTAAAACCGCCAGTGAAAAAGGCTTTGCAATGTAATCGTCCGCGCCGCTCTCCAGACACATTACCTGGTCGATCTCCATATCCCGCGCTGTAATCATCAGCACCGGCACGCCTGCCGTCCCGGCAATCTCCCGGCAAAGCGCAAGCCCGTCGCCATCCGGTAAATTCCAGTCAAGCAGCACCAGGTCCGGCTGCCGCTCTGCAATCGCCTCCCGCCCTGCGCGGCAGGTGGAAAAGCAGCTTATCTGATAGCCCTCCCGCTCCAGCGCAAACGAAATGCCCTCCGCCAGCGCCTCATCATCTTCTATGAAAAATATCTGTGTCAAATCTGTCCGCCTCCCGAAGCAATCTGATTATGGTAAGAAGACTTTTATTCTACGTAAAAATCAAATGCATATTAGAGTGCCGATTAAGAGAATTCTTATCTTTTTCAATATAATCCCATGTTTTATGATATGTCCCCGGAGCAGCTATAGCCGGGTCTGATATAAAATCTATAAATTCATCTGCCTTTCCATCATAGCGTTCAGCAAAATCATCTGATAGTATTTGTTTCTCCTCATCTGTAAATGCTTTTAATTCATTATACAATACATGCTCCAAATTACAGGAATTAAAATAAATCCGATAAGGAATGCCATTTATTTTTCCGGTCTTTCTCAGTTTAAATAAAACGGCACCTTTTCGCCTGTTCCGGTCTATAATTGCACCTACATCAGGAGCTTCAATACATTCTTTATAGTACCGTATTTCTTCTATATCTGCTTTTTTTATATCTGTGCTCTGAATATACACACCATCAGTGTCTACAATATGAATAATCTTTATGAAGTCATCCTGATGATACCGATATTTACTTTTTATATTTTCAATCTGTTCATTTATTTTTGTCAGAATCTTATCTGTGGAGACATAATCCTTCAGAGTAATATCTCCATGCACAACAACAAATTGCACCTCATTGCTGGAAAAATATTCTTTCATAATAGTCCCAAGCGCTGCTTCATCGCTTGGACCTTCCACGATGAACGCAACAACTTTCTTCTCAATCATGCAGTATTGTCCTTCCTGCCTTTCTGAAGGCACGTGCAATTCTCAGACTGTCCGTTTCCTCATAAATTACTTCATCCTGGCCTCCCAGTGTAATTCCCCTGAGATACATATCCCTGAGATTGTTTGACGCTTTTATGTTCTTCATCCTGATATATCTTCTGTCCGGATTTGCTGTGGAAAACATAATACTGTCTTTATCCAGCATCTCCAGCGCACGTAAATTATGAGAAGTAAATATCAACTGCCCTTTTGCGCTTTTATTGAAAATGTCAAGCAATTCTCCGAGCATATATTCAAAAATGCCCGCATCCAGTTCATCAATCGCCAGACAAACTGAAGCGTCACCAAATGCCTGAATCAAAACATTCAAAATAGAAATAATTTTAATAATTCCTTCTGATTCCATCCGGATTGGAATCGGAGGCATGTTTTCTCTGACAGAAACAAGCTCCACTCGATATCCGTCTTCGCCGGAATCCATCAACTGTTTTCCGTAATTATAAATATCTATCCTCATTCCCGGAATAATAGTGAACAAAACCATATTAATCTGCTCAACAATGGTATCCAGGATTTTTTTTCTTTCTTCATTTAGAACAACCGGCTCTGTCAGCGGAACAGCCAAATCTCCTTTCATTCCAATTTCATTCTGTTCAATCCGAAATGCCACCGGCAGCAAAAAATTGGCGGAAATCATTCCGGAATGTGCATTGCGGATGACAAACAAATCCTTTAACGCAAACCGGAACAATGCCCTTATTACCTCTGAATAAGGTTTGAAATTATTTTCGTATATGCGGCAGAAAATTTCTCTGCTGCTTTCTCCGAAAATATAAGAATAATTACCCTTCTCTGCCATCTTTCTTGCTACGATAAGGTCCGTTTTGTTTTCTGTATTGGCTTCCACAACCTCATCCAGTCTCTTTTTCGGAAGAAATATATTTTCTCTGTCTGCGCGCTGAAAATCCATAAATACTGTTTTATTACTTCTGGAATTACCTTTATTTATGGCACAGCTCATAGTTTCCCGAACAATTTCTGCCCGCTTTCCATCTCTCTGCAAAATAACCCTGTAATTTACCTCATAAATGGTCTCTTCTATAAAAATATAAAAATCTGCAGAAATCTCCGCCCGATTATCATTTACATCGATATAATCTGCCGCTTCCTCTTCAACCGTCCTGCCAGTCATAATTTCCTGTAAATAATACAGCGCATCAATTATAGCCGTTTTTCCAGAACCATTCTGACCATATATGCCCAATACTTCAGCATTTTTGTAGGATAACTGTTTCCGACAGGCATTTGGCATCATAATCTGTCCGTTTTTTACATTTTTAATATTCGAAATTTTCAGCGAAGCCAACCTTACGATACTCTCCATAGCTTTCTTCCTCCATAGATTATATTTTAACACACCCGCCTTCTTTATTGCAATTCTTTTTTCTTATTTTATATTTTTTATTCCTTTTTTTTGAAAAATATTCAGATTTTTATCGCCCCATTCTTTCATATAGTCAAGAACAGATAAAAAGCTCTCTCC
>OLRY01001761.1_pt1 | contig 18041 bp, 18 predicted proteins | sample 1672541 | NCBI WGS metagenome assembly OLRY01 (sample SAMEA3136697, study PRJEB25190) | human gut metagenome | biome: human gut; feature: human-associated habitat; material: faeces | place: Austria | collected 2013 | reverse complement strand
CCTGCACATCCGCCAGCTGAAGTACAGGAGCGCCAACAGCACCGCGATGCAGCGGCTTCTGATCGACCTGTGTTTCATGGTGGTTCTATAAAAACGCTGTCTTTGATACGATAAGGTACAATAAGTTGCGCAAATTGAAAAGAGCAAAAAAGGAGACATAGCTTGCAGGCTCTGGTAGAATGAAGTCACGACACACCATTCTGAAAGGAGACAGCAAACTATGTCCGAGAAAATTGTACAGCTAAACGAGGAAGTAATCAAGGGCCAAATCAAGGAATTAGTTCGAGTTCAAGCGGCATGCGCATTTTTTCGCGGCGCGGCTTGCCAAAAACAGGAAACAGGAAATATCTGCATAGCCGGCCTTTGGCAGGCGGATACTATCTGTGCAACATTTGCATCGACTGGAGGAATTTGATATATGAAAGCTACAGGCATTGTCAGACGTATTGATGACCTGGGGCGGGTGGTCATCCCCAAGGAGATTCGCCGCACCATGCGTATCCGCGAAGGTGACCCGTTGGAGATTTACACCACCCGGGAGGGGGAGGTCATTTTTAAGAAATACTCCCTGATCGGCGGGCTGGAGGATTTTGCAGCACAGTTCTGCGATGTACTCAACCGCAGCAGCGGCTTTACCGCCGCCGTGACCGACCGGGACGCCATCATCGCCATCACCGGCTCCGGCAAGCGGGAGCTGCTGGGCAAGCCGCTGTCCGACGTCCTGGCTCAGGTCATGGAACAGCGCAGCATTTATCAGTATCAGGGTTCCGGGCGGCCGCTGCCCGTCTCCGACAGCAGCGACCGTTACACGGTGGCTGTGGCGGCGCCTATTCTCTGCGAGGGGGATGTGCTGGGCCTGGTGCTGTTTCTGTCGTCGGACGCGCAGATCCCCGGCGAGGGGGAGTACAAGCTGGCCCAAACCGTATCCGCCTTTTTGGGGCGGCATATGGAGACGTAAACAACAATGCCGGAGGCAGCCGCCTCCGGCATTGTCCTTCTTGGTTTTACTCGCCCAGCTGATCGCTGACCAGCTGCGTCAGGGATTCCACAGCCTCCTTGGCGTCGGGACCGTCGGCGATAAGGGTGATGGTGGTGCCCTTCACGATGCCCAGGGAAAGAACGCCCAGCAGACTCTTGGCGTTCACCCGGCGCTCATCCTTTTCCACCCAGATGCCGCTCTTGAATTCATTGGCCTTCTGGATGAAGTAGGTGGCAGGACGGGCGTGCAGACCCACCTCATTGTTCACGGTAACTTCCTGTGTAAACATTCCATTGCACTCCTTTTATGAAGCATTTTCGAAAAATGCGGGGACATACTTCTCTCACACTATAATATTATACCGAATCGGCGAAAGAAAGCAATGTCCAAAGCTACAAATTCTTTAAGTAAGGTCTGAAAAAATGTTTGACCCTTTTGGCGGAATCCACAAACCGCAGTCGTTATTTCAGCTCAACGACTGTGACTCCGGCCTCGCCTTCGCCATACCGGCCCAGTCGGAAGCTCTTGACGGCCTTGTTCCGCTTGAGCATCTCGTGAACGGCCTTGCGCAGAGCGCCGGTACCCTTGCCATGGATGATGGTCACGGTGCCCAGCTTGGCCATGACGGCGCTGTCGATATAGTTCTCCACCACGCTCTCGGCCTCCAGAGTCTCATAGCCCCGGATGTCCAGCTCCGAGGCGGCCCGGGATTGCAGATTCAGCTTGGCGCTGCCGCCGGAGGCCGACGCGGCGGGCTTTTTCTTGGGCTGGCCCTCCGGCAGGCGCACCTGCTGGGCCTTGACGGTCATCTTCATCTTTCCGGCCTGCAAAAGAAGGGTGCCGTCGTTGTTGACGGCCAGCACCGATGCGGCCATTTTTACACCGGGCAGCTCCACCAGGTCCCCCACCTCAATGGGACGGCTGGGAGTATAGACAGGCTCCTGGGGCTGGTCGTGGATGTGCAGGGCGTCCTGGGCCTGGTTCAGGCTGTGCCGCACGGCGGCTTTGGCGTCGTTGAGCTCCTGGAAGCTGAGCTGCTTTTGCTGCTGGCGGCGCAGCTGGTCCAGCTGGGCGAAAATTTCGTCCGCCTGGGCCTGGGCCTGACGCACAATGCGCTTGGCCTCGGCCTCGCCCTTGGTGCGGGCGTTGTCCTTGGCTTTTTCCATTTGCTCCCGGAACGTCCGGGCCTTGCGGGCGTCCTCCTCCCGCTGGCGCCACAGGCGGTCGGCCTCGGCCTGGGCCTTCTCCAGCCGCTGGCGCTTTTCCTCCAGCTGGGTCAGCACGTCCTCAAACCGGACGGAGTCGCTGTCCATCTGGGCCTGGGCCGCCTGGATGACGGATTCGTCCAGCCCTAGCCGCCGGGAGATGGCAAAGGCATTGGATTTGCCGGGAATGCCGATCAGCAGCCGATAGGTGGGTCGCAGCGTCTGCACGTCGAACTCGCAGCTGGCATTTTCCACCCCGGCGGTGGTCATGGCGAAGGTTTTCAGCTCGGCATAGTGGGTGGTGGCGGCAATCAGGGCTCCCTGGCTGCGGGCACTTTCAATGATGGCAATGGCCAGGGCTGCGCCCTCCACCGGGTCCGTACCGGCGCCCAGCTCATCGAACAGCAGCAGGCTCTTGTTGTCCACCTCCTGCAGGATCTGCACAATGTTGGACATATGGGCGGAGAAGGTGGACAGGCTCTGCTCAATGCTTTGCTCGTCGCCCACATCCGCCAGCACCCGGTGGAATACACGCACGGCGCTGCCGCTGTCGGCAGGGATGTGCAGGCCGCACTGGGCCATCAGACACAGAAGGCCGATGGTTTTCAGGGTAACGGTCTTGCCGCCGGTGTTGGGGCCGGTGATGACCAGGGTGTCGAACTGCTCACCCAGCTCCACGGTGATGGGCACTGCCTTGGCCTGGTCCAGCAGCGGGTGCCGGGCCCGGCGCAGGGCCACGCCGCCCCGGCGGCGGACCTCCGGACGGCTGGCGTTCAGCTGATAGCTCAGCTGCGCCCGGGCAAAGATCACGTCCAGGTGCACCAGAATGTCATAGTCCCACAGAATATTCTCCATGGACCCGGCGCAGGCGGCGGACAGCTGCCGCAGGATGCGGTCGATCTCCTTTTTCTCCCGGGCCTCCAGCTCCTTGAGCTCGTTGTTGGCCTGCACCACGCCCATGGGCTCCACAAACAGCGTGGCCCCGGAGGAGGAGACGTCGTGTACCAGGCCAGGCATGCTGCCCTTGCACTCGGCCTTTACCGGCACCACGAACCGCCCGTCCCGCTGGGTGATCAGGGCCTCCTGCAGGACCTTGGCATAGGACGGCGACGAGATGATGCGCTGCAGGATCTGCCGCCCCTTGGAGGCGGCCAGTCGCATTTTCCGCCGGATATCCGCCAGCTCGCTGCTGGCGGTGTCGGCAATGGTCTCCTCATCCAGAATGGCGGAGCGGATCTGCTCCTCTAAGTATTTATTGGTGTGCAGGGAGGTGAACAGGCGGTCCAGCACCGTCTCCGCCCCCTGGCGCTGGGCATCGTAGTCCGCCACCCGGCGGCTGGCGGTCAGCACCCCGGCGATGTCCAGCAGCTCCCGGGTGTTCAGCATACCGCCGTGGTCCGCCCGGGTCAGGGCGGCGGACACATCCTTCACCCCGGAGAAGGACGGGCTGCCGTGGAGCCCCAGCCGCTCCTTGGCGGCGTCGGTCTCGTCCAGAAGCCGCAGCACCTCCTCCGCATCGGTGGAGGGGGTCAGCTTCAGGCATCGGTCCTTGGCCGCCTGGCTGACAGCCTTGGCCGCCAGCTTTTCCAGCACCGCCGGAAGCTCCAGGGTGCGGATGGATTTTTCAAATAATTCACTCATAATTTGTTTCCTCTTGCGGAAGAATGGATTTGTAGTAGTCCAGGGTACGGAAGCTGCGCTCCAGCTGGGCGGTGACATAGGCGTCCGATGCGTGGTCCAGGGCCCGCAGTCCCGGCTGGGGCAGGGCGAAGCTGTACAGCCGCTTTGCGTCGCCGTACAGGATGTATCGCAGGGCCGCCAGCCCCGCCGCCGTCAGCGGCAGGGACAGCCCCCCTTTTTCCCGGCATTTGCCGCAGTGAACCACCCCGTGGACCACGTCCAGCATAGGGTTCTCCGGCTCCGGCGCGCCGCACAGGGCGCAGGCATCGGCCATGGGCTCGTACCCGGCCAGGGCCATGAGCCGGAGCTGGAACGCGGGCTTTACCAGCTGGGGCGGCTTGCGCAGGGCGCTGAGGGCGTACAGGGCGTTTAACAGCAGCGGCAGCACGTCGCCGCCGCAGCCGTCGGCCACTGCCTCCGTCAGCTCGGCAAAATACGCCGCCAGGCTCAGAGCCGTCAGGTCCTGCCGCAGGCCGCCGAACAGCTCGATGGTGTTTGCCGCGTCCAGCATGGTCCACTGGCCCCTTTCATACAGAGTCATCTCGGAATACGCCAGCAGCTGGCAGGCTGCGGCCACGCGGCTGCCCTTGCGCCGGGCGCCCCGGGCGATGACCGCCAGCTTTCCCCGGTCCGGGGTCAGCACGGTGAGAATCTTGTCCGCGTCCCGGGTATCGGTCTCCCGCAGCACCAGGCCGCAGGTCACAAATCGTTCCGGCTGCATCCCGCCGCCTCCTTATACAGCAAATACGCCTCCGGCGCGCCGGTGGCCCAGAACAGGTCCCATCGCCCCTCCATACGTCTCACCTCCACCTATAGTGTGCCGCGGTTTTGCTGCGTCATAAGTGGAAGGTTCTGGCCGGAGTTACTGCTCGTCGTACCCTCTGGCACGGATAAAGTTCACATTATCGCGCCAGTTTTCCTTGACCTTTACCCAGGTTTCCATGTACACCTTGGCGCCCATGAACTTCTCGATGTCCCGGCGGGCCAGGGAGCTGATGCGCTTGAGCATAGCGCCGTGCTTGCCGATGATGATGCCCTTGTGGCTGGCCTTTTCGCAGTAGATGGTCACGTCCAGGTCGACGATGCCGGTGTCCTCCCGCTCGGTGAAGCGGGTGATCTCCACCGCGGTGCCGTGGGGGATCTCCTTTTCCAGGCACAGCAGCATTTTCTCCCGGACGATCTCGGCGCACACCTGGGCGTCGGGCTGGTCGGTGGTCATGCCGTCGGGGAACAGCTGGGGGCCTGCCGTGGCATAGATCTGCAGCTGGGCCATCAGGTCGTCCAAACCGTCGCCGGTGCGGGCGGAGATGGGGATAATGGCGTCAAACCCGGGATACACGGCACTGTAGGCGGCAATAACCTCCAGCAGGTCGTCCTTTTTCTCCACGGTGTCGATCTTGTTGATGCACAGCACACAGGGCAGGCCCTCCTCGGTGATGCGCTGGAGCAGGATCTTCTCCGGCTCCCCCACATGGGCGATGGGCTCCACCAGCAGCAGCGCGGCCTCCACCTGCTGCAGGCTCTCCCGCACCACCTTCACCATGTAGTCCCCCAGCCGGGACCGGGGCTTGTGCAGGCCCGGGGTGTCCAGCAGCACAAACTGGGTGTCCTCCCGGTTCACCACGCCGTAGATCCGGTTGCGGGTGGTCTGGGGCTTGTCGGACACGATGGCGATCTTCTCCCCCACCAGGGCGTTGGTGAGGCTGGACTTGCCCACATTGGGCCGCCCGCAGATGGTGATCATAGCGGTTTTTGTGATGTTGTTCATAGGTGATCCTCAACTTTCTTTTGAGCAATTTTATTGTGTCAGGGTAAACTGATAAGTGACAGAGTTCTGCCACCGTTCCTCGTTTGCCAGGTCCTGTCCGATCACCTTGCCGCCCATGCGCTCATAGAAGCTGCGGGCGTTAAGATTCTCCGGGACACAGTGGCAGACAAAGGAGGCGGCATGGTGCGCTCTGCAATACGCTTTCACGAAATCGAACGCTTGCCGGCCGATCCCCTGTCTTTGGTATTCGGCGGAAATATACAGGGATTGCAGGGTGATTACATCGGCTTCGTTTATCGTCAGGTAGCCGATATCCTGCCGGTCCTTTCGGACCAAGTACACAGAATACGCCGGATGATGGACCCTCAGCAGCTCCATTTCCCTGTGCCAGTCCCAGTCAAAGTTATCTATCATGCTGTCGGGGTAGATGCCTCGGTATGTGGTGTCCCAGATTCTTTGCCGCAGGGCGATAATGGACGGCACATCATCTTCGGATGCCTCAATAAACAGCTTTTCCTCGGCCATGCTATCACATCTCCTTCCGGGATTTTTACTCAATTTCCACACTCCGGGGTCGGCACGCTCTCCGCTGCCCGATTGCGGACAGCAAACAGGAACACCGGGCGGAGCAGGCCCAGGGATAAAACGGTGAACACGGTCAGGACGTCCCCATATTTACCGGCGCGGCTTTTATAGATCCGGTGGGCGATCAGGGTGTCCAGGATAAAGACCGCCAACAGGGCCATCAGCAGGAGGATGAACCAAAGAGTATTCAGCTCCCGGCAGACGTAGAAATAGACGCAAAGGCAGACGGACAGAAGCGTCAGAAGGGCCGACACGGCGCCCATGACCCGCCGGTCTGCCAGCTTTCCCAGCAGATACTTGCTGTAAAAGGGAATCCAGGCAGGGAATGTATGTGCGTCGCCCGCTTTTTTGCGCATGCAGGCGATGGAAAAGCCCTCCAGCACATAGCTGGCCATGATATACGCCGCCGCGGCGGCAAACACGGCGATGAAGAACAGGAAAATCGCCGATAATATGCCCGAAACAATCAGAACGCCGAATCCGGCCATATGCGATACCTCCTATTTTACCCCAGCCGGTCGCCGTTTTCCACAGGCTTGTCCGGGGTAATGAGCACCACGCCGCCCTGGGAGTAGGTGCCCAGCACCAGCACCTGGGAGAAGAAGTCGGCGATCTGACGGGGCGGGAAATTCACCACCGCCAGCACCTGCTTGCCCACCAGGTCCTCCGGGGCATACTGCTGGGTGATCTGCGCGCTGGAGCGCTTCTGCCCCAGCTCCGGGCCCAGGTCCACCAGCAGCTGATAGGCGGGCCTGCGTGCCTTTTCAAAGGGCCGGGCCTCCACAATGGTGCCTACCCGGATATCCAGCTTCATGAAATCGTCAAACGTGGCCTGTTCCATATGAGCGCCTCCTGTTATCAATCGCTGTCCAGCTTCAGGACGGCCATGAAGGCCTCGGTGGGGACCTGGACGGTGCCCAGGTTCCGCATCTTCTTCTTGCCTTCCTTCTGCTTTTCCAGCAGCTTCTTCTTGCGGGTAATGTCGCCGCCGTAGCACTTGGCCAGCACGTCCTTGCGCATGGCCTTCACTGTCTCCCGGGCGATGATCCGTCCGCCGATAGCCGCCTGAATGGGCACCTCAAACAGCTGGCGGGGAATGTTGTCCTTGAGCTTTTCACACAGGCGGCGGGCCCGGGGATAGGCCTTGTCCTTGTGGGCGATGAAGCTCAGGGCGTCCACGCCGTCGCCGTTGAGCAGCAGATCCACCTTCACCAGCTCACTGGGCCGGTAGCCGGAGAGCTCATAGTCCAGGGAGGCATAGCCCTTGGTGTTGGCCTTCAGCGTGTCGAAAAAGTCATAGATGATCTCGTTGAGGGGCATCTGATAGTGAAGCTCTACCAGATGGGTGTCCAGATACTGCATATCCTTGAACTCGCCCCGGCGGTCCTGGCACATGGGCATGATGTTGCCCACATACTCGTTGGGGCTGATAATGGACACCTTCACATACGGCTCCTCCGCGTGCTCGATAACCGTGGGGTCCGGATAGTTGTGGGGGTTGTCCACCTTCACCATGGTGCCGTCGGATTTGTATACATGATAGATGACGCTGGGCAGGGTGGTCACCAGGTCCAGATTGAACTCCCGCTCCAGCCGCTCCTGGATGATCTCCATGTGGAGCATGCCCAAAAAGCCGCACCGGAAGCCGAAGCCCAGGGCCACGGAGCTCTCCGGCTCGAAGGTCAGGGAGGCGTCATTGAGCTGGAGCTTTTCCAGGGCGTCCCGCAGGTCGGGATATTTGCTGCCGTCCTCGGTGTAAATGCCGCAGTAGACCATGGACTGGGCGGGCCGGTAGCCGGGCAGAGGTTCGGCGGCGGGGTTTTCGGCATCGGTGATGGTGTCGCCCACCTGGGTGTCCTTGACGTTTTTGATGGAGGCGGTGAAATAGCCCACCTCGCCGGCCTGGAGGGCGTCCGTGGGCTCGTTGCCCAGGGGCTTCAGGTAGCCGCACTCCAGAATGGTATACTGGGCTCCGGTGGCCATCATGCGCACCGTCTGGCCCCGGCGGATGGTGCCCTGCTTGATGCGGAACAGCACCACCACGCCTACATAGGGGTCGTACTGACTGTCGAAGATCAGCGCCTGAAGGGGGGCGTTGGGGTCGCCGTCGGGGACGGGCACGTTGCGGACCACGTCCTCCAGCACCGCCTCCACGTTAAGTCCCAGCTTGGCGGAGATCTCCGGCGCGTCCATGGCGGGCAGGCCGATGATGTCCTCCACCTCCTGCTTGGCCTTCATGGGATCGGCGGCAGGCAGATCGATCTTGTTGAATACGGGCAGGATCTCCAGCTCGTGCTCCATGGCCAGATAGGTGTTGGCCAGGGTCTGGGCCTCCACCCCCTGAGTGGCGTCCACCACCAGCACAGCGCCCTCGCAGGCGGCCAGGGACCGGGAGACCTCATAGTTGAAGTCCACATGGCCCGGGGTATCGATCAGGTTCAGAGCATAAATTTCGCCGTCCTGAGCCTTGTAAAAAAGATGGACGGCACGGGACTTGATGGTGATGCCCCGCTCCCGTTCCAGGTCCATATTGTCCAGGATCTGGTTTTCCATCTCCCGCTGAGGCACGGCGTCGCACAGCTCCAGCAGCCGGTCCGCCAGCGTGGACTTGCCGTGGTCGATGTGGGCGATAATGGAAAAGTTGCGGATATGGGATTGTTCAAACATGTATGGTTTCCTCCTTGGGGAGATGTATCGGATGATCTTTGCTTATTATACCGGATATTCCGGCAAAATGCAATTCCTGTTGCCGCCGCCGGGAAAAAGTGTTACAATAAGGTCACCAACTTTTTGAGAGGAAAGGACGAATGCCATGAAGCTGAGTTTTTTCGGCGCTGACCAGTGTGTCACCGGCAGCTGCCATTGTCTGGAGGTAGGCGGCAAGCGCATCCTCATCGACTGCGGATTGCAGCAGGGCCGGGACGAGGTGGACAACCGCTCCCTGCCCTTTGCCCCGGGCAGCATCGACTATGCGCTTATCACCCACGCTCACATCGACCACTCCGGCCGGGTGCCTATGCTCATCAAAAACGGCTTTCAGGGCCGTATTCTCACCACCCGGCTCACCGCCCAGCTCATGAGCATCATGCTCCAGGACTCCGCCCACATTCAGGAGAGCGATGCCGAGTATAAAAACCGCAAGAACCGCCGGGCCGGCCGGCCCGAGGAGGAGCCGCTGTATACCGTGGCCGACGCCCAGCGGGTGCCGGAATTCATCGACACCTGCGAGTATGGCCAGCCCGTTCACCTGTGCGATGGGGTGGACGCGGTGTTTATCGACGCAGGCCATCTGCTGGGCTCCGCCTCCATCCGCCTGACCCTCACCGAGGGAGGCCAGACGAAAACCATCGTGTTCTCCGGCGATATCGGCAACGTGGACCAGCCCATCATCCGGGATCCCCAGTTTTTCACCGGGGCGGACTATGTGGTCATGGAGAGCACCTATGGCGACCGCAACCACACCGAGGTGTGGAGCTATACCGGCCAGCTGGCCCAGATCATCGACGAGACTCTGGGCAAGGGCGGCAACGTGGTGATTCCCTCCTTTGCCGTGGGCCGCACCCAGGAGCTGCTGTATTTCATCCGGGAGATCAAGGATCAGGGCCTGGTGACCTCCGTGCCGAATTTCCCCGTATATGTGGACAGTCCCCTGGCCAAGAGCGCCACCACCATTTTCTGCGGCGATCTGCGGGGCTATCTGGACGAGGACGCTCTGGAGCTGGTGAAGGACGGCACCCATATGTTCAATTTCCCGGGTCTGCATCTGACGGAGACCGTGGACGAGTCCAAATCGCTGAACGAGGACCATACCCCCAAGGTCATCATCTCCGCCTCCGGCATGTGCGACGCGGGCCGCATCCGCCACCATCTGAAGTATAACCTGTGGCGGGCGGACAGCGCCGTGGTGTTCGTAGGCTTCCAGTCCCCGGGCACCCTGGGCCGCACCCTGCTGGACGGGACTCCCTCCGTGAAGCTGTTCGGCGAGGACGTGGCGGTCCGGGCCAAGGTGGTGAATTTCCAGGGCCTCAGCTCCCACGCCGACCACGACCATCTGCTGGACTGGATCAGCCATTTCAAGGAGCCCCTGCCCCAGCATGTTTTCGTGGTCCACGGCGACCGGGAGGTGGCGCCGGTGTTTGCCCAGGCCGTGAGTCAGCTGGGCTTTACGGCCCATGCGCCCCAGTATACCGAGGAGTATGACCTGCTGACCTGCACCCAGCTGGCAGCGGGCTATCTGCCCCAGCGCAAGACCCGCACCTTCGACGGCGCGCCCCGGGTCACCGCAGCGTATCAGAAGCTGGTGCAGCTGGGCGATTCCCTGGTGGGCCTTATCCGCCGCAGCAAGGGCCGGGACAACAAGACCCTGGCCGCCTTTGCCGAGGCGCTGCGTAAGATCCTGGACAAGTTCGAATTCTAAGCGGACGGGATGTGATATTCCATCACTTGCAGGGGCGGGACCCGTGTGCCCCGCCCCTGTGCTTTACCGGAAAGGAGGGCGCTTATGCCCGGATTGGAGAAAAACCGCATTTACCGCGCCCATATCGACGGCTATTCCAGCGAGGGCCTGGGCATTGCCCGGATAGACGGCCAGGTGGTGTTCGTCCACGGGGCTGTCCGGGGCGAGACCTGCGACGTTCTGGTGATGAAGGTGCTGAAAAACGCCGCCTTCGGCAAGATCGCCGCCCTGGCGGAGCCGTCTCCCGCCCGGCGGCAGCCGGACTGTCCGTATTATGGCCGCTGCGGCGGCTGCGATTTCCGGCATATGTCCTATGAGGAGGAGCTGTGGGCCAAGCGTGCCCGGGTCCAGGACGCCCTGACCCGCATCGGCGGCGCGGAGGTGACGGTGGAGGAAATTCTGGGTGCGGAGCAGCCCCTGCACTACCGCAACAAGAGCATCTATCCCATTTCCCCGGCGGGGGAGGTGGGCTTTTACCGGGCCCGCAGCCACCAGGTGGTGCATGTGGAGCACTGTCTCATCCAAAAGCCGGAGGCCGATGCCCTGGCTCAGGCGGTGCGGGACTATATCGCCCGGTTTCAGGTGGAGCCGTATAACGAGGCCACTGGTCGGGGCCTGCTGCGGCACCTGTACGTCCGCACCAGCTGCCGAGGGGAGTCCCTGGCGTGCCTGCTGGTCAACGGCTCCCGCCTGCCCCATGAGCAGGAGCTGGTGGATATGCTCCGGGCCGCCGCGCCCGGAGTCTGCGGCGTGGTGCTGGGGGAGAATACCCGCCGGGGCAACGCCATTTTAGGGGATCGGTACCGGACCCTCTGGGGCCGGGACTATCTGACGGATACCCTCTGCGGACTGGAGCTGCGGCTGTCGGTGCCGTCGTTTTACCAGGTGAACCACGACCAGGCCCAGCGTCTGTACGAAAAGGCCCTGGAGTACGCCGGACTCACCGGCCGGGAGCTGGCGGTGGACCTGTACTGCGGTGCGGGTACCATCACCCAGGTGCTGGCCCGCCGGGCCCGGCACGTCATCGGCGGCGAGATCGTGCCGGAGGCTATCCGGGACGCGGAGGACAGCGCCCGCCGCAACGGCGTGGAGAACGTGGAGTTCCTGTGCGGCGATGCCTCCCGGCTGGCGGCGGAGCTGCGGCAGCGGGGCCTGCGGCCCGACGTGATCTGCGTGGACCCGCCCCGGAAGGGCCTGGCCCCCGACGTGGTGGAGGCGGCGGCCTCCATGGAGCCGGAGCGCATCGTCTATGTCTCCTGCGACCCGGCCACTCTGGCCCGGGATGTGGCCCGCTTTGCCCCCTTGGGCTATTGCCCCGTCCGCGCCTGCGCCGTGGATCTTTTCCCTGGCACGGCTCATGTGGAGACGGTTGTCTTGCTTTCCAAGGACGAAGTCGACTCGAAAAAGATTCGGGTTGAGTTCTCTTTGGAAGATATGGATATGTCGGAGTTCCAAGATGGAGCAACCTATCCGCAGATCAAGGAGTATGTTTTGGAGCATACCGGGTTAAAGGTTTCCAACCTTTATATTTCTCAGATAAAGAGAAAATGCGGACTGGAAGTCGGCAAGAACTACAATCTGCCGAAGTCCGAGGATTCCAGACAGCCACAATGCCCACCGGAGAAGGAAAAAGCAATCCGAGAAGCATTCAAATATTTTGGGATGATCTAACATCCAGCAAAATGGAGGTTTCTTATGGATAGATTGATTTCTTGTGAGTTCAACATGGATAATGCCTGTGTGGAACTGAAATTTGCAAATGGTAGCATGATTGCGATTAACACCATCGCCGTGGAAAACGAGATTGCCGACAATATGTATCAGCGGTCAGAACTGGACTATCTGATCTACAATGATCCGATTGGATATGCAGACGTGATATTGAACGGTGATCCAGAAACCTATTTGAAAACTGTAACTGAATACAAACCGCTTGATAGCTAACCAACACCTTGCCCGTGGGAGAAATTCTGCGGGCATTTTTTGTATCTTTTCTGTGAACTCTATTGATTTTGATTGTCTAATGTGGTAGACTATCTATGGAGTCTAACAGTGTAGACATGGAGGGCATGAATATGGATTTTCCGAAGATTCACGAAAGTGAGTATAGGTTTTGCTTGATTATGTGGGAGCATGAGCCGGTTACTGCTGTCGAGCTTGTAAAGCTGTGCCAGGATCAACTCGGATGGAAAAGGACTACGACTTATACCGTTATCAAGCGTCTTGGAGAGCGTGGTGTGCTGAAGAACGACAATGGCACTGTTACTTCTCTCGTTTCCAAAGATGAAGCCCAGGCGTGTGAGATCGATGAACTGGTTGAGAAAAAATTCGAGGGTTCTCTGCCTGCCTTTATCGCTGCTTTTACAAAGCATCAGGCTATGTCCGAAGATGAGCTTGATGAGATACAGCACATGATCGACCGCATCAGGAAAGGAGGTTCACAATGAACGAACTCTTTTTGAAAATCGTCAACATGAGCATATCGGCAAGCTGGCTTGTCTTGGTTGTGCTGATTCTTAGATTCGTTCTGAAGAAAGCTCCCAAATGGGTCAATATTCTGCTTTGGGGCATCGTAGCCATCAGATTGATTTGCCCATTCTCTTTTGAGAGCGCATTGAGCCTGATTCCGAGTGCTGAAACATTTCCTGAAAAAGTAATTTCCGGGCCGAGCTTCGATGTTCAGACCGGCATTACTCCCGTTGATAACCGGATAAATGACTATCTTGGAGATCGGTATTTTGAAGGTGTTACTGTTCCTGCAAACAATGGTAATAATATTATGACCATTCTTACCATTGTCTGGACTATTGGTATTCTGCTTTTAGTCGCCTATACCGTTATCAGCTATTGGCGTTTGCGTCGCAAAGTTGATACTGCCGTTCGCTACAAGGACAACATTTTCCAGAGCGAGAATGTAAAATCTCCGTTTGTGCTTGGCATCATAAAGCCAAGAATCTATCTCCCGTTCAACATGAACGGTCAGGATCTGGAACACGTTGTTGCCCATGAGCAGGCACACATTCATCGTAAAGACCATTGGTGGAAGCCTTTTGGTTTTCTCCTGCTGACTATCCATTGGTTCAATCCTTTGGTGTGGCTGGCTTATGTTCTGCTATGCCGTGATATCGAACTTGCTTGTGATGAAAGGGTCATCAAGGAACTTGGCAACGAACAAAGAGCCGACTATACCCAAGCACTTGTTGCTTGCAGCGTAAACCGCCGGATGATCGCCGCTTGTCCTCTTGCCTTTGGTGAAGTTGGTGTTAAAGATCGTGTGAAGTCTGTGATGAATTACAAGAAGCCTGCTTTCTGGGGTGTCGTTCTGGCAGTCATTGTTTGCGTGTTTGTTGCGGTTTGCTTCTTAACAAATCCTGTAACAAAGAATAATGGCACGGACGGGACGGTAACCGAATGGTTTGATTATCTTGAGACCCCCGATGAAATGGTATGGGACGGACGACTTGAAATCAATCTTCCGGAGTTTCCGGGTGTAACGTTCCGTTGGTATCCTGAAAAAATGGAGGCTGTAACTGAAGAAGGAATTGTACCTCTATTCCATGGCATGCCTATATGGAACACCTATTTCTGTGATCTAACAGGCGACAGAATCCCTGACCTCTGCTCCACATACACCTTTGGTTCCGGCATCATTGATAGTCGCATAATCATATATGACTATGCAAACGGAGCAAGCTATGAGCTATCTGATCGAGGATATTTCGATTTTACCCTCAGATTTAATGAAGCTGATGGATACCTCTATGTAGATAAAACAAAGTATAATACCGATGAACTGGTAGAAACAGGCCGACTGGTTTTCAAGAATAATAGTATTCAGATTGAAGGTTTTTCCAACGAAGCCCATCAGGTGTTCCGGGCTGAAATTCTGGAAATTCATGATGGCCATTATCTTGTGAAGCCCGTTGAAGGTAGTTGGGAATTGAATAGTGCAGACCGAATTGTGGTACCTATTAGCAATGCTCATCCATCACCAGAACCTGAAATCGGAAATGTAATCGAAATTGAATATTCCGGTGAAATCCTTGAATCCTATCCTGCACAAATTGCAGATGTTTATGGAATCAAGCTTATAAGGGAAGCCGAAACATGGGACTTAATCCCTATGGTTATGGTGAATGGAACATTGTATCTCGATACCGGTCACGAAAGCACAATAGAAGCAAGATGCGGCGTGATGGATGGTGAGATTACATCCCAAGTTGATGGAAGTAAACAGCCCACCGTTGACGATCAGTCCAATTTTGGTACAGGATATGGTTATCAATACGGGGCAACCGAGGGAACCATTGAACTCTTTATGAATGGCAAGTGGTGGATCTTCGCTACCGAAGAAGCACGCCAGGCAATTCTGTTTCCATCTACAGAGAATGAACCTTCAAAGTTTTATCTGACCATTGGTTCTGAAGGTGTTAAGAGCATCAAGCTTTCAATGCCAAATTCCAGTGGCGGCTTTGAAAATGCAGATGGTTCTCTGCTCAAGAAAGGCGAACGCATCTGGCTCGAAAACCTCGATGGCTACACTGATCTGCGAGGATTAACAATAACTGCCCTGGGTGAAAACGGAGAAATCATCTGGACAGCATCAATTCCAGATGAAGAAGAAAACAAAGGATTTACCCATCTGGTAAATGATGATTGGGAAATCACAAATATCGAATAATTAGTTCCCAGCAAATAAACCGCTGCAATTCTCATTCCAAAGTGGGATGGATGTTGTAGCGGTTTTTCTTTTTATGGTTCAAATGCCACCATTGTTTCCTTTGGTAGTTTCTCATTTTCACAGTTCAGAAGATAGGCTACGGCCTTGTTCGCAAAGCGGTTGGTTTTTATCGTATCCCAATCGGCAAGGTGGATGATCTCTGCTGTGCTGCTTTCAAAATCAAATGAAATCTTACCCCATTCGCCGTCGCAGTCTGCCTGGTATTCGTAGATTGCGGCGGCGATTTTCTTTTTTCGTCTGGTTTTGGATTTCTGTTTTAGCCGGACTGCATGGATTGCGCCCTCGGCAACCAACAATTCCGTCAACTTGTCCACTGCTTTTCGGTAGGCTCGTTCTGCACCGCTGGCTGTACTGCCCTCAAACATAACCGCCAGTTCCTCAAAGGTGGGACGCTCTTTCCATGAACCGACACGCCCACAGGTCATGCAGATTGCCAGACGCTTCTCAAGCAGGGTCTGTTCCCGATAGTTCAGCTTCTCAAATGCCCGCTGTACCTTTTCTGCCTGTATACCATTCCATAGGATGTCGGTATAGTTCCAAGTATCATCCAGGGCAACATCTTCGCCTGTTTCTTCTCCGTCCTCGTCCGTCACATAAAATGGCTGCTGGTTACGGATGCCACGGACAACTTTCAGATATTCTTCCGCAAGGGCAAGATCACAGTTGTATTTCTTGGAAAACTCGCTGACCGCATCCTTGGTGTTATGGTACAGCCATGCCATTGACCGCACCATTTTATAATTGGTCAGAGAAGATACCGACCATTTTTCTTCGCCCATACGGAAACGGAGCATAGCATCCCGGATAAACGGATAAACGCAGGTGGCATACTCTGCACCCTTGGCGGGGTCGTAAACAATCAGCTTTTGGAGCATTTGCTCCCGGCAGGAGAGCTTTATATCTATAAATCGGTCTGTGTCGTACAAATCGCCGCCATCCACGCTAAGAAAGCTCTTGATACGCTTATTAAGCTGCGGTTCGTAGTGGTGGAGAAAGAACGAGAAATATATCAAATTCTTCTCCTGTAAGGCAGACAGGATATATTCGTTCAGACTGTCCACCACTGGCGGCTCCGGTTCCAGTTGGAAGATGCGCTCTGCCACATAGGGAATAATGCCGTCACCGTGCGGATTGGCTTGGTATTTCGGTATGTATCCAGTCATGTTCCATGTAAAATCATTCAGCATAGCGCACCTCCTTTCAAGTGAATCAGATGCTAACCATTAACTAATCTTAAAAGCGATGAAATACACAGGGAAATCAAATCCATCTCGTGTAAGAATCAGGGTCGCAACCCGAGCAGCCGCATTTGGATAAGGCAGCACATTGAATGGACGCTTTATCTGGAGTGGAAAATCGTACTGCCGCACATGATCGGAATATCTCTTCCAGAAGGATTCAAAATCCGCAGAGTTTACATATGCAACAAGGAAAGTAGCTGTCCCGAGTGCATTATAATTGACAATGGCTTTGTCAATATGAGCGTCAATGTACACTGTTGATACACTGTCCAGCTTCAAACCTTCAAATATAGCAATTTCTCGCCCAGCTTTGGTCAAGAGTATATCAACCTCTGCTGCATCCTTTCCGCTTGCTGATATGCCATGCCTTGTCTGGTCTTTTACTTCGTTATATCCCTTAAAAGAAAGCATATCTCTAAAGTAGTCGTTTATGGTGTTCTCAGAACTTGATGCGGTGAACGAAGCGTTCAAGCAAACGCGTTCGCCCACCTGTATCAAATCATCGAGTACACTCTGAGCTGCTGCCATATCAGCATTTAATCGTTCCTCATTTGATGGTGGAATCATTGTGGATTCGGCTGTACTGTCAGAAGCAAAATAGTAGACCTTTCGAACGAGAAGTCCCGATTCACTTGCCTTGAGCGCCTTTCCTATCGCATCTTGCAGTACGGAATCGAAAGACTGTAGTAATGCTATGTCAGATTCTGCCCCTTCAAATGTGAAATCCAGAGCGTTTTTATTCCAGTTATCACCTTTCATCCCTGCATAATAAGCCAGACCAAGATCTTCATACTCATATTCGCACCGTTGAAAGGCTTGGGCTACATGAGCTTTTCCGAATTGCTGAAGAAATTGAACAACACGTTTATTAAAATTTGCAGGTACACTGTATGTAAAATCAAATTCTCCCATCTCACATTCCCCCGATATAAGTCTGTTTTATGATCTTGGCTTCTTTCTTCAAAGCAGCCTGTTCCATCTCTTTTTCATAATCACCCTTGGCATAAGCAACATTGCTGACCGCCCGAAGCATCTTATCTTTTGCCAGCTTCTTCATAACCTCCGCAAGATCAGCGTCCAGAGTACCACGCTTCACATAGCGGTTTATGGTATTCAGCCGTTTCTCATAAATCTGCTTCAGCGGATGATCGTCCGCAAGTTCTCGCTGTTCTCTACCTTTCAGATTACCGATCTGACGGCAAGTGCGGTGCAGCTTGTCCCCCGGTGCATAGCCACCGCAGTATTTGGTGTGCCTTGCGTTGGTGGTCAGAAACCACTTGCCGCAGATTTTGCATTTCTTTGGTGCATGACCAACACACAGGCCCTCAAAGAGATCAGACCGGAACATCCCTACAAAGGATACATAGTGCATCCGCTTGACCAGCT
>OLRY01001756.1_pt1 | contig 18083 bp, 18 predicted proteins | sample 1672541 | NCBI WGS metagenome assembly OLRY01 (sample SAMEA3136697, study PRJEB25190) | human gut metagenome | biome: human gut; feature: human-associated habitat; material: faeces | place: Austria | collected 2013 | reverse complement strand
CGTTGATAGTTACGCCGCAACTTTTTTTCGGATTTTCTTCAAAGCGGAATGCACGGAACGCATGACCGCCGATTTATTGCAGTCCTGCATTTTGGCAATCTCTGAATAGGAGTATCCGTAAAAAAAATGGAGAATGAAACGCCACCGCTGCAACGGGGGAAGTTTCTCCAGCACCTGGCCAATTTCCAGCAAGGTTTCCAGGCGCTCGGCGGTTTCTTCCAGCGGCTCCGTAGCCAGATCATACAGCAGGCAGTCATCAAAAGATTTCCCTTCGATATGCTTCCGGCGTTCATACCGCTGCCGCTCCTCCTGCTTTCGGCTTTCCTCGTAAACGCGGTAGATTTCAAAGGATACTTCCACATCGACAGGGCGGTGATCAGCATTTAAGATTTTGACAAGATACATAGTGCGCCCTCCCTTATGCAACTCGAACCAGAGCGATGATTTTGTCATCGTCCTGTGGATCAATAAGGAACGGGCTGTGCTGGGCATTCGCAGCGCCAGGCGGCACAGGGTTCGGCGCAGGCTCTATCAGAATGAGAAGCGACTCACCAGGGGTCAAGTGGATTACTTTGATGGTTTTCAACATATTGCAACACCTCCGATTATTTTCTGAGGGCTTGTCCCTCTACATATCGGAGATTTCAGCGCCCCTCAATTAAGGGGGCGTACAAATTTCTTGAACGGAATAGGCAAAGGCAAGGACAGCATCACAAGAATGCTGCCCTTGCTTTCACTCATTCAGCTAAGAAGCTGCGGAGCCGGTGAAAGGCCCTTTGAAGCAGAAGTGTGACCGCTGCCGGTGAGCAGCCAAAGATGACTGCAATCTCCTTGTACTGATACCCTTCCCAAAAGGCCAGCTCGATAGCGAAACGCTGCCGGTCTGTCAGACGACGCAAGCCATAAGCCAGCTTTTCGTTTCGGACGGTATCAATAAAGTCCTCCACCATCAGTTGCTCCGTAAAATCATCCTGGATATAGATAGACCGCTCCTTGTATGTAAGTTCCTCGCTCATACTCTCCAGGGAGTAGCAGTGATACCGGAACCGGCGGTCAGAGTTTGCAATAATACGATCCTCGTTTTTAAGGATCGCAGCCCAATCTTTTTCGGCCATAAGCCTGTTCTCCTTTCTGTCGTTTGTCTGCGTGGGCGGGCAGACAAACGGTGGAGAACGGCACCGTGCAATAATCGCAAAATAGGGACTAACATAAGTACAGGTCTTTCCCGTACTGGTGTTAGTCCCTATTTGTAGGTTTATATAAGTGACGCGGAGTTCCGCAAAAGATTGCAGATATTCAGCGCATACTGTGTGATATTTTTTTGCCGGTAATCCGGCTCAAATGTGCTGAAATCTAGGCTATATCTGTTATAGATAGCCCTTTTGCAAACTCTAATAAATCATCAGCTCCTCTCTTATTGACTACTTAGAGTAGCTATTAAAAAGCGACGCTTAAATCATTTTGAATACCTCATAATCCAAGTACAATACTATTATGTGAGGTGACGGAGCGTGGCTAAGAAAAAGCAACAAACCGTTTATTCCTTTGGTTCCTCGTACCGACGTGCAAGAGAAAAGCGAGAATATACCCGCGAACAGGTTGCAGAACGGGCAAATATCAGCCCTCGTTTTCTCTCAGCAATAGAAAATGACCGGCGAAAACCAAGTTTGAATGTTCTGATCCGGTTGGTTCTTGCCATTGGAGCGTCTTTTGACGAAATACTGGCTCCGAGTGCAGTTTCGGATGAAGAAGTAACGGACAGGATTAAACGGCTTATTACACAATGCAGCCGACGAGATCAGGAGCTTATCCTGGGTCTTATCGACAAGATGCTGGATAACAAAGAAGAAAAGCAGTAACACGGATGGGTGGAAATCCAACCGCGTTACTGCTTTTCCATGAACGGGTGTTTTCCCCTTCATTCTTCTTTATGCGTGTTGTAGGCATCCTTTAGATGCTCAAAAGATTCCTGGCTGATAACGTGCTCCATCCGGCAGGCGTCTCGTTCCGCTATTTCCGGGTCTACACCAACCTCGATCAGGCGGTCGGTAAAGAAGCGGTGCTTTTCGTAGATCTGCTCCGCCACTTCCCGGCCCACATCGGTCAGGTGCAGGAAATAGTCGCTGTCCATCGTCAGGAAGCCCCCGTCCCGCAGGGTCGCCACCGCATGGCACACGCTTGGCTTGGACACTTCCAGGCGCCGGGCGACATCCACGGAGCGCACCATGCCTTTTTCTTTTTGCAGCATCAGCACAGCCTCTAAATAGTCCTCGCCCGACGCATGAATCTTCATTCTATCACCCACTCACATAATCCCAGCATTTGCAAACTGCTTGTTGTAAACCTTTTTTGCAATAACTCCGACAATTATTGAGATAACTACGGTTGCGGCAATAGCAAGAACCATAAACCACGGAGAAGTCAAGGTTGATAATATCTCAGCATAATTTGCAGACATTTCTTCGGATGCCTCTGAAATGGCATAGTCAGAGAATACCCATACATACAACGGAGAACCGATATTGCTTAACGAAAGCAGGATATAACTCATCATGATACCTTTGTAATTCTTATATCCGGCCCATTTCCGAATGATTTCCGCTAAAATAGAACAAGCAATCAAGCTCCCAAGCAATAGATTCGCAAGCTCCCCAAAAGCCACGAAAGCGATTGCTACAAATAGGTTCATAATGAGAACCACGCCTGCTTTCGGCACTTTTGCCATAACATACATATATGGAAGCCATGCCACGAGAGCAATTAAAGCTGTTACAAACAGATAGAGCAATGGGTGTATGCCGCCCATAATCGTAGCTGCCAAAACCACAGCAAAGTAAATAACGGAAAATACGATTGTCAGACCTAAATCTTTTAACTTCCAGTGTTGTTCCATAAGATTTCCTTTCTATTTTCCTTGCTGTAATTCAACAAGGTGTGCATATAGACCGCCCTTTTTCATCAGCTCAGCGGGTGTACCCATCTCACTGACCTTGCCATCATCCAGAACAACGATCTTATCAGCATTTGCCACTGTCCTCATGCGATGGGCAATCACCATGACCGTCTTATCCTTCAGCAACACCGACAAGGCATCCTGCACCAGCGTTTCACTCTCGGCGTCCATAGAGGCAGTTGCTTCATCAAGCAGGACAATGGGAGCATTTTTCAGCAAAGCGCGGGCAATCGAAATGCGCTGACGCTCGCCACCAGACAGGGCGCTGCCGTTTTCCCCGATGTTCGTCTGATACCCTTGGGGCAGGCGCTGGATAAATTCCTCGCATTGGGCGGCTCTGGCCGCAGCCATCACTTCCTCATCGGTGGCGTCGCCCCGGCCCAGCCGGATATTCTCCATGACCGTCTCATCAAAGAGCATGACATCCTGGAACACAATGGCATAGTTCTTGAACAGCGTTTCCGGTTCTACTGTTTTGACATCCACGCCGCCCAAGGTAATGGTCCCGGAGTCCGCATCCCAAAAACGGGCCGCCAGTTTAGAGGCGGTGGACTTGCCGCTGCCGGACGGACCTACCAGCGCCGTGACCTCGCCTTGCTTTGCCACAAAGGACACGCCCTTCAAAACCGGCTCCTCATTGTAGGAGAACACTACATTCTTAAACTCAATGTCGTAGCCCTTGTTATTGCAGACATTGGTGCCGGTCTGCTCCGGGGTCGCATCGATCTGCTTCATCCGCTTGACGCTGACAAGGGCAGAGAACACTTCTGCCATCAGCATGAAGCAACTGGTGAAGGGGTCGTAAATGCGTCCGGCAAAAAGCAGGAACAGGATGAACATGGGGATGGACAACGAGCCGGCCGTCACCAGAATACCACCCACCAGCATGACCGCCACAAGGCCAAACCGAAGGATAAATTGAGCTGTGGTCGTAGCAGCACCGGGAGCAATCTCGTTGCGGAAGGAACACTTCACCACATAATCCAGCTTCTTTTCCAGCCCCTCCAGGTATTCTTCTTCACGGGAGCAGGATTTCAGCTCCTGGATGGTATCAAGGTATTCCTGCACGCCGTCATAGGCAGCTCTCTTGGCATCCATGTTGGCGCTCTCGGCATTGGACTGGGCTTTCTTTGCCGCAAAGACCACCAAGGCCGCCACAGGGACTGGTACTACAATGCAAAGGCCCATCCGCCAGTCAAACACCAGCAGGCCGATGGCCGTTATAATAAACATGAAAATCGTTCCAAAGAGCTGCGGGATTGCATTGGAAAATACGCGCTCCAGGGCCGTACAGTCCCCCATGATGGTGGTGGTCAGGTCAGAAAGGTCACGCTGGCCAAAGAAGGACAGCGGAAGTTTCCGCAGCTTCTCTGCCAGGACAATCCGGCGATTGGCGCTTTCCTCATACGCTACGGTATAAGTTTTGTTGTATTGGAGCCATTGGGTCAGAAAAACAATGATAAACATAACCACTGTGCCACAAATAAACAAGACCGCATGATCCTGCATACTGCTTTCCTGTCCGGAAATTACATTCAGCAGTTCCCATATCACCATGACCAGCAGGCTGACCGGGGCAATCAGGCACAGATTGCTAAGTGTAGTGGCCGCAATTCCTTTATTCAAATCTCTTGCTCCCTGATCACTCAGGGCAAACATCCGTTTCAGCATACTTTCACCTCATTTCCGATGTGCCACTTGGTAGTCTTTGTGTAGTTGCTCCACATTTTGGCGTACTCGCCGCCTTGCTTCACCAGCGCGTCATGAGTGCCGCTTTCCACCAATTCGCCCTGCCTCATTACCAGAATGAGATCAGCGTCCTGAATGGTGGAGAGCCGGTGTGCGATCATAATGACCGTCTTGCCCCTGACCAGCCCCTCAAAGGCTTTCTGGATCTGCTGCTCGTTCTCAGGGTCAGCGTAGGCGGTCGCCTCATCTAAGACCACGATGGGGGCGTCTTTCAAAATAGCGCGGGCAATCGCAATGCGCTGCGTTTCGCCACCGGAGAGATACACGCCTTTACTGCCTACCACAGTGTCGATGCCATCCGGGAATTTCTCCAGAATATCGTCACACTGGGCCAGATGCGCCGCCTGCAAGACCTCCTCCCGTGTGGCGGAAGGTCTGCCCGCCCGGATGTTTTCCAGAAGGGTGTCCTTGAACAATTTGGGGTCCTGGAATACAAAAGCAACCATCTTCATCAGGTCAGCATGGGGAATTTCCCGAATGTCCACACCGCCTATCTTGACCGCCCCCTGCTGCACATCATAGAAGCGGGGGATCAGGCTGGCCGTTGTACTTTTGCCGGAGCCGGAATGCCCGACCAGGGCGGTAGTTGTTCCTGCTTTGGCCGTAAAGCTCAAATGGGATACCGCCGGATGATCCGTATTTTCGTATGCAAAGGTCACACCCTCAAAAGAGACATCGTAGGTCTTGGGATGTTTTGGTGCAGAAGTCTCCGCCTGCGGTTCGGCAGTCAAGATCATGTCGATGCGGCGCATGGACTCCTCAGCCTGCATCTTGTAGCTGGTCATATACATGATCTTGTTAAGCATAACTGCACAGGCAGGAGAGAAAATCACATAGAACAGAAAACTTTGCATAAAGCCGATCAGGTCGTTGGAAACGAACCCGATAATAAGCGCCGTAGGCACCAGCACCAGGAAGCTGGAATTGATAACTGAGTTAAACGCCACCATTCCCTTTTTGCAGGACATCGTGTAAGCCAGAGCAAACTTCCGGTAGGATTTGATGGCATCGTTAAACTTGGTGATAGATTGCACTGTCTGTCCGAACACCTTGACTACCGAAATGCCCCGGATGTACTCCACCGCCTCATGGTTCATCGTTTCCAAAGAGTCCTGGTAGGTCTGCATGAATTTCATGCTGTCCTTTCCCATGAGGGACCCCTGCAAGAAGAAACCGATGCCAAAGAGCAGCAAGAGCGGGATACCTACTCGCCAGTCAAAGACGAGCATTAGCACCAGACTCACAATCATTGTGACCTGTGCCCCCACCAAATCGGGAAGCTGGTGAGCGATGAAAGTCTCGGTCTGAAAACTGTTGTCGTCAATAATCTTCCGAAGTTTTCCGCTGGGATTGGCGTCAAAGTACCCCATCGGCATCTTCGCCAAATGTTTCAACGCTGCCATCTTTAGGTTTTTCTCCGTGTGAAATGCGACTACATGAGAGCAGAGCAGCGCCGAAAAGTAAAGAACCAGACCGATCAATTCCAGTCCCAGGGCAAGCAGGCCCCAGCGGACAAGGCTGTTCGTGTCTAAAGGTGTCCCGGCAAATACGCCCACCAAGTCACGCGCCGCAAAGTAAACGCAGAGGAAAGGGCCAAGGATAAAGAATGAACTGATACCGGATAGGACGCGGGAAACGGTGAGTAGCCCACGATGCTTTCCTGTGAACTCCATCAACCGCTTAATCCCGCCGGATTTTTGTTTCATGGATACAAGACCTCCTTATCATTTTCGATTAGTTACAGCTAACCTTTTGATTTTAGTTTACTGCTTTAGGTCGCTTTCGTCTACGACCTATCAGGTATATTATGCTCCAATCAGGTCAAACAAAAGGAGCAAACCCGCTTAAAGGCTTGCTCCTTTTGTTGGTTGCCTGAAATAGCTTAGTTCAGGTGGATGTTCTGAACGGAAGTAAAGCTGGCATCAGTGGGGAAGGTATAGCTTGCTACTGCATCGCTGTAAATGGCAAGCTGCCGGGTATAAATCAACGGCGTAGTCAGGCACTGGTCTGCCATAGTGGTCAGGATAGTGTTATAAATTTCCTGTATACGGGCCTCATCAGTAGCAGAGTCCAATTCGTCCACCAGCGCCGCCAGTTCCGGCTGGGACGCGCCAATCTGCATGAGGATGGGGTCCATAGAGGTAGATGGGTTGATGTTGGTAATGACCATAGCCGGGTCATAGTAGCCACCCTGGGTCTTGAAGATGGTCAGTCCATAGTCACCGCTCTGGATCATGGCATACCAATCCATCATTTGCGCGGATTGCGGGGTCAGCTCAATGCCAATCTTGCTGGCCTGGTCGCAGATGTAGACAACCATGTTGTCATCAGAGGCGGTGCCGGTTTGATACAGGAAAGCGGCGGACAGTTTGACTCCATCCTTCTCACGGATGCCATCGCCATCGGTATCTACATAGCCAGCCTCATCCAAGATTTGATTGGCATGATCCAGATCAAAGCCGTACACCGTCTGCTCCACATCACAGTAGGGCAGGTCGCGGGAAAAGAAGGTATCTGCCTTGTCGAACAGGCCACCGTAGATGTTGTCTACTACGGCATCCTTATCAATGGCGGAAGAAATGGCCTCACGAACCACCTGGTCGCCGAAAATCTCACTGCTCAGGTTATAGCCTACATAGTAAGTCTGCAAAGACTTTTCATCGACTTGAGCGCCATATCCATCCATCTGCTCCATCTGAGCATAGCTCTCGGCAGAGACATTCTTAATGCCGGAGAGGAAGTCCACCTCACCGTTCTGCATGGCTAAAATTTTGGCATCGTTGTCGGGGATGTACTTGATAGAGAAGCTATCTACTTCAGGCGCTTCTCCCCAGTAATTGGGATTGCGGACGAAGTTCCAGGTCTGCCCGTCATTGTCCCCAGCATACATATAGGGGCCGGTTCCATAAGTGGCGCTACGGAAACTCTCCTGCTTGGCAGTCAGATCATCATTGAACTGCTCGCTGGACACAATACCAAAGGGATTGGCAAGGCACAGCTCCCGCAGGGTGTTGTAATAGGGCTGGGTCAGATGCAGCTCCACCGTGTACTCATCAGTAGCCACCGCATCCTCAATAATCGTGGACAAGCGACCATAGGAACCGTTGTACTGGCCCAGGTTGACCGGCACAGCCAAAATAGACTTTGCTACATCCTCGGCGGTCAAGTCGGAGCCATCGGAGAACTTGACGCCCTGCTTGATCTGGAAAGTATAGACCATGCCATCCTCGCTCATGGACCAATCCTCAGCCAACACTCCCGCAACCTCGCCCTCAGAATTGTACTCAAACAGGGTGTCGTAGAAGCTGGTGAGGTAGTAGGTGATGTCGTAACTGGAGGAGGACACCTCCGGGGTGATGATGGTGTAAAAATACTCGAAGCCCCAGCTCTCCGCCAAATTCAAATGTACGGCCTGAGCCTCGGTGTTTTCCTGCGGGTTCTGGCTGCTCTCTGTGTTGGTGTCAGTGTTGCCTCCGCAGGCGGCCAGAGATACCGCCATGACCGCCGCCATGAGCATAGCGGCAATTCGTTTCAGTCTCATTGCAAATCAATCCTTTCTTTCGTTTTATCATTCCAGTCTGTTGAAGTGTTCACTAAACCGCTCGCCTCCAAGAGCATCCTGCTGTATGGATCGTGAAATACAGAATAATCACCAGAGAATGCGGTGCGCTCCACCAGATTAGAATTTCGCATGACAAAAATCTCGTCCGCTACGACCACTGCCAGCTCCATGTCGTGGGTTATGAAAATCAGCGTAAAACCAAGCTGCTGTTGCAGGTCTATAATTTCATCAATGATTTTCTTCCGCAGCGGCAAATCAAATCCATTGGTGGCCTCGTCAAAGATCAGGCATTGCGGCTCAGCGGCCAATGCCCTGGCGATTGCCACTCGCTTTTGTTCTCCACCGGACAGCTCTGATGGAAGGCGGGTATAGTAGTCCCGCGATAGATTGCAAAGCTCCATCAAGTTCCGGCTGCGTTCCCGCCGTTTCTCTTTCTCCATGTGGAAAAAGCAAAGCAACGGTTCCTCTATGGATTTACCTACCGGGATCTTGGGGTCCAGGGCAGATGCGGAGTTCTGCTGAATGATCTGCACCTTTCTGAAATGTTCTTTCCCTGCTCGTTTCCGCCCATAGACGGGTGCGCCATCTACGAACACCGAACCGCCGCTTGGCCGCTGTAATCCTGCAATCATCCGCGCTAAGGTTGTTTTTCCCGAACCGGACTCTCCCACGATTGCATACCGGCCGCCATCACTGAAATGGGCGCTCAATGGGGACACAGCAGTAAACAGTCCTTTCCCGCCAAAGCCGTCAGAAAAAGAACAACTAACCTCTTTCAGTTCAATCAAGACATCTCCCTCCTTTCCAACCGGCAGGCGTTCAACAGATATTTTGTATAGTCCTCTTTGGGGGTGTTTAGTATCTGCCCTGTCTTGCCCTGTTCGACAATCCGCCCGCGATCCATCACAAGGATACGGTCAGACACCGAGGCAGAGCGCAGGTCATGGGTCACGAACAGCACAGACATTCCATCTTTACAGAAACTTTTCAGTTCCCTCATCAGCCCGATCCGGTTGCAGGCATCAATGGCCGTAGTCGCTTCATCCGCTACCAAAAGGGATGGCTGGCACATCAGCGCCGCCGCAATCATCAGCCGCTGGAGCATTCCGCCAGATAGTGTAAAGGGATAGCTGTTCAAAATCCGCTGGGTATCCTCCAGTCCCAGCCTCTGCAAGATGCCGGCAAACAGGCGCTGCATTTCCTGCTTCGGCGTTTTTCCATGATGGAGCAAATAGGTCTTTTCCAACTGACGCCCCACTCGAATGGACGGATTAAAGGCGGTCATTGGGTTCTGCATAATCAAGCAAATTTCTTTCCCATAGATAGCCTGCCGCTTTCGTTCCGGCAGGTTGAGCAAATTTTCCGCTTGGAACAGGATTTCGCCATCAGCGCGATAAGCGTTTCCCAGCAGCCCCATAATTGCTTTGCAGATGGTGGTCTTTCCCGCGCCGGAGCTGCCAACGATGGAGAGCATTTCTCCCTGGCCTAACTGAAACGATATATGTTCGGCCACGCTTTTTCCGGAAGTTAAAGAGATATTCAGGTCTTTGACCTCAAGCAACACGAATATCATCCTCCTTCCCGATGGCATCCCGCAGGCCCTCGCCCAGCAGGTTGAAGCCCGCGCAGCAGACGATAAGGCAGATGCCCGGATAAATCAGGAGCGCAGGGTTTGAGTAGACACTGTTTCGGGCCTCATTGAGCATTGCACCCCATTCCGGGGTCCCGGCGATCAGCCCCACACCCAGGAAAGCAAAACTGGACACCGACATGATCGCTGTGGCAATCCCAGTGGTGAAGTACACCACAAACTGCGGGAACACATTTGGGATCAGGTGGCGAAGTACAATGCGGAGGCCGGAAGCGCCGGAAATCCGGGCTGCCTCTATGTATTCCTTTCCGCATTCAGTCTTTGCATAAGAGCGTACCATCCGCAAAAACCACGCCAGCATAGAAATCCCGATGGCAATAATGACACTTGCCACAGAATTATCCACCGCCGACACCAACGCCATCGCAATGACGATGAGCGGAAACGCCATAAGGATGTCGCAAAGTATCCGCATGACTTCATCCAGCAGGCCGCCTTTATAACTGGAATAGCATCCCACGAACAGAGCGAAGGCAGCCAGTACAATCAGCACTGGAATGGTCAGTCCCATAGAGTATCTTGCCCCATAGAGAAGTCTGGAAAGTTCACAGCGGCCCATCTGGTCACAGCCAAGGGGATACTCCGCAGAAGGCGGAGCGTTCTTCAGCGCAAGGTTTGTGGCATTCGGATCATTGGGAGCCAACACCGGGGCCGCCAGTGCCATAAGAATAAAAATCAGAATCAGCGCCAGTCCAATAAGGATTTGCCCTTTTCGTTTCATACCGCTTTCCTCCTATACGCAGGGCAGATAGCACTCGAAAGTAAATCTGCCAGGGTGTTGAACAGGACGAACAACACGCCGCACACCAGGATGGAGCCAGAAATCCCATAGATGTCCATACTCTCGCAGGACTCCATCAGGTAAATACCAAGCCCCTGGATGGAGAAAACGCTTTCCACCAACGCGGAGGTTCCAAAAAGCGCAGCGCAGTATTGAGCGAAAAGAGTGATGGCTGCGGGAAGGGCATTTCGCAGCACCTCACCATAAACGATTTGTGCATTGGAAAACCCTCTTGCTCTGGCATAGGTCACATAGTCACTTTTGAGTTCGTTCAGCACTGCCGCCCGCAGCACTCTGGCCGCAATACAGATAATGGGGACCGCCATTGCTACCGATGGCAAAATCAAAGATTTGAAACTGCCGTCCGAGATCACACTGAAAATGGGGATTTGAACGGCGAAGGCGGTCAGCAGGATCAACGCCAGCCAAAAACTCGGCACGCAAATTCCAATGATACAGATAATCCGCATGACATTATCGAAAATCCCGCCTTTTCGTATGACGGAGATGGCGGCAATCAATACCGTGAAGATGATGACCCAAGCCATTGCCATAACTACCAGCATACAGGTCACAGGGAGGGCATCTTTGATATTTTCGATGACCGGCTGACGGTTTGTGATTGCGGTTCCAAGGTCGCCGGTCAACACGCCCTTTATGTAGTCGGTGTAGCGTTCCAGAAAGGGAGCGTCCAGTCCCAGTTCCTCTCGCACAGCCTGAATCTGCTCCTCTGTTGCAAAGACATTGACCTTGCGGACAATCATCTCTGCCGGATCGGTCCCAGTGAAAACTTGCAGGCAGAAACTAAGAGTAACAACGCCCCAAATGACAAGGATAAAATTGATGATGCGTTTGGTAATTCTTTTTGCGGTTCCTCCCGCAATCCGCATAGTGCATCCCTCCAAACTTTAGTTAGGTTATGCTAACCATCGATCAAAAAAAGCAGCCGCGGTTCAGCGGCTGCTTCACAGCGTACTCACCATTGGCACATCAATAATGTTAGCATACCAGGGTGGTACATTCTATAACCGAACAGGTCGGATTTTACTCCAATCAGGTCAGCAATATTTGTGGCGATATGCCTGCGGGGTCACTCCCATAACAGATTTGAATGCGGCAGAAAACTTGCTTTGATTTTCATATCCCGCCACACTTCCAATCTCCCCAATGCTCAAAGTCGGCTCTGAAACCAGCATTTCGGCAGCGGCCTCCATGCGTTTCGTCTTGACAAAGGTGCCGATGGAAGCCCCAGCAATAGATTTGAAGCATCTTTTTAAGCTGGACTCTGCCAGTCCGAACATACAGGCCAGATCCTGAATGGTATCTTTGGTAAAGGGATTTTCAATGATATACTGGTAAACCTCCTGTGTCCGTTTGGAGATGTCCGCAGAAAACTGTTGCGGCCGACGGACTGCGCTGCCATCCAGGAGACTTAAAAACAGCAGCAATTCGATGACCTTGATCCAAAAGTACGGAACCTGGATACGCTCATCTACCGAGTACAGTTCGCTGAAAATATGGTCGATTTCGTGCTTGGATTTGATGATAAGGGAACGCCCATCTGAACACAGGCGTTCTTTTATCTGTTCCAAACTGATATGAGCTTGTTGAAAGCCCTGATCCAAGGTTTGCTGTGCCGTTTCCATTTCCAGCAGTACGGTGATGCCTCGGTATTTTTTCAGAGGGATACGGGAGCCAAGGAACACCTGTTTGTCTTTGGAGAGGTAATCCACGCAAAGATCACCTTCGCCCAGAAAACTGACTGCACCCCCCTCCAATTCACATTCATAACAGCCTTCCAAACAATGATTGATCTGCAAAAAGTCTTTTTCAAATCGGATAGGGTGAAAACAAGAATCCATTTTCAAATCGTTATAGGTAATTTGAATACCAGGCGCAATTTCAAAGCGCCTCATCGTTCCTTCGCCTGACTCATTTCCCTCATGCAATGTACTTGCTTTGTTCTCATTGTCAAGTGAATAGATATTATGAAATGCGTATGAGTTATTGATGATGGATTCCACATCCTTTCAATTCAGGTATTTAGATTATACTTTATTTGGATGTAAAAGACAAATTATTCGCAGTAAATTGAAAAAAATATTCAGCAGTTATTTGCTATCCTAATTTCGGGATAATTTTTGCAAGCAATGGAAAGGAATATCCTTTCCCGCTTGTTGGGGAGTTCCCCAAACCCCCGGCCCGACAAAAATGTGCGGGCCGAACACCATGCGGAGCATGGTGGCTTGCGCGTCCAGAAGGACGCTTCTCTGCCGGAGGCATAGCAAAAGCCGGAGGCCGCGTCAAGGGTAAATTAATGCGCTTCGCGCACCCTTGACACAGCCCCTGGCTTTTGCTTTTGGGCAGACAAGGCGGTAAACCCGCAAAGCGGTTTTACCGGCCCTGTTCCTGATTGTTTTCTTTCTCCTGCTGGTACTCCTGCACCTGCTCGATCCTTAACAGCGCGTCCACATTGGCTTTTACCGTCTGCAATTCCTGGTTCTCTTTCCGGAGCCGCTTATAATCTTCATAGGCGGCCTTTTTCTTTGCCAGCAGGTCACTGTATTCCGTCTGTAAGGTTTTGACCGTCGGCAGCTTCTTTTCTCCAAATTCATCAAAGGCTCGTTTGGCAGCTTCGTGTAAAAGCAGTTCCGCTTCATGGGCTGACCGGAATCGTGCTTTCTCCCTGAGACTGGCTTTCCGGTAGGCCATATAAGTGTCGCGGGTTTTCGCATAGTTGATGATGTGCTTTTTCAGCTCGGCGATCTGCTCCATCCGGTGTTCATACTGCTTGATAGCCGTTGCCGTTTTTTCAAAGTTCTCTGATACAGAAACGGCCCGCGCTGCCAGCAAATCATATTCCGTGATGTTATGCTCGGTCAGATAGTTCAGCGTTTTCGCTGCTTCCTTCAGGTTGTGGATTTTCAACCAGCGTTCATAGCCCGGCCCGCGTCCCTGCAAGCGGCTTTGAATGTCCAAAAGCAGATTGACCCGGCCATTCTTTTGAAGCGGTGCAGCCTTCCGGCGCGGGCGCTTCACCGGCTGCCCAATGCGCTCTTTTATGGCCTCTGGTGTGTAGTCGGCTCCAAGCGTTTTTGCACGGGTAAACCGTTCCTGTCCCTCGCTGGCCAGACGAAAACTCAATGCTTTCCGGGTAGTCTGGATCTCGTACCCTTCCTGCCGCATCGCTGCCAGAAATTCCTCATAGCTGGATACGGCAGGCAGCACTCGATCAATCGTCCGGCGCAGCTTATCCTTCCAGCTTGTGCCGCGTTTCCCGTTGGCCCACTCTGCATAATGCTTACCTTTTTCTTTCGGCTTTTCAATGACAGACAGGCCGTGTTCCCGACACAATCGGTCATTGATTTTCCGGATTGTCTGGTAGGTATTCCGGTAGTTGTTGAATTTATGAGTGCATTCCAGAGTGGTGCTGTTAAATTCGATATGACAGTGGATATGGCGCTTATCCACATGGGTAGCAACAAGGAATTGATGTTGCCCGCCGGTGAACTCCAAAGCAAGTTGATACCCCAGCTTGTTCGCGTCCTCTGGTGAGATTTCACCAGGCTTAAAGGACTGGATGATCAGGTAGGAAATCACATCTTTTTCCGGGTCGCGTTTCCGGCCGGTTTCCGCTTCATAGATCTGCTTGCTGAGTGCAAATTCCTGCCATGCGGTATCCGCGCTGCACTGATATGAGGACACCAGCAGCCCACCTTTCGTCTTATCCGGATTCTTGTCATAGTCAATCCGGTCTTTCAAGACCGCCGCAATACTCCGTCCTTCACTGGCGTGGCGCGGTTTGATTTTGGAAATTGCGATAATATTTCACCTTCTTTCTCCTACATCTTGACACAAAACAGCGATATGATACAATTTGATGTGAGGTGAAGTTATGAGTGAAGAATTTTTGCAATCGGGCGAAGTGTTACTTGAAATAGCAAAATCTGAATATCAAAATGAATTTAATAGGTCATCTGTACTTGATACCAAAATTGGGATTGCTCTCCCTATTATCGCTACATATTTTTTCTTGATTTTGCAGTATAAAAGTGTTAGACAACTATTCATTACTAACCCTGATTGTACAAATATAATGACATTGATATTGTCTGTTTGTATCCCCATAATTTTTGTGGCAGCAATAATTTCAGCGGCCATTGCATTAATCTATCTATTTCGGGCGATTGTAACACACTCATATCAGACGATTGATCCATGCTACTTCAATGATAAAGATAAAATGTCGCTGTCACCAAGTGTCTTTTCAGGGGTTATGGTTACATATTACATTAGAGCGCTTGAGCATAATCGGGCAACAAATGATAAGCGGGTCACTTTGTATAAACGTGGTTGGACTTCGGCTATGATTTCATTAGGGTTATTTGTTCTTTACATTTTTTTTGCAGGGTAAATTACTATGGAAGGAGGTTTTCATATGAGCGACGATAATTTTAATGCAATCCTTCAAGCATTAAAAAGTGGTCAAAATCCTACTCCGCCGAGCAGTGGTAATTCTGGACTTAGCACTTCACAACGTGGTAATACATCTGGAACAAAAGAAGTTCACTTTGGCCTTCGTTCAGTCAATGAGGGGGCGGGAGCTGATAGTTCCGATAATCCATCTGACAATAGTTAAAAACAAGCAGGCTCCTCTACCATTAGATAGATGAGCCTGCTTTATTAAATTGATTTTAACATCCGGTTAAAGTCGGCCACTCGCTCCGTCAGCCAGGAGGCTGCCATCGGTAGGCCATAGGGACTGACCAGCCATGCCAATATCATAAACCCGATAAAGCCATCTACCCGACCGGCGAACAACACCAGCAGCCCAATCAGGAACAGCAGCACCGCCACGATACCGAATATCATACCGGAGAACAGGCAGACGAAGCGGCAGAAGGCCACCAGAACCGTCAAAACAAAAACAACAGGGAATAGCAAAATTTTCAAAAGTATTCTCATAGGGCGCGACCTCCTTTGAAGCTGTTTACAGGCCCACTATATCACATTAAAGTGCGAAAGTAAAGGCGTGATTTACAAATCCGACAGTTTTCCTAAGAGGGTACTGACCGCGCCCCAAAGTTCCCGGTATCGCTCCTGCAGGTCGGCTACATCCTCCTGATAAAGATTGCCCGTGCTGTTCACCCGTTTGGCGATCTGGTTTAAGTTATTGGCGCAGTTTCGCAGCAGGGACACCAGGGCTTTGAAGTCGGACATATCCACCTGCACCGCATACCCGTCTACCGCCATTTTCCGTAAGTAGGCCCGCTGGTTGTGAATGCCAAGCTGCGCCATCTTTTTCTCAATGATTTCCTTTTCCTCCGGCGACACCTTGAAATAAAGCGGGATGGTGCGCCCACTGCGTGGTTTCATCAGATTGCCACCTCCATATCCTTGCCTTTTTGCAGGGTGGAAGCGGTAGCCGCAGATTCAACCCCAAGGCGTTTTAACATTCCTTTGATAGAGGGCTTTCCTCCATCCAGTTCCTCTTTGTCCCGTTCCCGCTTGCCGGTGGATTTCCCATCCATATTCAGGGCAATCCGCAGCACGTTCAGCCGGTCAGATTTTTCGGCAAGTTCCTGTTCCTGGGGGAATGACCGCTGTACCTCAATCTTTGCTTCTTCCATTTGCGCGTTCAGGTTTTCCAGCTTACCACGGTTCTGCTCCAAATGATCCGCAATGGCGGCCAGAGCATTTTCCAGACGGGCGATGTTGCCCACCGGATCACTTCCCAACTCAATCGTATGGGAAAGGCTGTGCTTCATTGTCACCTGAAATTTCTGTGTGGCAGTATCGGCCCATAGGGTCATGGGAAAGCCGCGATACTCGCCCAGGGGCACCCGCTCCGCAACATCGGTCATTTTCGTACAGGCATCAATGATGGCCTGACCTGCAGCCTTGCGCTCCGTGTAGGTCTGGCCTGCCACCGTGATGGAGAAATGCTCCTTATCCGGCAGAGGGTGGGCCTGCACGACGGCCAAATCCTGTTCCAATCCCGTGATCTGTTCCTGTGTGCGGTTGATTGCTTTCGGGAAAAACTGAATCAACTGATCTTCCAGTTGATACCGCTGGCCCTCATGATTGGCTTTCAGAAGTTTCAGCTTCGTCACCTGGCTGTCCAGATCGGTCATCTCAATAATGCGCGGGTCACCGGAAGCTAGGGCCTTGACTTCGGCATAGCTTAAAGCGGCTTCGTCCACGTCCTCACAGGAACGGGAGGGATTTTTGCCGCTCATCAACTGGCCGATGAATTTCTGCTTGTTCTCCAAAATGCTCCAGTTATACGCGTCAAAGGTATTCTCCGTAACGTACTTATAGATCTTGACCGTTTTATTGATATTCCCTTGCCGCAGGATACGGCCTTCGCGCTGCTCAATATCGGCAGGCCGCCAGGGGCAATCCAGATGGTGCAGCGCGGCAAGGCGGGTCTGGACGTTGGTGCCCGCGCCCATTTTTGCCGTGGAGCCAAGCAGCACACGCACCTGGCCTTTCCGTACCTTTGAGAAAAGCTCCGCTTTCTGAACCTCTGTTTTTGCGTCATGGATAAAGGCGATTTCTTCCGGCGGTACTCCCTGGGCCATCAGCTTTTGCTTCATATCGTCGTAGACATTAAAGGAACCGTCCCCCTTTGGGGTGGACAGGTCGCAGAATACAAGCTGCGTCCCCTTGATTTTCACCGTATCCCGCCATACCTGCAACACATTCCGGACGCAGGTGTTGACCTTGCTTTCCGGATCGTCCGGCAGCGTTGGGTCAGACAATCGCTGATCCAGAGCAAGTTTACGGCCATCCGAGGTGATTTTCAGCATATTGTCCTCGCGTGGCTCCACTTCACGATTGCGTACTGCTTCGGCCCGTTCTCCCAGGTCGGCCACCAAATCCCGCTGGAAGTCGCTGGGGGTGGTGACTTCGGTGATTTTCTCCGCCTCCGGAACCGGCAGGCGCAGCATATCCGCCGTTTGAATGTCAGCGGCCTCCCGCCACATGGCCATGAGTTCCGGAAGATTGAAAAACTTTGCGAACCGGGTTTTACTGCGAAAGCCGGTTCCCTCCGGAGCCAACTCAAGAGCAGTGGTAGTTTCGCCAAAGTTTGCCGCCCAGCTATCGAAATGCTCCAGGCCGCTGGACTTTAACAGGTCATATTGCAGGTAGCGCATCATGGTATAGAGTTCCACCATTGAATTACTGACAGGGGTGCCGGTGGCAAAGACTACGCCGCGCCCACCGGTGATTTCATCCAGATAGCGGCACTTTGCAAACATATCAGAGGACTTCTGGGCTTCAGACTGGCCGATACCCGCCACATTCCGCATTTTCGTTGCCAGGAACAATGGTGATAGGTAATCCTTTGAAGCTATCTCTGGATTTTCCCCCACCTCACGCC
>OLRY01001753.1_pt1 | contig 18114 bp, 6 predicted proteins | sample 1672541 | NCBI WGS metagenome assembly OLRY01 (sample SAMEA3136697, study PRJEB25190) | human gut metagenome | biome: human gut; feature: human-associated habitat; material: faeces | place: Austria | collected 2013 | reverse complement strand
TTTGTGTATATATTTGTATTCCTATTTCCGGACCTGATTGCTGCAGTTTATTTTCAGCCTGGTTTTTATTACCATATCCAATTCTGCATATTATCCGATGAGTTAATTAAAAATAACCAAAAAGATAATTAAAGAAAGGAATAGTGAATATGGTAAATCTTTATAACAAACCAGAGTATTTTAAACAATTTAATAATGTAAATACATTAAACAGGGAAGAGATTCTTGAGAACAAAGACAGGATTTTTAATGTGGCAATGTACAGGGCACAGAAATACATTAACAGGGCATATTCTGGTTTCGATAATGAAACAAAAAAGGAAGCCCTTCAGAGTATTGCAGAGGATATTAACAAAGGCATTTTACGATATACAGAAAAGTCAAGAGAGACTCCATTATGGGCGTTTATTATGAAAACTGTAAAGGAAAAAGCTAAGTTCTATATCAGCAAGTACAGTGGCAATGAGTTTGAAGCGTCATCGGACACAAAAAGGACTGCAAGAAAAGTGATAGAGTACCAGGAAGCTAATGGGCTATCTGTAAAAGACACAATGTTACATTTCAACATAAAAAGAGAAAGTACCTATTACGGATATTTAAGGCTTTGCGGAAAACATCTGTCCCTTGATGCAGCCGATGATGAGAAAAAGGCATTATACGAAAAAGTCACAGCAAAAAAGCTGCCAAATCCACAAAAATCTTACGACATAAAAACTGTTGATGATAAGGACATCCTTGAAGGGTTCAGCTGCGAGGAAGTCAATATTATTAAAATGTATAAAATGGTCATGGAAAATGATGAAAGAAAAAAAGCATGGAAGCGTGAGACAATAAAAGACTGCAAGCGCTACGGCATTACTGCCAGCAGGACAGCAGAAGTTATTAAAAAGTACAACGCGGCCGTGGAAGAGAAATATAAAAAGCCAAAACAAGGTAAAGGACAGTAAAAGCTGTTCTTTTTTTGTACATAAAACAATATACTCTTAATTTTATTTGTCATATTAAATTTAAAAAATAAAATAAGGAGCGATAAGACAGGCGAAACCAAAGCCAAAAAATACTTTCCGTGATACTTGCTGCCATGACATCAATGTCACCTGTGATGACATATGCAGCGGAGGCGGAAGAAATACAATCAAATACAGTGGAAACAGTAACATCACAGGTGACAACGAAAAAGCTTAATATAGATATGAATTCTGGCGGTGTTGTAATATTAAACCCTGGGTTTGAATCAGAGGAAAAGATAAAAGTAAGCGAAAAAGAAGGCTTAAAAGAATTCAGGATATATGATAAAGACGATGTGCTGATTGATGTGAAGGATTTTGAATATACATATGAAACGGACGTAAATAGTGTTATAAACATCAATGTATCTGCAGAAGACGGGTATGACCTTGAAGAGTTTTTAATTAACGGGGAAGATGTTAGGTTTTCTGTGTCACAAAGTGAATACTCATATGCCGCCCTTATTGACGGTGATAAGGAATTAAAAGTATCTTTTAAAGAAAAAAGCAAAAAAGAAAACGATGTTCAGGACAATACAGGAACACAAATAACTGCAGATGGCGATTTGACTGTTAATTCACAAAAAGAAGCAGAAAAAGAAGGACAAAAAGATGACTTAACGGTGAATGATACGCTTAAGAGTGCTGATGAACATTACACAAGTAATGAGAATATTGAGGATGTCAAACCAGAAACAAGCCTGGATGAAGATATCAGAATTGTTGATAATGCAAAAACAGATAAAACGGAATCGGTAAGTGAAGATATGCCTGAGACAGTAGAGGACTGTGAGGACACAGATTCGGATTTGTTGGTTTTAAACGACAATTCTGACGAAAGCGCTATAGATGAGCAAAGCGATGATACAAATTTATGTTATGTTCTCGCGTATGACATCAACAAAGTAATCGATGGCACAGCACCTTTTGATTCAGATGATACAGCAGGAAATGACAGCAGTAATGAAAATGGAATTGTACGGTCATTTGATACAATAAATTACACATTAAAATACACAACTGCAATTAAAGATGCCGAGACGCAGGGAATTGACAGCACGAATGTAATGATTGATTTTTTGCTGCCATGCAGCCCGGTTAAAGCAGAGTTTAACACGGATACGATGACATGGCTGCTTGATAAACAGGTTACATATACGTATGAAGACGGAAGTACGAGCACTTCTTACGATATGAACAAAAATGTAGTAAGCCAAAGATTGACAGGACGAAGACTGCTTGTAAACAGCGAAGCTGGAAATACGGTTCCTGGAACAGGAACTCTGGCAATCGGTGTAAATGTTAATGCAGCGGTAACGGGTGATGTTATAAACCCTGAATTTACAATCTGGATGGAAGGAAACTCAGAAAATGAAAAGAAAACGTTAACAGCAAGCACAGTTGTTTCAGCTGCTCCAAAATACGATATTGTAATCAGAAGAAATGCAAGCGCAAATCTTTTAGGATATTATAATCTTGATGACAGAACCGCCAGGACTGATAAAGAAAAAGAAACTGACAAGTATGGAAGATTACAAACATATGCAATCGGTCTTGCGGTACAAAATGATTCTTCCCAAAAAGGAATGAAAGGCGTTGAATATCCGGATGGAAATGATATCACTTTTGATTTGCGGATGTCAGAAGTCGTAAATGGGCAGGATGTATCAAACCAGGAAAGTTATAAACCATTATTCTGGGATTACAAGATGTCAAACGGATACAGCGATACAGGAAAGCTTGGACGTTTAATGGTTCCATTTGGACAGAGCATAGCTACATACGGAAACTGGACAACAAATACGCCGGAAAACAACGGAAATTATAATGGTGGATGCTATAACGGTGGAAATATGAACATTACAGTAGACGAAAATGATGAAAACCTTCTACATGTAACATTAAGCGGATACAAAATGGACCTGAAAGACTTCGACTTCCCTGACCGGTATTCAGGAGCATCATATCAGTCGATTCCGGACAATACAGGATATTTTTCAATAGGAATCATGCAGATGATTGCAAGGTTTAAGACAAATGTGGAAGTGATAGAAAATGTAGGAGTGACACTGGAGGCATCTAATATCCATGCGCGTTCCATGTCTGGTATTGATGTGACATCAGAAGTGACAACGAGTAATAACACCAGCTCTGTGCAGCTGACGAATTATCCAGAAGGAAGCCACAGCAAGAGAAATTTTTATTATACAGCAACCGGAGGACAGTTAAGGAGGACAACCTGGGATGCAGGTGATTCTTATGCTTATCTTGGTGAGCAGATTCAGGTTGAGGGGCATATGGTATATACGGGTGACGGATACCTGACAGCAACAAATATCCTGCAGAAGATTGATGATGATGCTTTTACAATACCGGAAAATACAGACAGATATCTGTCATACGGATTTTCTAACGGATTATCATCGCTTGGCTCCATTAATACATTGTTTGCTGCAAAACCGGATAAAACAGGATGGATAGACGATAATGAAATGAACAATACTCAGGAAGAGCAGTTAATCTATTTTAAAAATGTTAATGATTTAACTAATGCAGGGTATAAATGCGTGGGAATGCTTTACGAAGTCAGAAACAGTAAGTTATATCCAAATAATAGTGGAGGGTGCATTGCAATCTCTCAGATGTTAAATATTCGGCCTGATGTTAAAACAGGGTCTGTTTATATGACAAAAAACAATGTCAGGTCATGGAGAGAAGGAACCGATTATTCTTATTCTAATGTCATATATGATGCCAGTATAAAAGCATACGGAATTGGCGATAAGAACTGGACGAATGGCACATATGCGAACGGATATACTCAGCCAACATACCGGGCTGATACAAATTACGGAAAGGCTGTATATAAAGATGGCACAATGGTATCTGGTCATACAAATGGCTATATGGGCGGAAACTCTGTCCTTATTATTGGCAATAGAACTGGTATTGCAATTGAGGTGGCAGACAGAACAGGAGATAAAGCAAAAACAGTATACGACCTTGATGCAGGAGAGAGAACTGTAAAATTTAAAGTACAGCCATCAACTATAATAACAAGCGCAAATTCCGAGGTTCAGGAGTCTGGCGCAAAAGATAACCTTAAAATAATGGTAACGCTGCCAAAAGGACTGCATTTTAATACAAATGGTGTAAGCCTGCAGCCGGAAAGCGTAACAGAGAATGCTGATGGAACAACGCTTGTTGTATGGAAAATGAATGATGTTAAGGTTGGGGCAGGACTTGATGCGATTACATTTTCAACAACAATTGGAGAAGAAGGTACTGCAAATGATGTACGGCATAATGATGCGTTTACAATCAGTGCAAAGATAACATCTGATAATGATACCAGAAAGGTGACAGCAGCAAATGGAAACTATGCAGAAACAGGAATGTCAGTAATTAAGCTCGCGGCATCTGCAGTAACCAAACGTGTTTTAACACCTCTTGTTGAACGCCTGCAGGATATAGAATTCAGGCTGAGATACAGTAATCTTTCTGATACAGAAGCAATCAACGCAAAAATATATGATATCTTACCGTACAATGATGACGGAAGGGGCTCTGCCTTTAGCGGCTCATACAACCTGAAAAGCATGGTGATAGACTTCTCAAATGCAAAGAAGACATACCAGAATGGAAAGAATAATATTGCATGTTATGTGTCATCAACAGAAAGAAATAAAAACAATATGGATAATCTGGTCGTAACAGGAACCGGGCTGAATGCTTTTGCAAAAATATCCGGCGCAGTCCTGGATGATGCCAATTATAAAATCTCATGGGATAATATTTCAGCGGCTGATGCTGCATCTGTATATGCGTATCTTGGTTATGTATTCGGGCATGAATATATAGATATTTACATCACATTAACACCAAAAGATACGGTAACCAGGCAGCAGCCTGGTGATATTTACGGAAATAATTTTGTCCAGTATGCGGATAACCAGGCAAGTAATGTAACAAGTAATGTTGTAAAGGCGCAGGTTGTGAAACGTGATTTAAGCGGTGTGGCATGGCTTGATGATAATGCAAACGGAATCCGTGAAGATGGAGAAAAGCTGCTTAAAGGAGTGACTGTTACGCTGTACAGGACAAAAGAATCAAAATATGTTCCGGCAGGTTCAAGCGCAGTCTTGTGTATTGGAGACAACCGGGTTGTTTACCCAAGCCTTGATGTGTTTGTAAAACCAGTGCGCAGCACGACAACTGATGAAAACGGTTATTATCATTTTGATAACCTGGAAGACGGACCATATCTGGTTGAGTTTGGTAACATTGATAAATATTATCTTACAGCGACAGATGCAGGAAATGATGACACGATTGATTCTGACGCAGTGCTGGAAAATACACATTACACATTGATTCCGGATATCTCGCTTCCTGAGATTGCAAATATGACGGAATGGAGCTTTTCAAGCCCGCATCATGATATAGGATTGATAAGAAAAACAAAAGTGGAAATATCAAAGATTGGAACAGTAACAAAAGAACTGCTCGGCGGTGCTGAACTGGAGATTTATAATGCGGCAGATATTGAAGACGGAAAACCAAAAGATGGCGCATCACCTGTTGCAAAGTGGACGACAGAACAGGGCAAGAAAAAGACACTTGAGAATATCCTTCTTGCAGGTAAACAGTATGTATTGATTGAAGTACAAGCTCCGGTTGATTATGCAATTGCAGACCCAATCACATTTACTGTAAATGCAGACGGTGGGGAACAGCAGGTTACAATGTTAGATGATTATGATACACATCCTGTGTCAATCCGAAAAAAGAATCTGAATGACCAATTGATTGGCGGCGCGGTATTACAGATAACCGGAAAGGAAGATGGTAAAGCAGATAATATGGAGCCCGTGCAGTGGACAAGCGAAGAGAACAAAGAACATATTGTTGAATTAAGGAAGGGAACTTATACTCTGCATGAAATAACACCTCCGGCCGGATACCTGCCGGCAGAAGATATCAGGTTTACAGTTGATAAAGACGGAAATATTTTTATTGCAGGAAATAAGGCGGATGCGGTTGAGATGACAGACATCCAGGTAAAATCCTGTAAGATTACAATAAAGAAATATGAATCTGACGGAAAAACGCCGCTTGCCGGTGTTACCTTCAAACTTGAATTCCTGTCTGCAAAATATCCGGATGTTTCAGGAAATAAAAATTACAGCAGGCTGTTAAAGCCTGGCGAATCAAAAGAACTTACATCTGATTCAAATGGTGAAATCGTGTTTGATAACCTTGACCAGGGAGAATATGTTTTGTCTGAGATAAAAACAGCGTCTGGACATATGCTGATGAAAGACAGCATACATATCAGCCTGCCGTTGGAAATGACAGACGAAGAGGTGAAGCAGGCTGGAAATATTGATATGACAAAAGCTGAAAAATTTGGAGGCCTGAATCATTTCTATGAATTAAAATACGATATATCAAACGGTGCAGTACTGGATATGCCAAAAACAGGAGATAACGGGTTCTGGAAATTCGGTATTCTTGGATTTGGATTAATGGCAGCTACATTCGCTGTAATGACAAAAAGAAAAAAGAAAAAATAAATGAAAAAGGCCTGGCGGCAAAAATGCCAGGCCTTTGCTCTATAAAAATATAAAAATAACGCAAAAAAATAATTTTATTTTGCATATTAAATATACAGGGTAGTTCTGAAAGAAAGCATACATAAAAACAGATACAAAAAAAATAAATAACCTATCGAAAAATAGAAAAAAGGAGAAAGAAATATGAAAAAAGGACCTTAAAAATATTTGCGAACATGTATGGCTGAGAAAAACAGTTAATTCTAAAAATGCAAAAAAAGGAGAAAAGATTATGAGAAATAAAAAAGTATATAACCCTTCTGACAAGGGAAAAAGAAAATATGTATCTTCCATGCGGAACAGAATCCTTGCAGGATTGGTTGCGGCTGTGACTGCGGCTTCACCAATGATAACAACCGCAGCGGAGCTTGGAGAATATGACGTTGCTTCTGAAACAGATGGAAGTACTGAAAGCCTGGATGTAAATACAGGCGGAGAAACTGGTGCGGAGACCGTAACTGATGACAGCGGGACGGTTAGTGTGACGACCGAAGTTGGAAATAACGAAAATACAGCAGAATCAGCAGAATCTGTTAATGACGTAATTACAAAAGCAGAGGAAAGTGAGAGCACAGGTGAGAAGACGGAAACAAAATTTTTGTTTATCAACCTGGCAAAAGCAAAGGGTGGAACCGTAATCCTGAATGAAGGAGAACTGGACGATGCCGGAAAGTCTGCAGAAAAAAGAGTAAAGCTTGTGACGCAGACTGGAACTGACGAGCTTGGAAATGAGACAACAAGAACCCTGATTAATGTTTACGACAAAGACGACGTGCTGATTGACAGTGAAGATGCAGCGGATAACGCAAATATCTATGTCTGCGAAGTAAAGACAGATGAAGTTGTAACGGTCAAGGTTGTTGCTGATGACGGATATGTTATATCAAAATATGACCTGCAGGACAGACTGGTTGATGGGACAGCTGTGGATGTTGGATTCTATAAAAAAGACTCTGTTGACGTGGATTTAAATGTGAATGAGGCTGACAATGCAGGAAGCGAAGGTAAGAAAGAGTTTTCTTATCCTGTGTTTATGAAAGACAATATGTCTCTGACCATTGAGCTGGAAGAAAAGCAGGAGAAGGCCACAGATGATACTGAAAAAGCCGGAAGCGCAGATGATGTGACAGATGACACAGCAAAAGATAAAGAAGCAGTGGATGAAGTGGAAGACGCAGGCATGGCAAAGGATACGGATTTGACTGTTGACGGTGAAGTGGCTTCGGATGATTCCAAAAAGGATATGAATACTGACCTAACGGTTGATGGAGAAAAATCAGGCGAAGAGGCGAAAGACCCTGAAGCAGCTGATAGTGACGCGGGCAGTACTAAAAGCAGTGAAACAAGCGATGATATAAGTAACGATACTGACAATACAAATACAGCTGAAGATGGCAGTGAGGTAACTGAAAATGTTGCCGATGATGATGCCGGCGAGGATGTGAATGCTGATGAGAGCGGCTCTGTAGATAAGGAAAGCTCCGGTGAAAGTGTGGAAGATGTAAATGTGAGCGAGGGAGAAGAGATTTCAGACAAAGAACAGGCTGACAACATTGAGAATATCAATGATAATGGTGTTTCTGTAATTCCAGAACAAGACATATCTGAGCTCGATGCTTCTGATTTTACATCAAGAAGACTTATTTTAATGGCAGATGATGATAGCATTATTATAGATAAAGATTATCACTTACTTGGTGAGTATAACAATATTTATTTATTGCATTATGATACTGTGAATGAAACAATGGATGCTTATCAATATTATAAATCTTTAGCTTATGCAGTGGAACCAGATATGGTTATGGCTGCAGCTGATGAAGAAAATGTTAATGATACAGTGACTGACGTAGATATTACAAGTTTTGAAGTTAGTGATTCTACAAATCCAATAACTACACTTGATGATGAAATTTCTACACCTGTAATATCAGAAAAAAAAGAAAAAGTAATTGCATTAATTGACACTGGCGCAGAAGAAACCCAGAATGTAATCAATAGGGTATCTTTAATAGATGACAATTTATCAGGAACAAATTCACATGGAGATGAAATGGTTAATGCTATAGTTGGCCAAGATAAGAATGCAAAAGTACTATCAATCAGAGCACTTGGAGATGATGGAAAAGGAACAATATCTTCTATCGTTGCAGCCATGGAATATGCAATTAGCCAAGATGTAGATATAATAAACCTTTCGTTATATGCTAAAACAAACGCTTTAAATTCAGTGCTTGAAGCAGAAATTGAAAAGGCAGACGAAGAAGGTATTATGGTTGTCGGAGCAGCAGGAAATGATGGCGCAGATGTGTCTAATTATATGCCTGGTTCTGTTTGGCAAGCAATCATCATTGGAGCTTGTAATGAAGAAGGAAGAAGATACCCGTTCTCTAACTATGGAGAAAATGTTGCATATTACGTAAATGCAGAATCCACATCTGAAGCTGCAGCAAAATTTAGTGGGTATTTATATTCACATTCATATATATCAATTTCCCCAGACAATGTTTTAATTTTTGACACGGATGAAGTTGAGAAAAAAGCTGTTTCAAACCAAATAGGAATGAAATCAGATAAAACATTAAAAATGTACTATTTATTCCATGATGGAACAAAAGAAGATGAAGATACAATGCATGTAATAAGTTCCATGATTGGATATAAAGAATATGAAATCCTTGAAGATGGAACTATTAGCTGTAAAATAAATCCAGACCCTGATTTATATGATTATAATGAAGATGGTATGGGCACGATGAATGAAATTGATATTGACATCAATAGAGGTGGCCATGGAACAGGAAAAAATAAACAGACAGCAATCACAGATGAGTGCCAATATGATGAGAAAACAGGATATCTTAAAGTTCCTGCTGAATATGCAGGAAAAGATATTACAGTAACAGTATGGCAGTCAAATAAAACAGCATTTTATAAAAAAATGGTACCGGATGAATTCAAACCAGAAGAAGACAGAACCGGAGAAATGACCATTGCAACATATGCACAAGACTGGCCTAGCGGACTCGACTCATGGTGGGAACCGATGGGCTGCAATATAATAACAGTTCCATCATTAGAGAACGTAAAGGTTGGAGACGTATATGATATCGCATGCAAACAGGAGAAAAACCATGAATCATCCTGGTATATTGGAAAAGGTTCTGATTCAGACCAAAAGGACTGGAGTTTCGTACCTGGAGCAGAGGAGTATAAAGAAATAGGTCATGCTTTTGGACAAATTTTCCACATAGATGCTTGTTCAAACCCTAATTTTACAAATGCAGGAACATTAGATGTTGACGGAAAATGGAGATGGCTTTTTGGCGCTTGTATAAGTCAGGTTAATAATAACTTTCCTGGAAAACCACATTCTGTAAGACCATCATACATAGAGTGCTTATCGTTAAACGAAAGCAAGACTGAAGGTAAATTCTATCTGCATGTTACTTGTCAAGGTGAAAATGGACAGCAGGCTCAAACCATGGCATGTACATTTAAGGCCTCTGTAGAAGGCACATCTGTTACATTTAGCAAAACACTTGGTTTATCAAAGAACTTTTCAAATAGCACATCAAGGGTAAGGCTAAAAGGTGTAGGCAATGAGCCGTTATTCACTATATATAGCAATTATGCATGTACAAGAGTAGTAAAAAAAATATTTGTTGATAAACCCGGTACATCTACAAAAATTGTAATCAAAGACCTTGACCCAGGTACATATTATATGAAGGAAACAGGTCGATGCTATGGCACAAAGCAAAATAAGAGAATATATAAGTTTAAACTGCAGCAAGGTAAAAATACTACAAAATTATCCATCCTAAAAGAAGGAAAAAATGAAGCAGAGAGTGCTACAAGCACAATCAAAAACGTTCCGTTTATTTTTGTAGGAAAGCTATTTGCAAAATATAAATCAGGGACAGTTGACCCAATAGAAGGCGCAATATTTAAAGTTGAATATAGTGCAGAGGAAGACAATACAAGTACAGATGCAGATGAATTTGCTTCAAACAAATGGCATAGAACATGGTACTTCAAATCAGGAACAGATGGAAACGTAGTATATGATGCTGACCATTACTTGGCATCGTGGAATGGAAACAATAGTGATAAAATGTTTACATGGCCAAGAAGTGACGGAAGCACAACTTATTGCATTCCATTGGGTGAATTGAGAGTTCAGGAAGTCTATGCACCGGCAGGATGCATTATGGATTCAACGAGAAAAACATTCAAATTAGTTGCTCCAAAAGACGATAATGGTGAATTCACAATTCAAAGAATGGTTATTGACTATTCCGGATGGTCACAGGCTGGAGTTATTTATAATACAACACCTACGCCAACCCCGTCACCAACTCCAACCCCTGCACCATGTCAGGTATATGTTACAAAACATTCAACTGCAACAGCGGCAGTTCTTGCAGAAAATGAATACAGCGTTGGCGGAGCAGTATTTGGCATTTACTCAGATGCAGGATGTTCTCAGGAAATCGGAAGGGTAACAACCGGTGATAATAGTGTATCAAACCCATTACAGCTCCCATGTACAAGTGCTGGAAATTACACTTATTATGTAAAAGAGCTTGCAGCACCGGCTGGACATAATTTAAATACAGAAGTAAAGTCAGTTAATGTGTCATTACCAACAGATAACGGAAAATGGTTTAATGTTGACTTCTGGGATGCGGCCAAGTTTTCGCATATCCAAATCAAAAAAGTGGCAGCTGATGGAGCTTCATGGAATGATAATCTCAAGGGTACGGAATTCTCGCTATATCTTGGTAACACCTGGCTTGAGACAATTTCAATACAGAATGCAGACTTCCACGCCTTCCAGTATGGATGTCTTCTTGGTAAAACATATACTGTAAAAGAAACAAAGGTAATGCCAGGAAAAATAAAATCTCCGGATTTTAATGTTACGATTGACAATGAGGCAAATTATCAACCGACATATTGGTATACTGTAACAAATAAAGATGTACCGAAGGTAAAAGTCACCAAGAACGTATCCGAAGGTAATGATAATGAATTGCTGCAGCTTGGTTATTACAGCCGTGCAAACGCGGTATTTGAAGTTTATGCAGATGCGGCACTCCAGAATCTGGTCGGAACGCTCAGTACTGATGAAAATGGTGAGACGGGAGAGCTTCCTTTACCTTGTCAGACAGACGGTACATATACGTATTACGTGAAAGAGACGAAGGCCCCGGATGGACACAAAATCACTGATACGGTGAAACCGGTAACAGTTACGCTGCCGCAGGATGCGGGCACTACAAAAGGCGTTGAGTTTACGGATGAGCCGGATGTTGCGGATATACCAGATGCAGTAGTACAGAAATTAAGTTCAAAAGGTGAGCCGGTGGAAGGCGTTGTGTTTGAAGTAAAATTATACGACGGGACGTACAATGCTGCGAATGAATGTCCGGCAAATATGCTGAAAAAGACGTGGTATTTGAAGTCTGATAGAAGGGGAGATATTAAATTCTCAAATCAGAGTCTGGCAGAAGAGTATAATAGTGATGCATTCTATGAAGGCCATGACAAAAATGGCGATGGAAAACCAGATATCATCATCCCTAAAGGCTGTACTTTAACAATGCAAGAAAAGAAAACGCCTTCAACATATGTCTTAGATGACAGTATTATGTTTTGGAAAACCGGCGAAACAAAAACGATAGAAGTAAAAAAATTCTACAATCAGGTTGCGCCGTGCAAAATCAAAATAAGAAAGCTGTCTGATGATGGAAAACCACTTCATGGTGTTGAATTTGAGTTGAAATTTGTAAAGGAAAGTGAGCCATATACAAGTGACGCAGATAAATCATACATACCTTTGTTAAAGCAAGGTGAAACTACAAAAGCAACAACTGATGCGAACGGTTATATTGTATGGCAGAACCTTGACCAGGGTGAATATCAAATTACGGAGACAAAAACGATATCAGGTAATACACTGCTAAAAGACCCAATTAATATCACGCTTCCAATTACCATGACTGATAAACAGGCAAAAGATATGTCTGCAGCTACTGATAATGGACAATTTGATGATTATACAAACAAATGGTACTTCTATGAAGCAACATTTGAAGTTACTAACAGTGTGAAATTTATTATGCCAACCACAGGTGCAAATGGAGTATGGAGGTTCATCTTCTTCGGATTCGGAACAATGGCGGTTCTGGCAACAGGACTTGTTGTCTATGATGCAAGAAATAAGAGAACAAGAAAACGTAGAAGAAAATAAAAAATAAAATAGAGCACACGCGAAAGCGTGTGCTCTTGGCATATAAGGAGAGAAAAATGAAATTAAAAGTGTGTGTAGCAAAAATTCATTCGGTTGAGGTCCTCAGAAATGGGGTTATCGCGATGAACTGTGACCTTATTGAAAACTTAGCCGTCGCATTCTCGTGACTTCAGTCGTGAGTTAGACGGCTTTTCTTCTAAATACATAAAAATATCGCCTGCGATTTTTAACTTCTCTACATTTAAATGCAGAGAAGTTTTTTATTTACATTATTTTTTTTCGCAAAAAATGACAAAACTTTTAAAAATTCGGCATATTAGATATGTAAGAAATTAAGAGAAAGGAGATGGCGATATGGCAAACTCAAACACGAAGGAAACCCGTAAATTACAGGCTGCCAAGAAAGAGAAAGCTAACGAAAAGGCAAAGACTGTCAAGAAGGTTAAAGCTGTAGAGGAAAAACCAATAAAATATACTGTTACAGCAAAGAAGCAGGCTGACGGCACTTTTGAGTTTTGTGGCGGCAGAGGCGGATTTAATATCACTAAGCAGAAGAATAAAGCATTAGAGCCTTACGGAAAATGCATACATAATTACGGTGTCCTTTTAGAGCTGATTCCGGGAGATAAACAGGCTGCGATTAACCAGCAGATTGGGAATGCCAGGGTCGTACATAACGATTACCTTTCTAAACGTGAAGAATACTACAAGGAGACCAAAAAGGCTTTAACAGTCTCACAGTATAAAAAAGAATACCTTTCGGAATTAAAAGAAGAAAAGGAGTATCTTAAGGATACGGACAAGTTTGTTTATGAAAATGCCTGCCGGAATGTAGATGATGCGTACAACAGATTTTTTAAGGGGTTATCTGGATTTCCGAAATATGCTTCCAGAACTAAGCCAAACGGGAATAGCTTTACAACAAATTTTACGAACAATAATATCGAACTGAAAATGATTGACGGCATCCCGTATGTTAAGCTTCCAAAAATTGGAAATATCAGGTTTATCCTCCCAAAAGGAAAGATATTTGCGGATATCCAGCCGCACGGGGTATCAATCAAGGCGGCAACCGTAAGCAAAGAGCCAGATGGTTCATATCGTATTTCACTCAGGATGGAAAGCGTGATTGATAAACCTGTATTTCCAACCGTTATCAATGCTAGGGAAATAATCTCTGTTGACCTTGGGTTAAAAGAATTTGGCGTTTTTGGGAACCTGGAAGAATCAACCCCCGTGCCGAACCCGAGATGGATTAAGGTTCATGCAAAAAGGCTGCGAAGATTCCAGCAGAGCCTTTCAAGAAAGCAGTATGACCACAAGACCCATACCGGCTCAAAGAACTGGGAGAAAACCAGGGCTAAGGTTGCCAAAGAACAGCGTAAGATTGTTGACCAGAGAAGGGATTTCCATCACAAACTTTCAAGAGCGATTACAGACAATTGTGCTGCATTTATATGCGAAGACCTTGATATCAGGAACATGATGAAAAACCGCCATCTGTCAAAGTCAATCGCGTCTATCGGCTGGTCTCAGTTTTTAACGATGGTGCAGTATAAGATGGAACGTGCTGGTAAATATTTCAGAAAAATCAGCAGGTGGTATCCGTCTTCGCAGACCTGCGGATGCTGCGGGTACAAGAACACAGATGTTAAGGATTTGGGCGTCCGGAAATGGATATGCCCGAAGTGCGGAACATGGCATGACCGCGATATCAACGCTCAGCAGAATATATATAAGATTGGGGCAAAAATGCTCAAGGACGAAGGGATACAGATTATCGGTTTCCCTGTAACAAACAAATCAGCAAACTGATTTTTCAGAAATAACTGTTAACCAAACAACGGGTAAAACCGGTCACATGTAAATAAGCACTCCGGAAACGGAAAATAACCAGATAACAAAGCAGCGGTACCTCGGGGAAGCGTGGGAGCCGTGGTGAAAGTCCACTTTTAAAGCCTGCACCGCAGTAGGACTGTCAGCGTAAGGATGCTGACAGAGAGTCTGAGTAAGACACGGCCGGAAGGCAATGCATCGGACAGATGAAGCAGGAAAGAAGATAGAATGGATGGCATAACCGAGTCGAAAGACTACAAAAGCCTGACGGACTATCAGAAGCCCGTGACTTCAGTCATGGGTTCTTCACTTGCGAGACAGGTTAGAACAAATTATAAATGATAACCCTCAATATTCAACAGAAGAAATAATATATAAAATATTGGATAATGGGTTGAGGAAAGAAGGATATTAACGAAGAGTGGAAATTCCAAATAAGCATTGTTTGCTGATAAAATATTGTTTTTAACTTCGTGTTTGAGTTTGAAAAATATAATTAAAATAGATACAAAACATTTCAGATTTCTAAATAATTTGTCATATTAATTATATGAAATCATAAAGCCGTACATACAGGAGGTGTATAAAATGAAAGGCAAATGGAGTAAAGGACATGAAATGCTCCCAACGAATGGGGAGCATATGGAAATCGTAATAAGATTATCGGGATACTGCCAAAAAGATAAAAATGGTCAAATATATTTTGGCGTAGACGGAAGAGACGAAGGTTGCGGAGTCTCTGAAACTCTACTTCCAATATATAATGATGCAAGCATAAAGCAATGGCGCTTAGATAGATGAATATATGTATTTTAAGCATCAGCTTTACTGTATCTAAATGTTCCTCTGTGATATAATTCAGGATATTTATTGTTAGATTGGTATACCCCAAGGAAAACAAAATTATATATATAGTCAGTATTAATATTTTGTGGTGCATAGTCTAATAAGCCATTTTTTAGATATAAAAATGGTTTGTTTGATTTGATGTTTTTTAAAATGATACTATGGACGTGTCCAGCTTTTTTAATTTCCAATTTTACTTTTCCATAAAATAAAATTGGCGTATCCAGCATGTCGTCATCACGCATAACAACAGATTTTAAACTGCGCGTCAATAAGCGCTTATGCTTCTTGGTTTCATGGTTCACTAAAATAATTGGATTGTCTTCAATCTTGTTGTCGGATTCCAAATGAGCAGCAGTTGTATTAAGTCTAAAAAAGTGATTCATACAAGCTTCCAATTTGTCCTGTATTTGGTCATCTGTCAGCGTCATATAATACTCACAGATTTCTTTTTTTGATGCAGATTCAAACCCATAATCGCAATTTGGAATATGCGCATCTCCAGGCCATGTAGATAAAAAAGCATTTTTCTGAGATGTTGCACTGGTGAATTTTAATCTAGCCGATTTGCACTCTGGGCAAAATAACGCATCACGATTGAAGGTTGGAAGCAATTTCCCATCATTTGTTAAGTTATCTTCGAGATAAAAAATATTATTCTCGTAAAAGAATGATTCGAACTTATTATCCGGCATAGTAAACAGTCCTTTCTGAATAAAGATATATAAACAGTACCATGCTTGGATGATTTTGTAAATATGTACAAAAAAATAAATGAAAAGAATTTGTTAAAAATGCTCAGTTTAAAAATTTCCGTATATATATGAAAAACACACCGCCATCACAAAAACGATGGTGGTGTATTTTATATATTGAGATATTTATTTAATTGTTATAGCCCTTACTTGTTATGATAACGGTGGCTGTGCGTCATAATTTACCCATTGTCCATTTAGCAGAACACGGTTAAATACATGCCCGCCGTCACTGACAGCATCTGCGATATAATCATACATGTTACCAGTATGTGAGCTTACATATTTTACCTGAGTGCCAGCGTCTTTAGCAAAATCCCCAAAGAAATGACTTGCAGTAAAGCAATCTGCAATTCCTTCTGAATATGCGTATATATACTGAGGAGCTCCATTCTTATATTTAAAATGAGTTTTAATGTAATTCTGTGCTGCATTTAACTTATCAACTAATGACATATTATCAGTCCAAATCTGACTCTCTACTGACTTTCGCCAGGAACAGTAACCGAGATATTCCTGCCAATCAGAAGTTACAGTAATATTATACGTAAGCAAAATATTTCCATTATATTTCGCAAGAATTGTTGCTGCGCCACGAGTCAATCCTTCAACTGTAACGCCAGCGGCATATCTTGTTGCATTAAACCCTAATACGCCAATAGATTTCGTCGGATTTTTAATTTCAAATGTTACTTTCTTAAAATCAATCGAATCAAAATCATCTATGTCTGGACCAATTGTGTTGCCTTTCCCACCCTCTAACGTAATATTTCTTACATTATTCGGCACCTTCACCGTCACACTACACTTCGCGCTCACTCCACTGCCATCAGCAGCAGTAGCGGTAATGTCAGCTGTTCCATTTGCAATTGCTGTAACAATTCCGTTTGCATTTACTGTAACAACACTTGAATTTGAACTACTCCAGGTGATACTCTTATTTGCTGCATTTCCTGGGTTTACTGTTGCGGTAAGACTTGCAGTCTGGCCTTTTGAAGTCATGGTTAAAGATGTCTGGTTTAATGTAATACCTGAAACCTTAACAGGCTTCGGTGTAGCTGTCGGAGCCGGAGTTGCTGTAGGTCTTGGTGTAGCCGTTGGCTTTGGTGTAGCGGTAGGCTGCGGAACCTTTGTTGGCTTTGGTGCTTCAGTAGGCTTTGGAATCGCCGTCGGTTTCGGAATCGGTGTAGCAGTCGGTTTTGCTGGCTGAACCGGCTTTGTCGGCTGCGGAATCGCTGTTGGTTTCGGGATTGCCGTAGGCTTTGGAATCGCTGTCGGTTTTGGAATCGGTGTGACAGTTGGCTTCGGCGCTGCTGTTGGCTTTGGAACAGCTGTTGGCTTTGGAGCTGCTGTCGGTTTCGGTGCTTCCGTTGGCTTCACTGTTGGTTTCGGAGCCTCTGTCGGTTTTGCAGCCGCCTTCTTCGGAATCTTCACTTTCTTAACGGAAGAATACTTACCCCATTTCTTACTACCTTTCGCCTTCTTGTTATATCCACGGATGCGGTACTGATAGGTCTTGCCCTGTTTTAACGGATACTTCTTGGAAGACTTGTGAGTATATCCGGTCTTCTTGGAACTCACATTTGCAATCTTGACCCATTTCTTGGAGTTGGAAGCCTTGTAATATACCGCATAAGAAGTGATATTTTTGGACTTCTTCCACTTAAGGCTGACCTTATTGTAAGATGTTGTTTTTGCACTCGTAAGAGTGGCTTTTGTTGGCTGTTTTTTATTAACAGCCGCGTTTGCTCCGCTCTGGAGGATTGCCGGAACGGCAATCATAATTGCCAGGAGTA
>OLRY01001716.1_pt1 | contig 18511 bp, 20 predicted proteins | sample 1672541 | NCBI WGS metagenome assembly OLRY01 (sample SAMEA3136697, study PRJEB25190) | human gut metagenome | biome: human gut; feature: human-associated habitat; material: faeces | place: Austria | collected 2013 | reverse complement strand
TTGTTGGTTATCAGGTTGGAATATGGGTCATATATTTTCTGATACAGCTCGTGTTGCTGAAAGTAGCAGAAAAAAGAAGCTTGAAAATTCAATAGTCAGAAAATGTGAGGAAATGGGAATATGGATGTTCAGTTAAAAGGAATTAAAAAATTTTATGACATAGCCGGGCATGAGGAAAAATTAGAAATACTGAAAGGAATCGATCTATCAATTGTTCAGGGAGATTATATATCTCTTATCGGAAGATCGGGATGTGGGAAAACAACGCTTCTCAAGATTATCGGTTTACTGCATATGCCAACAGAAGGAGAGCTCTTAATTGATGGAGTCAGTTATGCAGAATTATGGAAAGATGAACTGGCAGATATAAGGCGAAATAAGATGGGATTCATTTTCCAAGATTATATGTTATTAGAAGATATGTCTGTGTATGACAATATGATTCTATCAGGTCTTCTGAAAAAAATGAGTGCAGAAGAAACGAAGAAACGTGCAAAAGAATTAGCAGATTTTCTTGAGATTGAAGAAAAACTATTTTCCAAATACCCACGGGAATTATCAGGAGGAGAAAAACAGAGAATAGCCATAGCGAGGGCGTTGTTTAATGATCCTCCACTATTGCTGGCTGATGAGCCCACAGGAAATCTGGATGAAAACACAAGAAAGATTGTAGAAGACATTTTTGATGATCTTAATAAAAAGGCAGGGAAAACCATTCTACTGGTAACCCATGATCTGGAGTTTGCACAGAAGGCTAAGAGAAGGTATGCACTGAAGGAAGGAATGTTAAGAAAATAGGAGAAAATTATGAATATTTCTTTTTCCATGGTCTGTATCTGTGCCATTGTACTCATGGTAATTGGCTTTTTATTTGCCCGCCCGATCCTGGTACTGTTTGGTGCCTCAAAAGACGCTCTGATCTATGCATATCCGTACCTGATGCTTTACCTGATCGGAACTCTGCCTTCTATGATTGCAACCGGTATGAACCCGTTTATCAATGCACAGGGATATTCAACCATCGGCATGCTTTCAGTTACCATAGGGGCAGTAACGAACCTGCTGCTTGACCCGTTGTTTATTTTTGTGTTCGGACTTGGCGTACGCGGTGCCGCAATTGCAACGGTCATTTCTCAGACACTTTCTGCTGCATTTGTCTTTTTCTTTCTTACAAAGAAAGCAGAACTGAAAGTGAGGCTCCTCAAAAAAGAGGAACTTGCCAGCTGTACAGCTTATGCAAAAAACATTGTAAGCCTGGGAACTGCCGGATTTATCATGCAGTTGACAAACAGTCTGGTAACGATTGTCTGCAACAATGTACTTTCCGTCACAGGCGGAGATATCTACATTTCTGTTATGACCATCGTATCCAGTGTCAGACAGCTTGTAGAAACTCCGATTTATGCAATCAACGAAGGGACTTCGCCAATCCTGAGTTACAATTATGGTGCAAGACGCCCATGCCGTGTAAGAAAAGCCGGTGCCATGATGGCACTTATGATTCTCGGATACACAGCTGTGATGTGGAGTATTATCATCATCGCGCCGAAAACCCTGATCGGAATTTTCAGTTCAGATGCTACGTTGATGAAAGATGCAGTTCCTGCCCTGAAGCAGTATTTTGCAGCGTTTATCTGCATGGATATGCAATACATTGGCCAAACGGTCTTTAAATCCCTGAATAAGAAGAAGCAAGCAATCTTTTTCTCACTACTTCGGAAGGTATTTATCGTCGTGCCTCTGACATATCTAATGCCGTATGCCCTGCATATGGGAACAGACGGCGTATTTCTCGCTGAGCCGGTTTCTAACGTCATTGGTGGAGGATTATGCTTCATCACCATGTTACTTACCGTATTGCCGGAATTAAAGCGTATGGAGCGGAAGAATGCTCTCTATGAGACAGGCACGATCTTATAAATGCGTAAACCACTGTCAAGCTGTAGCAAATTTCGTTATACCGAATTATAAATCTACAAGATTTCAGGAGGAAATGACAAATGAGCAGTAGAGAAGTAATAGAAAATGTACAAGCAGATCTCTTTGCAATACAGGATCTTGCTTATCGGGATTTTCAGGCAAAACTGATGCCGACAGTCAATAAGGAAACCGTCATCGGTGTGCGGATTCCTTCTTTGCGCGCATACGCAAAAAAATTCGGTAAAACAGACAATGTTTCTGCATTTCTTGAAGTGCTTCCACATAAATATTATGAAGAAAACAACCTTCATGGACTACTGATTGAACAGATTAAAGCGTACCCATCCTGTATTGCCGCACTGGACCGTTTTCTCCCGTATATAGATAACTGGGCAACCTGTGATATGATCGCGCTCCGGACAGTAAAAAATCATCTGGACATATTTATCCAGGAAGTCTGCCGCTGGATAGCATCGGATCACCCGTATATCGTCCGTTTTGGAATTGGAATGCTGATGCGGTATTATCTGGATGAACAGTTTAAACCGGAATATCCCAAAAAGGTAGCCGAAGTTAAATCGGACGAATATTATGTAAACATGATGCGTGCCTGGTATTTTGCTACCGCTCTTGCAAAGCAGTATGACCAGATCATTCCTTATCTGGAAGAGAAAAGGCTGGACACCTGGACACATAATAAGACGATTCAGAAAGCAATTGAAAGCTACCGGATCACGCCTGAACAGAAGATCTATTTAAGGACATTAAGAGTAAAAAAATAATAAAATGCCATCATCATATCAGTCACATCGATGAAATGATGATGTCATTTTATTATTCACCAATTTATCATTTGTAAAAATTTATCCATATTAGGATATTATTTAACCGTACTTTGACAATTTACGGTTCCCGCAATTTTACCACATTTGCAGCACTACGTCGTCTGTCTTCATCGATTGCAGCGTAGTGCTTTTTCGTTGTATTGACATCTTTGTGCCCCAGAACATCCGCTACCAGGTAAATATCCCCCGTTTCCTTATAAAGGGCAGTACCATAGGTACTTCTGAGCTTATGTGGCGTGATTCTTTTATTTGTAATCTGACTGGCATACTTTTTAACCATATTTTCAACCGCCTGCACACCGATCCGGCGTCTTTGGGTTGATAAAAACAGAGCATTTTCATAGCCAGCAAGGGGCGTTACCGCTTTACGGTATGTCTCCAGATAATTGCGAAGTGCTTTTTCCACCTCTTCACCAAAATAAACAACCATCTGGCTTCCACCTTTTCGTGTCACCATGACCCCATTATTGTTGAAATCCACATCTGACAGGTCCAGTCCAACTAACTCCGATACTCGAATACCTGTTCCAAGTAGAAGAGTAATGATCGCAATATCACGTTCTTTCGTCTTATTATAATAGGAGAGTGCCTGACCGGTTAATTTGGAACCACAGGATTCCACATAATCCAAAAGCTTTGCAACCTCATCGGTATCCAAACGTATGATTGCCTTGTCATGTAACTTCGGCATATCTACAAATAAGGTCGGATTTTTCTGAATTATCTGTCTTTTAAAGAAATAATTATAAAAGCTGCGTAATGCAGACATTTTGCGAAATAAGCCTCGTTCAGAGTTTGTGACCTGTTTGGTTTCTTTGGTATGAACATCTGTAGTATCATAGACCTTCAGATATTCCAGATATTCCTCAATATCAACCGGCTGAATAGCTTCCAGATCCTGTACCTGAAAGTCCTTAATTGAGTGATGTTTATAAACAGGATTTTCTTCAATTAAAAACTGAAAGAACAAACGGATGTCATATGCATACGATATTCGTGTCTTTGGTGATGTGGTTGGTTCAATGGCACGAAAATAATCACGTGCAAAGTCAGGCATGGTGTTTAAAACACCACGAAGACGAATAGTATTATCAATATAAGTTTCTTCCTGGTATGTTTTTGTATCAGATGGCATGATCCTAAGAACCTCCTAAATTCCATAAATTTCCCCGATATAGGTATGATTATAGCGTGGTTTCGGAAGATTTGTCTATATCTTTTGGAAAAATCGGTATTTGTCGTATAGATTGGTTATTCAAAATACTGCTGTCCCAAGACAACTTTTTGCCAGGGACAGCTGATTATAATTACTAGCACGGTCTGTTTCCTTTTTCAAATGGATATTCAATCCCCCAGTCTTTTCTAAGTCCATCCATCTGTTCCATGATGCGAATACTTTCTTCATGCGGCATTTCCGTACATTCAAGTTTTCCTTCACGGATAGCCTTCATAGAAGCGCGTACTTCATATTCAAACCCAGTGATCTGTTCTGGCATTGTAATTTCCCTTACAAATTCCCGATCCGGTGTATATACTTTTACCGCCGTAATATCATTAATATTTTCCGCAATCAGATACCCCTTGGTCCCATATATCATACCATATTGTTCTGTACCGGTAAGTGCACTGCTTTGTATAGAAGCCATCGATCCATTTTTGTATTTCAAAATAATGGAATTCTGTGCATCCACTCCACTGTCAAATTTTACGCAGGAAGAAAGCGTTTCTTCAACATCATCGCCTAAAACCATGCTTGCAAAATTCAGTGGGTAAATACCTACATCTAATAGCGCTCCACCGGCAAGCTTCGGATCGATCAGACGTTCTTTTGTATGCATATCATATCCGAGATTTGCTGAAATCCCCTTTATTTCTCCGATTTCACCACTTGCAATAATATCATCGATTATTTTACGGGATGGAAGGTATCTTGTCCAAATTGCCTCCGTAATAAAGACTTCTTTTTCCTTTGCGAGAGCAAATACTTCTTTTGCTCCAACAGCATTTACAGTAAATGGTTTTTCACAAAGTACCGGTTTTCCATGATTGATACAAAGTTTGGCATGTTCTATATGAAACGGATGTGGTGTCGCGATATAAATCAACTCTACTTCCGGATCACTTACCAGTTCTTCGTATGAGCCATATGCCTTTTCAAATCCCCATTCTTTGGCAAATTTCTGCGCTCTGTCAAGATTTCTTGCAGCAATGGCATATGCAGCCGCATCGTCCATACCGTCCAGTGTTTTCGCCATATTTGCTGCAATTCGCCCAGCACCGATAATTCCAACTTTCATCTGTTCCATTTCTTTACACTCCTTTTTTCACATATTATTCTACATGGAAATCCATCCAAATGCATTCGCCACAGAACTGATCAAAATAATCAGAACAAAGATTGGACACAGATATTTAATCATAACAGCAAAAATCTTCTTTCTGCGGAATGTACTTTCTCCATGAATAATCTCTTCTTCTATCTTCTTTACCCCAACAACTCTAGCTACCAAAAGACTTGTCATCAGTGCCGCGATCGGCATCATTACCGAATTAGTCAGGAAATCAAAGAAATCCAGGAACTGCATACCAATAATTTTCACAAATGCAAGTGGTCCATATCCAAGTGAAGATAAACTTCCTAATACTATCATGATCACACCAACAAGCACAGTAGACTTTTTACGACTCCAGCCGATTTCATCTTCAAATGTAGATACTGCACTCTCTGTCAATGCGATTGAGCTTGTCAGCGCAGCAAAAAGAACAAGCAGAAAGAACAAAATTCCAATTGCTGTTCCCAATCCCATATTCTCAAACACCTTTGGTATTGTAATAAACATCAGTGCCGGCCCTGCCTGTAACGTATCCGGATTTCCACCTGAAAACGCAAATACGGCTGGGATGATCATAAGTCCTGCCATAATTGCAATCGCTGTATCAAATACTTCTACATTTCTTGTAGAATCTTCAATCGAAATATCTTTTTTCATATAAGAACCAAATGTAATCAAAATTCCCATAGCGATCGATAGGGAATAAAACATCTGTCCCATAGCAGCTACCACAGACATCCATGAGAAATTCTTTAGATTTGGCACCAGAAAATACTTCACGCCTTCCATTGCACCTGGTCGTGTTACTGAGTAAATGGTAATGATCAGCGAAAGCACGATCAAAATCGGCATCATAAACTTTGAAACACGCTCAATTCCATTCCGAACACCTGCATAAATAATAATCAATGTAATCAGACAGAATATGATAAAACAGATTTCTGTAGAAAATCCATTTGAAATAAACTCTGAAAAATATCCATCTTGAGCCAGACTACTGCTGTTCCCTTTTACATATTCCAAAAGGTACTTGATAACCCATCCTCCAATTACAGAATAATATGGTACAATCAGAACCGTAATAATCGCATTAATCCATCCACCAAAAGAAATCCATTTTGACTTTCCGAAAGATTTGAACGCACCTACCGGACTTTTTCTTGTCATACGGCCAATTGCTGATTCAGCAATTATCATCGTATAACCGAAAGTAAGAGCTAACAGAATATAGATAAGCAGAAAAATTCCTCCGCCATATTTCGCCGCAAGATAAGGAAACCTCCAGATATTTCCAAGACCTACAGAAGCTCCTGCTGCTGACAGTACATATCCTAATTTGCCAGAAAATGTACTCCTTTTTTTATGATTATCCATAACAAAATCTCCTCTTTTATTCTAAAATTAAATACACCTGTTTGATTTTATCATGATAATCCTTTAAAGTCACTAGTAAAATCAAGTATAGCCTTAAAAATATAAAAATAAGTTTTGTCTTATAATTTATCCATACATTCCATGTATTCTTTCAAAGCCTGTTCCAGTAACTGAATCTCATCACTGTTCAGTTTCCATTCAAATACTTTACAGTTTTCTTCAATCTTATCACGGCTCTGCGCTCCAATAATACAGGAAGAAATAAAAGGCTTCTGCAAAGCCCAGTTCAATGCAATCTGTGTCAGTGGAACATTTCGCTCCATACTAATCTGATCCATTGTTCTCAAAAGGATCATTACTTTTGAAAACAATGGTTCTTTAAAATATGGATAAAACCGATTTCGATTATCATTCACAGCATATGCTTTGAGTTCCCTGTACTTTCCGGTTAAAATACCGCCTCCAAGTGTTCCATAAGTCATAACTCCTATTCTTTGCGCATAAGCCCACTGAATCAGTTGTTCCCCCTTACGATCCACCATAGAATACTGTGGCTGATATACTTCAATGTCACAATATTTTTCTGCTTCTTCAATCTGTTCTTTTGTAAAATTCGATACTCCGATATGCAAAATTTTACCTTGCTTTTTCAGCGTGTTAAGCGCATCCATTGTTTCTTCCATTGGAACATTCGGATCTGGCCAATGAACCAGATATACATCAATATAATCTGTCTTCAGATTATGGAGCGATTCTTCGCATTCCCGCATAATCTTATCCGCCACCCCACAGCGTATATACTTTCCATTAATAAATTCATTTCCACACTTAGTAGCCAGGATTACTTCTTTTCTTACACCAAGTTTATGCAAAACCTGTCCTATATACTTTTCTGCCCTGCCACCATTATAAGCAGGTGCTGTATCAATAAAATTGATTCCACAATCTACTGCTGCCTTGATTGCATCCATTCGACATTCGTCGGAATAAAGATCCCATCCGGCACCTCCGATTCCCCATGTACCAAGGCACATCCTGGATACATGAAGCTGGGTCTTTCCCAATTCTGTATACTCCATTTTCTTGTTCGCCTCCGTTATTACTCTCTTTTTTTCATTATACCACTTTCTGATTGTGAAACAAATCTCTGTCTCCTGTTTTATCTTAAAAATTTTTGCTATAAAATTAAAAAGTCCGGAAAGACTAAGACGGGGTGAGCGATGGGATCTTGGTTAGAGACCTAAAAATGTCCTAGTCTTTTAGACTTTTATAAAAAATAAGAGTGTATATAATGTGCTGTCAGACAGATTTTCGCTGCTGTCAAACAGCACAGGTCGTCTTTAATAAACAGCTTCCTCACCATAATAGGAAACAACCAGATAATCCCCTTCCTGAAGATTATTTCTGTCTTTCATGCTTAAATGATTCGCCTTTGCCAGTTCATCCATATATTCATAAACAGAATCTTCCGATCCCATGTACTGCTGTGCAATGCTCCAGAGTGAATCCCCTTTTTCAATCTGAACACTTTTATAATACCGCTCTGCAGAAGGAACGGAAGTCTCTGTCCCACTGTCATGAGCACTCGAAAAGAAACTTCCAAAGCCAAAGCTCATAGACATAATCAGAACAACTGCTGCTATTCCAGTCAAAAAACGTCTAAAAAAACCGGTTCTACGGAACTTTGCATAGTGACAATATTTCCGTCTCTTCTCTCCGGCATGATATCGATCCATAGGTATGTCTGTTCTTCTCTCTGATCTCATGATAAAATCCTCCCTTTTCTTCTTCAACTTTCGCGTACCGCTTATCGAAAGTATGTTCCCGAACAACTGTTCTGTTATCAATATACAGTAAGAACGTATGTTTGTCAATACGCAATCGAACATATTTTCTAAACATTTGTTTGCTATTTCCTATTCGATATGGTATGATAATTTTAATAATGTGAATACTTATATGAATGGATATAAATATAACTACAGACACAGGAGGTTCTTTTATGAGTAAAGGTAATATTAGCAAGAAGCAGGAAGAGATACTTGAATATATTAAATCCCAGATTCTGGAACGCGGTTTTCCACCGGCTGTCCGTGAGATTTGTGATGCTGTGAATCTGAAGTCAACTTCTTCTGTCCATTCTCATCTCGAAACTCTTGAGAAGAATGGATACATACACCGCGATCCTACCAAACCGCGCGCAATTGAAATTCTCGATGACTCTTTTAATCTTACCAGACGCGAGATGGTACAGATTCCGATCGTTGGACGTGTTGCCGCCGGAGAACCAATCCTGGCAGAGGAAAATATTGAAGACTATTATCCGGTACCTACCGAATATATTTCTTCGAACAAGGAACTTTTTATGCTGAAGGTTCAGGGTGAAAGTATGGTAAATGCAGGTATTCTGGATGGTGATTATGTTGTTGTAGAAAAGCAGCCAACTGCGGAGAATGGAGATATGGTTGTTGCCCTGATTGAAGATGGCGCAACAGTCAAGACCTTTTACAGAGAAGAAGGTGTCATCCGTCTCCAGCCAGAGAATGATGCAATGGAACCTTTCATTCTGGAGGATGTCACAATTTTAGGAAAAGTTGTAGCTGTTATGCGTTTCTTCCGTTAATACGAAGTTCTGTTTTACAGCTTGTATTGCCACACGTTATGGTTCCCCTTTTTCTTACAAAGTAATCTATGGCACAACAGGTGATGAACTGCAGATTTCTTTATCCAAAAGATAATATGCAGTTCATCACCTGTTTTTATATTGACATTTTTATTTTCTATATGTCTTTCTCTTAGTATTTATTTTTTTGCAAGTTCGTACATTGCTGCTGCCGTAATCTGCAGTGCACGGAGAAGCTTTTCTACTTCCACATGTTCATCTGGCTGATGGATCACGTCTGCTTCACCTGGAAATACCGGTCCGAATGCAACCATGTTCGGGAATTTCTTTGCGTAAGTTCCACCACCGATTGCAAGTGGTTCCAGGTGCTCGCCAGTCTCTTCTTCATATACATGAACGAGCTTTGTCACCAGTTCAGAGTCTTTTGGTACATAGAGAATTTTGTGGTTATTTTTCCGGAGCACATCGAATGTGTAACTGTTGATATGATTGATCAGTGTATCATCAACAACTTTCGGATCTGCATTTTTTGGATAACGGACATCTAATGTAAAATAGGTCTCTTCTCCATCATAATAAACAATACCAAGGTTTACGGTTGTCTCACCAGTTTCTTCATCCACATAATGTACTCCCAGTGATTCTCCATTTGTCTCCGCTCCGATCTCGTTCAGAAGAAATTCCATCAGTTGCTGGAATTCTCCACCAAATTCATTCTCTTTCACTGCATTCAAAAGAAGAATTGCTGCATTTACACCAAGATGCGGGGTACTTCCATGTGCACTTCTTCCCACCGCTTCAACAATTGTTTTTCCGTTTTCATGCGTCACAGTGATTCCTTCTGTCTCTGCTACCTTAATGTCTCCTTTTACGATCAGTTTACAAGTTGGAATCACGACATTGTCAGCAATTCCACCACCAAAATATTCCACTTCGATATGACCTTTGTCATAAACCTTAGAACCGCCTTTGATGCCGGTCGTTCCTTTTTCACAGAAAATAACCGGGAAATCTGCATCCGGAGTAAATCCGATCGTCGGCATCTCATATCCGTTCTCTACGTAATACGCCGCGCATGAAGAGCCACATTCCTCATCAGATCCAAAAATAACACGGATTCTACGGTCAATTGGAAGATTCAGGTCACGGATCGCCTTCAATGCGTAAATTGATCCAATGATCGGTCCCTTATCATCCAGACATCCTCTTCCCCAAAGAATTCCATCGTGGATCTCGGCACCATAGGCAGGATAAGTCCAACCGGTATCGCCAGCCGGTACAACGTCTACATGACCAAGAACGCCTACCATCTCTTTTCCTTCTCCATATTCTACCCAGCCTATACGATTGTCTGCCTGCCCAACCTTGAAGCCAAGCTTGCGGCCAAGTTCAAGGGCATCTTCCAGAGCAGCCTTCGGTCCCGGACCATATGGTGCGTCTGGCTGTGCCTCACCACGCACGCTTTCAATTCTCATGTTCTGTTGGATTCCAGCAAGAATTTCATCCTTCATCTCCATAATCCTGCTGTTTAATGCTTCATAACTCATTATTACATTCCCCACTTTCTTGTGTATTCCATCTGTATTCTATTATACACGATACATCTTTAGAAACCAAATAATAATTTAACAAATCTGCTCCGAATCCAGCACAATCGTAAATGGACCGTCATTTAAAAGAGATACCTTCATATCTGCGCCAAAGTTTCCTCTTTCCACAACCGGGATCACTTTCTTACATTCTTCAATAATATATTCATACAGTTCATTTGCCATATCCGGTGCACCTGCCTCAATAAAACTTGGGCGGAATCCTTTTTTACAGTTTGCATATAAGGTAAACTGGGAAATCAGAAGAAGTTCTCCATCCACATCCTTCAGGGCAAGATTGGTCTTTCCGTTCTCATCTTCAAAAATGCGAAGTCCTGTCAACTTCTTTACCATTTTGTCTGCAATCACTCTGGTATCATCCTGTGCCACTCCGATCAGCACCATAAATCCTTTTCCAATCTTTCCGATCACTTCTCCTTCTACGGCAACCTCGGCATGTGTTACTCTCTGAATTACAAATTTCATGTTTTCTTGTCTCCTCTTTCTTCTCTTTATTTGACACTATAATGCCTGTGTTCCGAAATTATCAGAACATAAGTATTTTGCTACAGGTCTAAAAAACGGGGGATTTTTATTTCCCCCGTCTTATAACATTATAATCGCTGTTCTTACTCTTCCAAGCTTGCCTTTAATTCAAGAAAATCTTTGATAGCTTTCACACATCCGTCAACACCAAACTTGGAACTGTTTATACAAATATCATAACTTTCGGCATCGCCCCATTTTTTGTTGGTATAATAATTGTAATAGCTTGCCCTGCGTTTATCTGTCTTATGTATCAGATCTTTTGCTTTGTTATCTGTCAGTTCATTCAGCTTTGCTACATTTTTAATCCTGTCTTCCAGATCTGCATGAATGAATACACTTAGTACATCATCCCGCTCTTCCAGTGCATAATCCGCACATCTTCCTACCAGTACACACGGTCCTTCCTCCGCAATCTTTTTGATCGCATCAAACTGCGCAAGGAAAACTTTGTGATTGATAGGCATCTCCGTGTATGTGTTGCCGGCATATCCCATAGAATATGTATCCATTACCAATGAATAGAGAAAACTGTTCGTCGGTTTTTCATCATGTGTCTCAAAAAGCTCTTTGCATATCTTACTGTCCTTTGCTGCCCGTGACAACAATTCTTTATCATAAAACTCAATTCCCAGTTCATCTGCCAGACGTTTTCCAATTTCGCGTCCTCCGCTTCCAAACTGACGACCTATTGTTATAATTGTATGTGTTTTACTCATAAACGTCACGCTCCTTTGCAGGTCATTATTCCATGATTATCCTATACATATTATATAACAATTCATAATAAATGTATAGATTTTCATGACATTTTGCGTAGTTTTTTCAATAAATTTTCAAAATATTCCGGAAGTGGGGCATCAAATTCCATATATTTTCCGGTTCTCGGATGGATAATTCCAAGAATTTTCGCATGAAGTGTCTGCCCCTGTAGTGTCCACGGACATTTTGCCGGACCATATACACAATCTCCAAGCAACGGATGATGGATACTTGCCATATGCACACGGATCTGATGTGTGCGACCGGTTTCAAGCTCACAGGCAATATAAGTATAATCGCCAAACCGCTCCAGGACCCGGTAGTGTGTCACTGCATTTCTGCCATTTTTCTCATTGATACTCATTTTCTTTCGGTCAATCGGATGGCGTCCGATCGGCGCATTCACAGTACCGGAATCCTCTTTAATATTACCGTGTACAATTGCATGATAAATCCGCTTAATGCTATGCTCTTTTAACTGCTCTGCAAGGATCTGGTGTGCGGTATCATTTTTACATACCAGAAGAGAACCGGTAGTATCCATATCGATCCTGTGTACGATTCCCGGACGCATTACACCGTTGATTCCTGAAAGCCGGTCTTTGCAATGATACATGATCGCATTGACCAGGGTTCCGGTATAATGACCTGCTGCCGGGTGCACTACCATACCTTTCGGCTTATTAACCACCAGAATATCATCATCCTCATAGAGAATATCCAATGGTATATTTTCCGGCAGGATATCCGGTTCCGTCAAATCCGGTATCGTAATCTGAATTTGATCTCCTTTTGCAACCTTATAGTTAGATTTGATTACTGTGGAATTTACCTTTACATTTTTTTCTTTTATCAGTTTTTGAATATAAGAACGGGAAAGCTCCGGCACTTTCTCTGTGAGAAATTTGTCGATTCTCTCCCCTGCATTTTCTTCACTCTGAAATTCTTTAATCTGCATGTTTCTGCTCCTGTCTGCGCGAATAAATAGAAAAATCTTCGTCCTTATAATAAAAAAAGATCAGCAGAACCAGAACGATAAACGTCACAGTCACATAAATATCCGCCACATTAAAAATCGGAAAATCAATCAGTGAAAAATAAAAAAAGTCAACCACATATCCTCTGGTCAGACGGTCAATAAAATTCCCGATTGCTCCGGCTGTCAGAACGATCATACAGATTCTGAGTGGCAGATATCTTTTTTCTACCGGAGTTCTGCCATAAAACCAGCTCACAATAACAAGGATCACAACGGTCATGATGACAAAGAACCATCGCTGGTTCTGAAAAATCCCAAATGCAGCTCCTCTGTTTTCAAGATAATGCAATTCAAAAACATTATTCCACAACACAAATGCAGACTGATCCTTCAAATGTGCAATTGCCAGAAGCTTTGTATACTGATCCAGAAGCACCAGGATTACGACTCCAAGTGCTGCAAAAATATATTGTTTTAACCCTGGTCTGTTCTTCATATGCTCTCCTTTACTGCTAATGCCATTAGATATACTTTCGGATTGTAACATAATAACGTCCTTTTTTTGTCTCGGAAAGAACTCCTTCGTACTGAAAACGTCCCATCTGTCTTACGGAAATGATATCGTTGTCCTTTACATGATATCCATTACTGGTAATCAGCTTTCCGTTTACATATACACGCCCAGCCTCAATCAATGCAGTAAGTTTACTTCTGGAAGAAGAAAAAGCCAGTGAAAGAAGGGAATCCAGGCGTACTGACGCAACAGTCCCCTTAATCTCTTCGTACTTTGGCTCCCATTTAAAATCTGCATTTTCTACTTCTACGGCACGAACGGTTGTATGACGTACCCTGGTCAGTTCTTTTACAAGAAACTCCGTCAGTTCCTGATGTACAAAAACATAAGCTTCCTTATCGTGAATCAGAATATCTCCCGTCTTTGCCCGTGTGATCCCAAGGTTCAGAAGTGCACCCAGATAATCTCTGTGTGATAATTCCTCAGCAAATTTCGGCTGTAGCGGACTGATCTTCAGAATGCGGATCGGATATGTACTGCGGATACTTTCCTCATCCATATACATATAAAAAGCATCAGGTAGAAATGCTGCCATCTGACGCTCTGACGGATCATACCCGCCAAAGGTCCTGTATGGAACAGGGAAAGAATCCTTCGGCGTAGTATGTAATATATTCAGTTCATTCAGGTTCAGGAAATCGGAATACATAATGATTCCTCTCTGATAAGCATTGTTAGACAGCTCAATCAGACGTTTACGAAGTAAAGTCTCTTCTTTTTCCATACCCTGTCTTCTTTCTTCTAGTAACGGTTCTGGATCGGCACATCGAACGAAGTATTCAGAAGATCCTGCATATCGCCGGAAATATCAACATTTGCCGGTGTTACCAGAAAAATATAACTTGAAATCTTCTGAAGATTACCATCAATTGCAAAAGCAGATCCTGATGTGAAATCAATAATTCTCTGCGCGATCTCAAGATCCAGACCTTCCAGATTCAAAATAACAGTTCTTCCCGCGAGAAGAGTCTCTGTAATCTCACGTGTATCATCCATTGCGTTTGGTTTGATTACACAAACTTCCATTGCAGGAGCATTTCTGCGTGTAGAAGGCTGGCGCATCGGGGTGACTTTATTTGAACGACCTGATTTTTTAAGCTGATAATCTTCCTCTTCTTCTTCGTAAGCAGCCGGTTTATCTTTCTTTCCAAAAATATTCTTTTTTGGCTTCTCTTCTTCATATGACTCATCTTCAAAATCGTCATCTTCATCGTAGAAATCATCATCATACTCATCATCGTCGCCGTTTAATTTCATAACGTCTAAAAACTTATCTAATACTCCCATTTTTCTTATACACTCCTATCTGTGGTATCTAAATCTGATGAGCATAATTTCGCTCGCCAAAAATTGCTGTCCCTATCCGAACCATGGTGGCTCCCTCTTCTATAGCAACTTCAAAATCATTGGTCATCCCCATTGAAAGAATACTCATGTTAACATTATCAACTTTTTCCTTTGCAATGTCAACAGATAATTTTCGTAAGTTTGCAAAATGTATACGATTTTCTTCCGGGTTTTCTACAAACGGAGCAATTGTCATCAATCCTTGTACTTTTATGTGTTGAAATCTGACAATTTCATGAATAAAATCCATAACTTCCTCTGGCATCAGACCGAATTTTGTATCTTCTTTTGCCATGTTTACTTCGAGAAGCACATTTACAACAATACCTTTTTTCGCTGCTTCTTTATCAATTGTTTCCGCAAGACGAATAGAATCAACAGAATGGATCAGCTCTGCCTTATCGATGATATATTTTACTTTGTTGCGCTGCAGATGACCAATCATCTGCCAGTGAATATCCTTTGGCATTATGTCATATTTTTCATCCAGTTCCTGCACTTTATTTTCACCAAAATAACGGCAACCGTAAGCATACGCTTCTTCCAGCATCTCTACCGGTTTGGTCTTGCTGACAGCAATCAGTGTTACATCCTCCCGTTTTCTGCCGGAGCGTTCGCATGCAGCGCATACACGCGCTTCCACATCTTTTAAGTTTTCTGTGATCATTTCTTTCACTCCATTTCTTATTGACTTACTATCTGATTATCCCGAACAGAATCTCCGTTCAGGGCAATATGATCATAATTGGATAGACTGTAGCTGTTTCCTTCTGCAATAATATAGTATTCATCACTCTCACTCAGGATCTGAACCTGCTTGAATACAGCATAGCCTTTATTGACATTATAAACTCCTTTGATGCTTTCGGTTTTCAAAAGATCCATCGTATCGGAAGATTCCGGCAACAAAAGAGTATCTCCTTTTTTCAGATTCTCTGTATCCAGATATGCAATACCCGATTCCGTATCCTCGTTAATGATCGTCACCGGAATAAATTCCGTTGTCGTCTTTCCTTTTTTGGTCGTCTGCCTGTAGACACCTTCGTTCTGAGAAGCCCCGCCGCTCGTGATATAATCTATCGGAACAGCATAACAGTCTTTCTCCGTTACCGAGGTTTTCGGAATCTTAAGCCCGGACTCGTCTTCCAGGATCAGTTCAATATTCACGAACCGTTCATCTGCATACCGGATCATAGAATCCTTAAAAGTAATATTGGCATAAATATCATTTTTCTTTTCCGTAAGTCGCATAGTTCCCCACAGGTCCTTATTATCCTTCAGGAATCTGACCTCAACAGAAAGGGAATCTTCCCCGTTCATTTTTTTCTGGAAGGTTTGTGCCAGATCAGAGGTCAGGCGTACCGTTACCGTCCACTCTTCATCTGTGACCAGGCGATATACCGGCTGCCCTGCATCAATCTTCTGGTTGCCTGAAAGCTCTGTGACACTGTAATTTGCCTTATCAAACATCTCATCCGTGATATTATCTGTCGTCAGATTTTCATAGCCATCTACCGAAAGCTCCACGATTCCGTCATCCGGGCTTTGAAATGCATCTACATTTCCGGACTGCAGAATAGAATTCAGCTGTGCAACCCTGCTCTGTGTCGTATTGTTCTGTAAGATCGCTGTTACTTCACTTTTCAGATTTGATGCCGTCTTAAACTCCTCCGGTGAATAGGATTCATTAAATCCCTGTGCCTTCAGCAGAATACTGTTCCATTCATCTGCATTCAGGGAAACTTCTTCATTGCTGTCCTGATCCGTCTGTGTCTCGAGCTTGGAAGACGTAATGGTGTAAATATTGGTTCCAAGTGCAACCTTCTGTGCATCGTCTACAAAATAATTGACATATCCGCTTTTTTCAGCATTTACCACCGTTTCTTTTCTGAGAACCATTCCGGTAAGATTCCTGTCTTTTAAAATGCTTCCTTCCCGTACCTCATATACACTCACTCTGTCTTTTGTAAAATAGATCAGAACGGTAAAAACAAGATACACAAAAATAATTCCAAACAGAATCGTACCAATATTTAAATGTCCTTTTCGTTTATATTTCTGGAGGCTGACGACCTCCGTATTCTTCTTTTTCCCAGCCAAAAATCAAGCCTCCAAATCTATTCGGATTTTAACAGGCACAGTGCCGCACCATTCAGATAATCACAGCACCTACCCTGATACCTGCCTTCCTCTTCCATCTTCTGCAGCAGTTCGTCCCTCAGCCTCCACCAGCTGCATCCCCAGTTACAGAACACCGCATCTTTCTCAGGAATTCTTGAAAACATTCGTTCTACTGCCACGGTTTCCGGAATCTGTTCAAGAAACGTAATCACTCTTTCAAAATATTCTTCCTTTGAACATACCGTTATTTTACCATTTTCATACCAATCGCACAACCGTGTATTTCTGGCAATATAAAGCGAATGCAGTTTCACAATATCCACACCAAGCGCAGTAAGGATTCTTGCAGTCTCTTTTGCATCCGCTGCCGTATCTCCCGGGAGATTAAGAATCACATGGGTACAGATTGAAATACCAGTATATCTTTTAATCCGTAGTACTGCATCGATAAATTCTGCAAGACCATGTCCCCTGTCGATCATCTGCAGTGTATGATAATTTGCTGTCTGTAATCCAAGTTCTACATTCATCTGAATTCCGGTCATCGCGCGGATATCTCTCATAATATCAAGATACTCAGCCGAAACACAATCCGGTCTTGTGGAAACAGATATCTCCACGACACCCGGAATCCTGGTAGCCTCCATCAGATAACTGCGAAATCTGTCCGGAGGAAGAAAGGTATTGGTATAATTCTGAAAATATGCAATATATTTGTTGGCATGGTATTTTCTCGTGATCATCTGTCTGGTCCGTGTCAACTGTTCTGTGACAGAAACTGTAGCCGCCATTGCCTCAAATCCGGTTCCTGCACCGGCACAGAATGCACATCCATCTCCATCAAGACGGTTTGGACATGTGACCGGAAGGTTCACCGGAAGCTTGTATACTTTTTCACCATATTTGTTTTTCAGGTAATCCGAATATTTATAATATAACATATTTTTCCTCTCATTTATGAATAATCACAAAATTTTAACACATACTAACCGTATAGAATCGTATAAGGAGGATATTTACATGAAATGGTTTGATAATACAGCACTCACCGTCGTGATCATCGGTGCTGTGAACTGGCTTCTGATCGGTATATTCCGTCTGGATCTTATTGCCTGGCTTTTTGGAAACATGTCATGGCTCTCACGTATCGTCTACACGATCGTCGGACTGTGTGGACTCTACCTGATCAGTCTTTTTGGTAGAATCGGATCCATGTCCGAATCTTAATACGCCCAGGTAATGTACCTGATACCATCTCGGTGTATTTTCTACATGCTTGAAAAAAAGAAAGGGGCTCCCAGACAAGAGATGCCCCTTTTTGTGTATACGATAAGATTCACACACCACATTTACTGCTGACCAGACGGGATTGCCTCGATCAATGATGTCATATCCTCATACAGAACCGGTTTTTCTGAGGCTCCCATAACAATCGATATGTATGGATTGTCACTGGAATCTTTTTCCATCAGAATCAGACAATATCCTGCTTCATCCG
>OLRY01001703.1_pt1 | contig 18670 bp, 19 predicted proteins | sample 1672541 | NCBI WGS metagenome assembly OLRY01 (sample SAMEA3136697, study PRJEB25190) | human gut metagenome | biome: human gut; feature: human-associated habitat; material: faeces | place: Austria | collected 2013 | reverse complement strand
TAAAAAGTATAAAAAAAATATAAAGATATATTTGACATCGTATAGCCTTTTCTATATGATAGAGTGTGAAGAGAGATTTTACTATTAAGGAGGAACAGGTTATATGAGTACTTATGGAGCAATTCTTGGAGCAAGCATCGGTGTCATTCTGTTATGTCTTGTTGTTGTGGTAGCATGCTATGTGTTATATGCAGTTTCCCACATGAAGGCATTAAAGGCACTGGGATACAAAAATGCATGGCTTGCATGGATTCCATACGGTGTATTTTATGCATGTGCGGATGCAGCAGCAGAGGGGGAAGGCGAGAAGGTAAAGTTATTTGGAAGCCTTGAACTTCCGGCAATGGTATTCAAGCTCTGGTGGATTTTACCGGTTGCACTGTTATTCATCCCGGTAAACGGCACGGTAGAAAATGTCATCACAATCGTATTAAACGTTGTATTCTTAGGATGCAGCTACGCTAAGATGTATGCAAAGTTAGAGGGTAAGCAGGAGAGCGAGACGCAGGCAATCGGCTGTGTATCCGGTCTGATCCCGATCATTGCAGTTGTAAAATTCCTGTCTTATAAGGGAAACAACTAAAAATTAAAGATGTATCGGAACCCGCGGTCTTTTGACCGCGGGTTTTTCTTATTCCTTTATTTACATTTGAAATACCAGGTGTTATAGTAAATCACGGATGATATTCCGCAGCGCGGAAATGATACCGTAGAAGAAAAGAGAACGAACCTTAGACCGCCAGTTTCCGACGGGACGTGGATCGAGGAGACCATGATTTCACAGGAAAGGTGCCGCATACTGCTTCCGGGAGGAGGCGTTTGTATTTCATTGAATGATGTACAGACCGAACGTATGCAGATCGGTTTTATCGGTGCCGGCAAGGTCGGCGTGTCACTTGGCAAATATTTTAAAGAAAAGGGCAGGAACGTAGGAGGTTATTACAGCCTGACCCGCGCGTCTGCTGCATGGGCAGCAGCATTTACACAGACAACCTGTTATGAAAGTTTAGAAGAAATCATCAGCAGTTGCGGCATGATTCTATTTACTGTACCGGATTCCGCCATCGCAGAAGTGTGGCAGCAGGCAAAGCCCTATGTATCCGGTAAAGTGATCGGTCATTGCAGCGGTCTTTACAGTTCAGACATCTTTTCAGACTGGGACAGCATGAACTGTCATGCATGTTCCGTACATCCTCTTGCTGCAATCAGCAGCAAAGAAAATGCATGGAGAGAATTATCCGGCGTATTGTTCACACTCGAGGGGGACTCCTCCTATGTGAAGGATCTGGAGACATTTTTCCATTCCATGGGCAATCGCACCCGTATCATTTCCAAAGAAGACAAAATCAAATATCACGCGGCGGCAGCAATCTCATCCAACTATATGACTGCCTTATTTTCCATGTCCGAGCAGCTGCTTCTCGACTGCGGATTCGCACAGGAGGAAGCGCGAAGCGAGCTCTATGCACTTGCAAAGGGAAATCTGGATCACATTCTGACACAGGGATGCGTGCAGTCTCTCACAGGTCCGCTGGAGAGAAATGACTGTGCTACCGTAGAAAAACATATTTCCGCGTTAAATGAAAAACAGCGGAAAATATATACTTCCTGTGCTGAATATCTCACAGATCTCGCACAGAGCAAGCATCCGGATCGTGATTACACGGAGATGAGAAAATTGTGCAGAGACGGGGAACACAGCCCGGGCGCGGAATGCGCGGAAACAGTGTAAACAGGAAAACACAGTCTATGCGCCTGGGGCGCAGGAAAAGTGGAGGGAAACATGAAAAACACAGTATTGACGTTACAGAAGCAGAAGGAAGAACACGATAAGATCGTCATGGTGACGGCTTATGATTACACGACGGCAAAGATCATGGATGAAGCCGGTGTCAACACGATTCTTGTCGGTGATTCACTGGGAATGGTGATGCTCGGATATGAGGATACGCTCTCTGTGACCATGGAAGATATGATTCATCACACGGCGGCAGTCTCCCGCGGCGCAAAAGATGCGTTTGTAGTTGCGGATATGCCGTTTATGTCCTACCAGACATCCGTGTACGACGCAGTGGTCAATGCCGGAAGACTGATGAAGGAAGGCCGCGCGAATGCGGTAAAGCTGGAGGGTGGTGTGGAATTTGCACCTCACATCGAGGCGATCGTGAAGGCATCCATTCCGGTTGTGGCGCACATCGGACTCACGCCGCAGTCCGTCAACGCATTCGGCGGATTCAAGGTGCAGGGTAAAGATGTGGAGGCAGCGAAGAAGCTTCTCGCCGATGCGAAGGCAGTGGAAGCGGCAGGCGCATGCATGGTCGTGATGGAGTGTGTGCCGGCGAAACTGGCGGCTAAGATCTCCGAAGAACTTACAATTCCGACGATCGGTATCGGCGCGGGGGCAGGATGTGACGGACAGGTACTTGTATACCAGGATCTGCTCGCCATGTACGGCGATTTCCGTCCGAAATTTGTGAAGGTATTCGCGAATGTCGGCGAGGTGATGCGCGAGGGCGTCAAAGCATATATCAAAGAGACAAAAGAGGGAACATTCCCGGGTGAGGAACATTGCTTTAAGATCGATGACTCGGTGATTGAAAAATTATACTAAATATAGAAAATGCCGAAAGGAGCAGATTATGAAAATCGTATCAACCATAGAAGAAGTAAGAGCACAGGTGAAGGAGTGGAAAAAGGAAGGACTTTCGATCGGTTTTGTGCCGACCATGGGCTACCTGCATGAGGGACATATGAGTCTGATCGATGCAGCCGGAGAGAATGACAGAGTCGTTGTGAGTATTTTTGTCAATCCGATGCAGTTTGGACCGACGGAGGATCTCGCAAGCTATCCGAGAGATCTGGAACATGATGCGAAGCTCTGTGAGGAGCACGGTGTAGATCTCATTTTCCATCCGACGCCGGAGGAGATGTACGGGGATCAGTTTTATTCTTATGTGGATATGGATGTGCTGACCAAGGAGCTTTGCGGACTCAGCAGACCGGTACACTTCCGCGGCGTGTGCACGGTTGTGACAAAGCTTTTCAATATTGTAACGCCGGACCGCGCATATTTCGGACAGAAAGACGCGCAGCAGCTCGCGGTCATCAAGAGAATGGTGAAAGATCTGAACATGCCGCTTACGATTACCGGCTGTCCGATCATCCGTGAAGCGGACGGACTTGCAAAAAGTTCCCGCAACACCTATCTGTCTATAGAGGAGCGGGAGGCAGCGCTCGTGTTAAGCCGTTCCATTTTCCTCGGAAAAGAGATGGTGGAAAAGGGAGAGCGCGACTGCAAAAAGATTCTTGCCGCAATGGCAGCGGAGATCGAAAAAGAGCCTCTTGCAAAGATTGATTATGTAAAAATCGTAGATCTTGACACGATGCAGCAGGTGGAGAAGATCGACAGAGGAATCCTTGCCGCGATAGCGGTCTATATCGGAAAGACAAGACTGATCGATAATTTTATGTATGAATTGGAGAACTAAGCGATGACAATTACAATGTTAAAAGCAAAAATACACCGCGCAACAGTAACACAAGCGGAATTAGATTACGTTGGGAGCATTACCGTGGATATGGATCTATTGGAGCAGGCGGGAATCCTGGAATACGAGAAGGTACAGATCGTGGATGTCAACAACGGCTCCCGCTTTGAGACCTATACGATTGCCGGGGAGCGCGGCAGCGGCGTGATGTGCTTAAACGGTGCGGCGGCACGCATGGTGCAGACCGGCGACAAGATTATTCTGATGGCATACGCGCAGGTGACACCGGAGGAAGCATCAGAGCTTCGTCCAACGGTGCTTTTCGTGGATGAGAAAAATAAAGTCACAAAGGTGACAAATTACGAAAAACACGGAGAAATCGGATAGTAAAGGATTGTTTCATAAATTTCAATGGACTATAATGGTTCTTATGAGTACGTGGAGAAGGCACGGAACAAAGGAGAATGATTATGCCGCAGAATTTTTATGAATTGGTCTGGATTTTTATTATCTATGCATTTATCGGTTGGTGTACCGAGGTATCCTACGCTGCACTCGATACCGGAAAGTTCGTGAACCGTGGATTTTTAAACGGTCCGTACTGTCCGATCTATGGGTGCGGCGTGGTGATTGTGGTGGCCATCCTGACACCTCTGAAAGAAAATCTGCTGATCCTGTTTGCAGGATCTTTTCTTCTCACCTCTGTGCTGGAGTACATTACGGGTTATATTCTGGAAAAAGTATTTCACAACAAGTGGTGGGACTATTCTGACAAGCCATTCAACATCAAAGGTTACGTCTGCCTGAAGTTTTCGATCTACTGGGGACTGGCATGTACCTTTATCATGGATATCATTCATCCGATCATTTATGCAGCCATCCGCTTTATTCCGTTCGTGCTTGGCGTAGTGCTGCTCAGTATTATCATGTGCGTGTTCGCGGCAGACTGCATCATCACGGTCACGACGATTCTGAAATTCAATAAGCGCTTAAAGGTCATGGATGAGATGGCGGCGTCTATTCACCGGCTGTCCGATGAGATCGGCGAAAATATCTATGAAAATGTGACAGACGTTATTGAAAAATCCGAGAAATTCCAGAAAACACATGTGGAGCTGATGGATAAGATCAGCGAGACGAAGGAAAATATTTACGGGCTGCCGCAGACAGCGAAGGATAAACTTGCGGAGACGACAGGGGCAGCGAAGGATAAGCTTGCGGAGACGACGGGAGCGGCGAAGGATAAGCTTTCAGAGACCAAGGAGAGCATTTCGGAACTGCCGCAGACAGCGAAGAACAAGCTTGCCGAGAAGGCAGAGAATTATGCAGCTTCCCGTGAGGAGAAAAAGCGCGAACGCGAACTTGCACTCGAGGAGAAAAAGCGCGAGCGCGCAGAACTTATGGAGCGCTACGAGAAGCTGTACGAGGAGAAAAGCTTTGGTTTTCAGCGTCTGATGAAGGCATTCCCGGATATGAAGTCGCGGGATAACAACGAGACGCTGGAAAAATTCAAGATTCACTTTAATATCAAAAAGAAAGACGAAAACAAAAAAGATCAGGCATCCTAAACGCCACATACACAGCAGACAGGGAGAGGAAGAACGGTATGATAAGAACAATTCAAACAGATGAGATTACAAAAAATATCAAAGAAATGTGTATACAGGCAAATCATTATCTTTCCGCGGATATGGATGCGGCGATGAAGCATGCCGCTGACACAGAACAGTCTGAACTCGGGAAAAAGATTTTACATCAGCTGCAGGACAATTTAAAGATTGCGGACGAGGAGATGATTCCGATCTGTCAGGACACCGGAATGGCAGTGATCTTTCTGGAAGTCGGACAGGACGTCCACTTTGAGGGCACAGCGATTGAGGATGCCGTCAACGAGGGTGTCCGCCAGGGATACACAGAGGGATTCCTGCGCAAATCCGTCGTCGGTGATCCGCTCATTCGTGAAAATACAAAAGATAACACGCCGGCAGTCATTCATTATTCCATCGTGCCGGGCGATCAGGTAAAGATCACTATGGCGCCGAAGGGATTCGGCAGTGAAAATATGAGCCGCGTGTTCATGTTAAAACCGGCAGACGGCATCGAGGGAGTCAGGCATGCGATTCTTACCGCCGTGAAGGATGCGGGACCGAATGCATGTCCGCCGATGGTCGTCGGAGTCGGCATAGGAGGTACATTTGAAAAATGTGCGCTTCTCGCCAAACAGGCGCTGACGAGACCGGTCGATGAACATTCCGATATCCCCTATGTCAAAGATCTCGAGGAAGAGATGCTCTCAAAGATCAACCAGCTTGGAATCGGACCGGGAGGACTCGGAGGAACGACGACGGCGCTTGCAGTGAACATCAATACCTACCCGACGCACATTGCGGGACTTCCGGTGGCTGTCAATATCTGCTGCCATGTCAACCGGCATGTAGTGAGAACCCTGTAAGATCGTGGTGCATGTAGCATGTAATGCGCGCAGAAAAATAAAAAACGACAGGTTTTCCACAAAATGAAAATCCAATGTTGATAAGCAGGAGGTTTGAAAGAAAGATTATGGATAAGTATATTACAATGCCAATTACAGAAGAAACTACCGCAGAATTAAAAGCGGGGGACTATGTCTATCTGACAGGAACCATGTATGTGGCGCGCGATGCAGCGCATAAGCGCATGATCGAGGCGCTGGATGAGGGAGGGGAGCTTCCGATTGACATCAGGGATGCGACGATCTATTATATGGGACCGTCTCCCGCCAGAGAGGGGCGTCCGATCGGATCTGCCGGACCGACCACAGCCACCCGCATGGATAAATATGCGCCGAGACTGTTGGATCTCGGTGAAAAGGCGATGATTGGAAAAGGAAAGCGCTCAAAAGAAGTCGTAGACGCAGTGATCCGCAATCATGCCGTCTATTTTGCAGCCATCGGCGGAGCCGGCGCACTGCTTTCCAAATGCATCACAAAATCCGAGATTGTATGTTATGAGGATCTCGGCGCGGAGGCAATCCGCAAGATCGAGGTAAAAGATTTTCCGGTCATCGTCGTGATCGACCGCGAGGGAAACAACCTCTACGAGACAGCAATCCGACAGTATCACACATTAGAAGAAATGTAGCGGGTCATTTTCCTGCAACAAAAAAGAGCCTTTCGGCTCTTTTTTCTTCCGGTCTTATTCCAGAACAAGCAGCAGAGACATTTTGAAGCGTCCCTTTGCGGTTACGCTGTGCAGACCGTTCTTCTCAAAACGGAAGCTCTCGCCTGCGTTTAAGGTGTAGTCGGTACCCTCGTATCCGATGACAGCTGTACCCTCAAGCGCGGTCAGGATTGCGTTGCCCGGTGCGCGGTGCGGTGTCAGTCCGGTTCCCTCATCGAATGCCATGAGGACAAACTTCATCGTATCATTGTGTACGATATCCAAGTTTGCAATGCTTCCCTCCTCGTAAGAGATCAGTTCCTTCAGATTCAATACCTCTTTTGTTTTTACAAGATCGTTCATAGTGTTCTCCTTTTTTGTAATAATTTCTGTATAGATACAACCCTCGCCGGTTTTGACACCGCAGAGAGTTCTCTCCGGTACGAGCAATATCTCATCCGGGTGCAGATCCATTGTTTCCGGCTGTTCACCGATGAGAAACGTTCCGGTGCCGGCAGCTCCGATATAGATGGACATCGTATCGTAGCTTTCCGGTGTGATGGATGTGCCTGCGCCAAGGGAAAACCAGGTAGCGGAATTGGAAGTGCCGAGTCCGGTATTTCGTGAGATGGTCATCTCCTCGCGGATCGGACGCTTTGCTGCGATGGTAAATACGCCTTCTGACATAGTAGATCCTTTCTGTCACATCGCTTTGTCTGTCAGGGAGACAGGTACGATGCTTTTTATTTTTTTCTGATGATGGCTGAACTCATTGACAACCACATTGACGTCAAAGGACACGGAAATATTCTTTTCTGTCAGAACTTTTTCCGTGCTGCCGTAGAAAAAAGTGCCTTTGTGATTCATCATAAAAGCCTCGTCGGCGACAGACATGGCGTTGGTCGGATAGTGCGTGTTCATGATTGCGCTGATGCCGTCCTCGTGGGAGAGCCGGTCGATCATGTTGAGAACCAGAATCTGATTGTGAAAATCAAGACCTGTTTCCGGCTCGTCGAGAATGATCAGCTTTGGTTCATTGATCAGTGCGCGCGCGATCAGTACCATCTGAAGTTCTCCTCCGCTCATGCGGTTGCAGTCTTTTTTGGCAAGATGCGTGATGCCTGTTTTCTCCATCATGGCTTCCGCCATCTCAATCTCCCGTCTGCCGGGCTGTTCAAAAACGCCAAGATGCGAACAGCGGCCGAGCATGACCATTTCCAGTCCGGTGTAGGAAAAAGCAAAACCGTGGCTCTGCGGAATGTAGGAGACATTGCTCCACAATTCCTTTGGTTTTAATGTTTTGATGTCCTGCCCGTACAGAAAAGTCGTTCCCTCTCTCCAGGGGAGCAGACCGATCATGCATTTTAATAGTGTGGTCTTTCCGATACCGTTGGGACCTAAGATTGCTAAAATATGACCTTCCTCTAATGAGAGATTGATATCAGGTAATATTATATCCTGTTTGGGATATCCAAAACAGCCATTTTTTATTTCAAGAATCATTGCAGATTGCTCCTGTTCTTATTCAGCAGTGAAATAAAGACCGGTGCTCCGATGATGGCGGTCAGAATGGACAGCGGAAGCTCGATGACGCTGATGGTTCTTGAGAGTGTGTCAATCAGAATCATAAAGCTTGCACCGAGACTTAAGCTGATGGGAACCACATAACGGTTGTTGCTTCCGACAAGCATTCTGGCGCAGTGCGGGACTAAGAGGCCGATCCAGCCGACCTGACCGCACATGGATACCGCCGAGGCGGTAATGACCGTCGACGCCAGGATGAATATCATCTGTGTTCGTTTTAAGTTGATGCCGCTGGCTTTCGCTTCATCCTCGCTTAAGGATAAAATATTCAGTCTCCATCGGAGCAGATAGATGACGACGATTCCAATGAGAATGAGCGGAGAACCGATCAGCAATTTTTTATAAGTGGCGCTTGTGAAGCTGCCCATCAGCCAGTAAGTAATTTCCGGAAGCTTGTCCTGTGGGTCGGCCGTATATTTCAGCAGAGAGCCGATGGCGTTAAACAGGGAGGAGGCGATCACGCCTGCCAGCACAAGATAGACCACCTGGCGGTTCTCATTTTTTCCTGCGATCTTTAATGTAAAAAATACGGAGGCAAGTCCGAACACAAGTGCAATGAGCTGTGTCTCCAGAATACCGCAGGAAAGGATGATCGCAAGGATCGCTCCCACGCAGGTGCCGCTGGTAACACCGAGAATGTCCGGTGTTGCCAGTGGATTGGAAAACAGCGATTGGAACGTGTTTCCCGCGCAGGTAAGACCTGCTCCCACAATAATTGCCATCAGAATACGCGGCAGCCGCAGATTGATTACAATGGAGTAATTCTGCGCATGTCCTTCATTTCCCGTGAGAACATCGCGGAAAACAGCGATCACGTCGCCGACCGGCACATTCATTCTGCCGAGGCAGATACAGATCAGTGCGGTGACAAGCGGCAGCAGTATCATGAAGAGAATGGCAAGCGGTGTAAAATGCCCCCGTTTGATCAAAAAATTATCATTCATCAGTACTGAAGCATTTCCTCCATTTCTTCATCGGTAACATCGTAGCCATACCAGTCATGGTAATATTCACGGATGGTATCCTCCAGAGGATAGTCTGCGAAAACTTCCGGGTAAGTGTTGCATGCAAGCCATGCGAATACCAGCGGAGCGTCCGGGTTTGGTGTAAACCAGTTCCACATGCCGAGCGTTGTGTCATAGACACGTCCGTCCTGAACAGCTTTGATGGAGGAGAAATCGGTTCCCTCTACCCTGTTCTCCAGCACGTCCTCCGAGGTAAGACCGATGAGTCCCGGACCGTCGACAAACAGAATATCCGGATTCCAGTCGTAGATCTGTTCCATGCTCACCTGTGTAAAGCCGGTTGCCTCCGCGGCAACGTCCGTGACACCTAAGTGTTTCATCCAGTAGGTACCAAAGGTTCCGTTGCCGGATACCTGCGGTACGCCGTCGATGTATTTCCACAGAATCAGTGCGCTCGGGCGCTCATCCTCCGGAACGGCTGCAATCCTTGCCTCCACATCCGCAACAATCTCGTCGCCGGCAGCAGTGAAAGCATCGGTCTTGCCTTCCTCACCGAAGACATCCTCCAGAAGATCCAGCCACTGTTTGTAGCGGTTTAACGGATCAGCTTCTGTCTCGTGACCGACGGTTGCAAATCCGATACACGGAATGCCGCTCTCCTGTAAGATCTCTGCGTGTGCCGTATTGCCGGCATTGTATAAGATGACATCCGGTTCTAACTTCATGATTTCCTCGATATTCAGATCACTCTGTGCATAGACGGTATCCGCGGATTCCATCAGCTCCGGTGCGATATTTTTGAGAACCGTCTTTGAGATGGTATCCTTGAAAGAACCGCAGTAGCCTACGATATAAGGAGCTTCCCCGCCGAAATAGGACATGTAGGTGGAGAGAATCGGAATCTGGTCAATCACTACGCGGGTAATGTGATTCGGAACTTCCACAGTGTTGCCGGCATGGTCAACCACAGTGTGGGTGCCGGTGTCCTCGGTGGCAGCAGTTTCAGTGTCTACGCTCTCCGCCGATTCGGAAGCGGCAGCAGTCTCGGTGGCTGCTGTGGCTCCGTTATCTGAAGTATTCTCTGTTCCGGAAGCCGCATTGCTTCCGCAGGCTGCAAGCTGCAGTACCATGGCAGCTGTCAATAATGCAGCGGTAAGTTTTGTCTTTTTTATCATATTTCCTCCCTCTGAACGGTATCAGTATGTAATTATTGGTTAGTTAAAACTAACCAACGAGACATAGAATACTGGAAAAGGAAAGAAAAAGCGGTTGCTATTGCAACCGCCTCAAAAAAAGATTATATTGCCAGAAAATCCGGATCAAGAATCTGCAGCCTGGAACCCGAAAAATTCAGAATCCCCTCGTCGCGCATTTTGCAAAGTTCGCGGGAGAGGGCGCTCCGGTCCGCGTAGAGATATTCCGAGAGTTCTCTGCGGGTGTAAGGAAGGCAGACCGTTCCGTCCGGTGCGATCTCTAACGTCTGCAGATAGATCTTTAACTTGTCCCGCAGCTTTTTCTGACTGAGAATCCGTATTTTGCTGTTAAAAAACATCACCTGGCGCGCAAATTCCTGCATCAGATTGGTGGTGACCTGCATACGGCAGGAGCAGGAAAATGTTTTTTCCGACAAGAGCGCGGCAAAATCGAGCATCAGGATCTTGCTTTTTTCCACGGTGTGAATGTAGACATGACTCGCCACCTGTCCGGCGCACACAGACTCGGCGCCGAAGACATCGCCGCTTCGCAGATGATTGATGATGATCTGGTTCCCGTTTTCGTCGACCAGATATTCTTCCAGCATGCCAGTGAGCAGAATGCCGGAGCAGCCGGAGGAATCCCCGAGTGCGGCGATGGATGCATCCTGCGGATAATCGACCACGCGCGCATTTAAGCAGCGCAGGACATTGGGATATTTATCTTTTGGTAATTGACGGAAGATACTGGAATGTTCCAGTACATCCTGATATAGAGCTGTTTCAATAATCATATATTTCCGGTTGCCGCTGCAACCGCCCTCCGTTTTTGAAATCAGGTAAAATAATGAGTTAGTCAACTCTAACATTATAACTTTGCCGGCAGGAGAAGTCAAGGTTTACATAAAATCAATTTCGGGGAGGATACCATCCGTCCGGGGATCGAAATTCAGAAGTGAAAAACAGAAAAAAATAGGGTATAATCTGGATATGCGGAGGTGAGAGGGGTATGATACTGAATACAGGAAGCAGGACAGACATACCGGCGTATTACAGCGACTGGTTCTATGAGAGGGTCCGCGCGGGAGAAGTTCTGGTGCGCAATCCGTATTATCCCACGCAGATAACAAGATACCGGCTCGATCCTGCGGTGGTGGATGCACTTGTATTCTGTACGAAAAATCCGCTGCCTATGCTGGAGCGCCTTCCACTGCTGGATGCGTTTACCATGTTCTGGTTTGTGACGATCACGCCTTACGGCAGGGAGATAGAACCTCGTGTGCCTGATAAGAACCTCGTCGCGGAGGCATTTTGCAGATTGTCGGAGAGCGTGGGAAGAGAACGTGTCAGCTTCCGTTACGATCCCGTCTTTTTAAATGAGACCTACACCGAGCAGTATCATGTGGAAAAGTTCGGAGAGCTTGCAGAGAAGCTGTCCGGATATACCGGGCAATGTGTGGTGAGTTTTATTGATTTGTATGAAAAAACAAGACGGAACTTTCCGGATGCAAGAAGCGTCGGAAAGGAGGATCAGGAACGGCTGATTGCGGCGTTTTCCGAGATAGCGGCAAAACAGCATCTTCAGATTCATCTGTGTTGTGAGAACCGCAGTCTTGTGCGGCAGAATGTGGATGCAGACGGCTGTTTATCACAGTCTGTATTGGAACGTGCTATTGGTTGTAGATTGAAGGTGCCGCAGCAGAAACGGGCAAGAGACGGGTGTCCCTGCCTGCTCGGCGCAGACATCGGTGCTTATAACACCTGCGGACATGAATGTCTGTACTGCTATGCCAACTATGACAGCCACACTGTCCGGGAGAACCGGCTGCAGCATGATCCGCATTCACCGCTTCTGATCGGGCATGTGCAGAGCACAGACATTGTAAAAGATGCAAGCCAGCGTTCCTGGAAGGATCCACAGATGAGTATTTTTGATTTGTATTGATAGAAAAAGTAAAATCATGCAGGAGGCACCACAATGAAAAAAGAGTTGAACTGGGCAGTATTGGGATGCGGCGTCATCGCAAATGAAATGGCACAGGCCTTAGAGCATATGGGAAAGCATCTCTACGCGGTCGGCAACCGCACACACGAGAAGGCAGTCGCATTTGCGGAGAAGTACGGTGTACAGAAGGTATACGACGATTTTCAGGAAATGTTCCATGATCCCGACGTCGATGTCATTTATATTACCACGCCGCACAATACGCATATCGAATTCGCCCGCGAGGCACTTGCAGGCGGGAAGCATGTGCTCTGTGAAAAATCAGTCATGTTAAACAGCCGTGAACTTGCGGAGGCGATTGCGCTTGCAGAGGAGCACCACGTTGTGTTTGCAGAGGCGATGACGATCTGGCACATGCCCTTATATAAGAAGCTCTGGCAGATTGTTGAGACGGGGGATGGAGAGATTCCGGCACTCGGGAAGGTGCAGTTTATCCAGCTCAATTTCGGCAGTTACAAGGAATATAATATGAAGAACCGGTTTTTCAATATGAATCTGGCGGGAGGAGCACTCTTAGACATCGGTGTCTATGCACTTTCCATTGCAAGAAGCTTTATGTCAAGCCAGCCAGACCAGGTGCTTTCCCAGGTAAAATACGCACCGACCGGCGCGGATGAACAGGAGGGAATTCTTCTGATGAATCCGGACGGACAGATGGCGGCGCTGTCGCTGTCTCTACATTCCAAACAGCCGAAGCGCGCTGTGATCAGCTGTGAGAAAGGATATATAGAGATCATGGAATATCCGCGCGCCGACCGCGCCATCGTTGTGGAAGCAGAGACCGGAAAGGTGCATGAGATCACGGCAGGTACAACGGCGGATGCATTATTATATGAAATGACAGACATGGAAGACGCCATCTTGAACGGAAATACCGGGGTGATGCGGTTAAAAGATACCCGTGACGTCATGGAACTCCTGACCGGTCTGCGCAAAGAGTGGAACATGAAATATCCGGGAGAAGAGTGGTAGTAATACAGTATATTCTTATGATGGTGTAAAGCAAGCATCAGAATATTTACAGAGTCAGGGTGTTCCAAGAGCATATAGAAAGCAGATATTGGAGTCTTTTGATGTAGAAACAATAAAACTTCAAACTGCTGGAGAAAGTACATATGGTTTAAGATTTTACGGAGGAAATGCAAATGCAGAGGGAAGATATTTATTTGAAACATTTTCACCTTTAACAAATCGACAGAATTTAGCTTTGCCATATGAGTGGAATAGCATGACGGGAATTCAGCAGTTCCAGGTTAGAAACGGAACTACAATGATTACAGGAAAGGCCGCTGCTCAGAAGAGTTTTGGTAGTCAATACATTGGTGGTGCGAATCAATGGTATATTAACAATTTGGAGGATTTGATAAAATGTCGTTAGAAGAGAGGTTTAATAAAAAAAATAGCGAATTGCAACAGAAAATAGAGGTGGAAATAGTAAAAGTAAAAGAGGGACAAAGTAAGAGAAATATGGTTCAGTTGCAAACTATATTGATTGAACTTCAAGCTAGTAGTAGACAGAGAAATGTTACTTTGAGCTATCCTCGAATTATAATTGATTCATGGGATTATTCAGACCAGTTAGGTGTGGAGTTGGTGGAGTTGGCAGAATTATATAAAAAAATATAACTGTTATTCTTGTTTATGTCTCCACTTAAGGACACCCACCACCTAAAAAACAAACCACGGTCTTTAAATTAATCGAAAAGGCTTTCATTGAAGGTGATATTATACATGGATTAATTTAGAGACCTCAGAACTGGGAACACAAAAGGGCATCTGAAACAAATGTAACAATTTTGTAACATTTTCCTTAACGCCCCAAAACATCCATGTTACAATGGCACTCACCAGGGGGGATAAGGGGGATGAGAATTCCTCATAATACCTAAACAAAAACACAGAATCGGAGATGTTCTTTAGGCAATAAAAGCCTTGGAACATCTCCGATTTTCTGTTATATGGAAATCCCGATAAAATTATCCCAAAGCATAACAAATTTTTGAGTGGCAGGAAAAGTTATGCCATACCACATTTCTCCCAACGGCTCTGCCGGTGGGTGTTTCCGGCTTGGGCCGTCCTCCGGCGGCATAAGTCCTTTAACCTGCACTATTTTCGACACTACTTATTTTGGCGGTATCTCAAGAAATCATGTCTTTCACATTTCCCCAACAAGGCTCAATAATTCTATTATGGGTAATATACCTCGACTTCGGTCTTAAAATCGCACACAGGGGCAACACAGGCTCTCACAGGGGCAAGAGAAAGTTGATTTGTCTGTCTAAAAAATGAATTTGTGCATATTTACGGTTTTTTCTCTGTTTTTGGTCTATGGCATAAAGCCAATTCTGTCTTCACATCGCCAAAGTTTCCTCCGATTTTTCAAAACAAAAATTTTGACTTGCAACTGTTCTTTTTCAGAGTTAACATCACACACCACGAAGGAGATTTCTTCTGCTTCGTGTCCTGTGTTCTACAGGATGTATCCATCTCCATGAAAGTCAGCGGTGTTCCTTTGCGGAATATTTTGTGCCTGACCAGAAGTGGATAGGCTATACCACTCTTGCACACTTGGTTGCTGAAAAGATGCGTAATTCCGAGAAAGATGCTTAACAGTTGAGATTGCCACTATTTTGCCAAACATTGAGATTGGAGTTGATTTTATGGTTAAAGAAAATTTTATTTATGTGGGTATCGATTTACACAAAGAAACCCACACAGCAGTTATGATTGACTGCTACAATCAAAAGCTTGGAGAGATTACTTTTCCAAACAGACCAGCCGATTTTCCTAAGCTGGTAACAAAGGTTAAAAAATGTAATACTGATGCAAAAGAAGTAGTCTATGGTCTGGAGAATGCTTATGGTTACGGCAGACCTTTAGCGGTGTGGCTGATTGATAAGGGGTATTTTGTAAAGGATGTAAATACCGCTATCTCACATCGACAGGCAAAGCACCGGGGTGCCATGTATCGCAAAAGTGACAGTGATGATGCGGAAGCCATTGCACTTGCAACATTAAACATGCTTGATAAGCTTCCGGATGCTTGTCCGAACGATGCGTACTGGTCACTCGGTCAGTTGGTGCACCGCAGGGACAATATCATGAAGCAAAGAACGAGATTAGTCAACCAATTGCATGAGCAGTTGTGTATTGCATATCCGTCTTATAAGCAGTTTTTCAATGACATCAGCAGACCCACTGCACTGTATTTTTGGGAGCATTACCCGTCTAGAAAGTATTTGAAGGGTAAGAGTGTGGAAGACCTACGAACAGAACTTGTTCCGGTCAGCCACAATAGATGTTCGACCAAAAACTGTGAGAAAATCTTGGATGCGGTAGCAAGTGACAAGGTAAAAAATAATGCTTACCAAGATGCCAGGGACATGGTGACTCTTAGCATCGTCAGTGATTTACAGCACTATGACAGCCAACTGGCAGAGGTAGACAAGATGCTGGAACAGATGTATAAGATGCTTGGCTGCACGCTTACAACCATTCCTGGTGTAAATGTTATCACAGCAGTGAAGATTCTTGCTGAAATCGGTGATATCAAACGATTTAGTAATGCTAATAAGTTGGCACAGTTTGCAGGAATTGCACCGCTTCATTTATCATCCAGCGGAAAGGGTAAGGATGTAGCTACCAAGCAGGGGAACAGACGATTGCAGGCTACGATTTACTTCCTTGCAATTCAAATGGTGCAGGTATCCTCAAAGAGTACACCGAGAAATTCGGTGGTACGGGCATATTATGAGAAACGTAAGGCAGAGGGAAAAACCAGTCAGCAGGCACTGATTTGCATTTCAAGACGGTTAATCAGTATTATTTATGGAATGTTAAAGCATGGTACGGAATATCGTATGCCAGTGGTGGAAAGTGCTGGCGAAAAGTAGTGAAATAATGGCAAATATGTAGTAGAATTTTAAGCAGATGTGATAGTCAGCTTTGGGAAGTGTACGCATTTTCCGGAAGAGTGGCATCGGCTTGGATTATTATAAGGGTAAAGAGTTTATGTCAAGAGTGGTAAAACAACTAGTTTGACACAAAAAAATGTAGGAGTACCAACATTACCAGAAGGTTCACAATGGGAACGAAATGTTTTAAATTCCTTTGCAGGAGGAAAAGCAACACCTACTACGTATGAAGGCGGGACTACATTATATAGAATTGGTGGAAAAAATGGCGGATTTTGGAGTTTAGAACCACCTCCTGCAACTGAATATCAATGGAGAGTGGATTATGCAATTAAACAGGAGTTCTGTAATGATGCATCTACTTTATATAAGATGACTATACCAGAAGGTTCTTCTTTAGGAGCTTTAGAAGGAAAAGTTGGACCACAAGGAATGGGATTATATGATGGGGCACATCAAGCATATATTGATTATAGAGCAGTACCTGCAGATTGGATTGAGATAACACCTGCAACGTGGAAGTGAGAAAATTATGAACAAGATTGACGACGAAAAACATAACGAATTAATAGTAATATTGAGTGAGTTAATAGAAATTATTGAATTAATGAAGAAAGAGGAAAAAGATTATTTATTGATTCAGAATGAAAATGAAGCCAGAGATTGGATGGATTTTTTAAAGAATCATACAGATAAAGACGAATTGAAATCTTTAGAAAATGAAATATCAGATAGGTTTTTCTTTAAGTTTGATGTTCAAATTGGAACATCAGAACTAGATAATAAAAGAGCGGAACTTATGAAAAAGTATATATTTAAGTCAAATGAATATTTAAAATAGTTATAATCAGGGTTATACTTTCGGACATTCAGAAGAACTGTTATGATGCCGAGGGTCTTCGTGCAGAGATGGAAGAGAACGGCAGATTAGTGCAGTTCCTCTATAATGAGGATAGGGAAGTAGTCGCAGAGAAAGACTGCAGCGGCAACATCATCCGTTATATACGTGGACTGGGCTTAATCAGTTCTGACAGCGAGAACGCCAAGACGTATTACCATTATGTATCCGATGAACAGGGCAGTGTGAGCCATATCATCAGAGATGAGGATAAGGAGAGCGGAGTATCAGCACAGGGAAGAGAGCAGGACAGAATACTCAATCAATATGAGTATGATGCCTTTGGGAATACCATAAGCTGCAAGGAGCAGGTAGAGAACCGCTTCCGTTACATGGGAGAGCAGTACGATCCTCTGACGGGACAGTATTACCTGAGGGCAAGATATTATAACCCTGTCATTGCCAGATTCACACAGGAAGATACCTACTATGGCGACGGACTGAACCTGTATACCTACTGCCGGAATAACCCGATCCTTAACCATGACCCGACAGGACATGGAACGAAGGAGAACAGCCCATACAGCAGGAAAGAACAGCAGTACATTGATGCAGGGGCAGACCCGGATACAGCAAAGCTTGCAACGCAGTGCTATCCTGATGCAAACTCGAAACAGGACTTATACAATAAGTACAAGAGTCAGGGATATAATGCAACAGATGCGAAGAAGCTGGCAAACTATGAGATTGTCCATGGTGAGGAGAGGGCAAAGAACTATGCTGCCAACAATGTAAAGAAGAGCGGTCCTGATTACACAACGACTTCCCCAAGAGATAATGTCAACACCGACTGGAGAACCCAGGAAAGGCTTAATGCGCAGAAGAAAGCAAGTAATTCCCAATTGATGCCAATGAATTTGCAGTTCTTTGCGGCAAAAGGGGATGAAAGCGGCAGTAAGAGTGGTAATGAATCAAACGTTTGAGGATATGAAAGAGATCGTGCGGAAGAATCCGTTTGCACAGCATATAGGCATGGAACTTCTCGAAGTGACGGAAGGATATGCGCTTGGGCGGATCCGTCTGGCAAAGCAATACGAGAATATCTACGGGGGAATGCACGGAGGCTGTGCATATTCCCTCGCGGACACGCTATCCGGCATAGCGGCATCCACTTACAGGGAATACGTCACCATGCTGGATGCGTCGATGAATTATCTGCTTCCGGTGGAACATACAGAGTATGTCTACTGCAAAGCGAGGGTGCTGCGCCACGGAAGGAAGATCACGGTTGTCCGGGTAGAACTGTTAAACGATGAGCAGACGCTCCTCATAGATGGAAGCTTTACCTTCTATAGTATAAGAAAAAGAGACGAATAATAAAAATACGCTGAATGGATTGTCGCAATAAGCATATCGTGCTTTGGAGTGATAAGTAATATTATAAAAAGACCACACCGTGGGATTTCAGCTGGAAATGCAAATGGAAATTCGGTTCAAAAAATGTGGCATTTCTAACCAGCCGGATGTTTGCATCTTCGATGATCC
>OLRY01001689.1_pt1 | contig 18797 bp, 17 predicted proteins | sample 1672541 | NCBI WGS metagenome assembly OLRY01 (sample SAMEA3136697, study PRJEB25190) | human gut metagenome | biome: human gut; feature: human-associated habitat; material: faeces | place: Austria | collected 2013 | reverse complement strand
GTGGGTGCGTGGATTGAAACCTCGGCGGCTAATTTGTCGTCGATTGCCTTAATATGTCGCACCCCGTGTGGGTGCGTGGATTGAAACGACGATGCGACGATTAAAGAGTATTACGACGAATTGTCGCACCCCGTGTGGGTGCGTGGATTGAAACAAAAATTGGGCTTTGGAAAATGGATATAACCCCGTCGCACCCCGTGTGGGTGCGTGGATTGAAACAACTCTTTACGGGCTTTTTCTCGCTTTTCCCATATAGTCGCACCCCGTGTGGGTGCGTGGATTGAAACATAGGGCCGGCTAAGGCATGGATGACCGACAAGGGTCGCACCCCGTGTGGGTGCGTGGATTGAAACATTTGTAAAGCGCAAGCTTTTTCATAAAAGATATACTTACTTACGTGATGAAGTATATCTTCTATGGGACTTGAAGTGTTCTTCTGCGACGAAGGGATTAGTACTTCGTAAAAATAACTTTTTAAAGTCACTGACTCTGACATATAATTTCGCTTAGTTATTTCTGCAAAAATCATTCATATGTAAACAAGTTTCGTATATTCGCAACCTTATAATAGTTTAAATATGGCAGAGGAACTACGGATTAAAAACGGTGATAAACAGGAGATGTATGAGACATTGCTCCCGCAAATCGCCTCATTGGTAGGTAACGAGACCGACCTAATCGCTAACATGGCGAACATCGCCGCAGCACTCAAGCAGACTTTCGGTTTCTTTTGGGTAGGTTTCTACCGGGTCATAGACAATCAGTTGGTATTAGCGCCTTTTCAAGGCCCTATCGCCTGTACACGAATCAAATACGGAAAAGGGGTATGCGGCACGGCTTGGAAGGAGACCCGTACAATCATCGTACCGGACGTAGACGCTTTCCCGGGACATATCGCTTGTAGCTCGGCGTCACGCTCTGAGATCGTAGTTCCCGTGATAGGGGAGGATAAGGTAATCGCTGTCCTTGATATAGACAGTGATCAACCGGATAGTTTCGATGAGACAGATCAGATCTTTTTGGAAAAGATAGTGGAATTGCTTCCTCATCAGTAAGCCTCGCCTCAGTACTTCGCAAGAAGTACTGTAGTACTGCCTAAGAGGTACCGCAGTACTTTGTAAGGAGTACTCCAGTACTATCCGGAGAAATACCACAGTACTTTACAAGGAGTACTCCGGTACTCTCCCAGAAGTACCGGGACAAATGCTACTTACCGCAAATCCCCTTGAACGGACAATAAGAGCAAGCCTTCCCCGTAGGGGTTTGCGTAAAGGGAATTTCTGGATTGAAGATCTCGTCCAAGCAGCCCCGCAACCCCTCCTCGAACGCTTGGGCATAACCGGAGAAATCCTCTACCTTCTCCGACTTCCCCCGTTCGATACGATGGTAGACAGATGGATCGAACGGATCGGCAAAGAGGGAACGGACGTAATAAATGCCCGGTTGTATCGTCTTTCCCTTGTTCTCGGCGAGATGGGCGTACATCCAGCAATACATGAATACCTGCATCACGGCTTTCGCACGATCTTTCTCCTCCTTGTTGAATAGGCTCTCGATACTACTGAAAGTCGTAGTTCCGCTACCGCTCTTGTAATCGATGATACGGATAGCGTCGAGAACCTCGTCCACACGATCGATAAAGCCTTTCAACCGGATCTCGGAATGGTCGGAAAGGCTGATCAAGCCGTTTATCTTACGCTCGGACTCGATGTAAACGAAAGGGGTCAGCTTGCCGTCACGCTCCAAGATCTTCTCCACGTATTTACGGATCATCTCGCCGATCAGGTAGTTTTGTCCGGTAAGGGAGCGAACCACCTCTGTCTTGAAAAACTCGCTGGCGAAAGCCCGGGCGATAGCTCCGGTAAGCAAGGCCGTATCCTTACGGATCGCTTTCAGCAAATCCACGGTCACCATCTTCCCTTGGAACGGCTTGTAAAGCTCCTCCATCACTTTATGTAAGATGCTTCCGAATACATCGCTCTCGATCGTCTCGCTCACCTCCTCTTCCTCTCGAATGCCTTCCACGACGGAAAAATAGAATTTCAACGGGCAATCCAGATACGTATTGATAGCGCTCGCCGAGATCGCCTTGCTCCCCCCTTTCCGGTAAGCGTCTAAACGGCGCATGATATCCTCCCTTTTCGGCACGGCCAATGGCGGAGTCTTGGAGGAAGATACGTTATAGACCACCAATTTATCTCGCATCGGCACCTCATAATGATAATACAGCTGGTGGACAAAGCGACTTACCTCTCCCGTCTGCAATCCGTTGCTGCGGGTATCGTATAAAAGGCTCACGTGGCTGGCACGCTCTATCAAACGATAGAAATGGTAGGCCCATACGCTATCTTGATGCTCGTAGGTAGGCAACCCGAAACCTCTGCGTAGGTTATAAGGGATAAAGGAGTTCGCCGCTTTCCGCTGCGGGAAAATGCCCTCGTTCATGGATAAGATAATCAGACGGTCGAAATCCAAGGCACGGGTCTCGAGCACACCCATAATCTGGAGGCCGGAAAGCGGCTCGCCGTGGAAAGGGATCGTGATCGTATCGGTTACCCGCTTCAATAGGCGGAAGAAGGTATCTATTTTCATCTCTACACAAGCGTCTCTCATTACCTCTCTCATGCGGTTTACCGTGGTGAAATAATGGAAGATGAACTCTTGCTCCAAATCGTTCGTCCGTAGGGTAGCGTCCTCCTCTTCTTCATCGGAAAGGGCGGACATAACCTTGTTCAGCTCTTCCAACACCTTGATCAGATAGTCCGAGAAGGCCTCCACCCCGGTCACCGGCGTGAACAGGATTTCTAGCAAAGGCGTTTTCCCTAACTCCGTATGCGAGATATAGATCTTGTTGTTCTCCGTGATCTCTTTCACCAAGGAGGAAATAATCTCCGGTGAGGTGGAGAGGATGTAGCGATGGTTCAATACCGGCAGCACGTCACGGAAATAGAACAACGGATTCCGGTCTATGTAGCGTACGTTCTTCTGCAACGCCAAGATATACTCGATCAACGAGGCGACCGGGGTTCCCGCCAAGGGATAACCCATCGTGACGTTGATACGCCGGATTTGCTCCGGAATGGCGTTCAGCACCGGGATCAGCAGATGTTCATCGGGCAAGATCACCGCCGTACGCAGGGCTTCTTCCGAACTCATCTCCGCTTCCTTGCACCAATCGCTCAACAGGGTGTAGACGTGCTTGGCCTGCCCGATACCGGAAGGGATGCCGATCACCTCGATCTCAGTCTTTACCTTCTCCTCGGGGGGTAATTTCATCGAGGAAGGGAAGCTCTTCCGGTTACGGGAGACGAAATAAGAGGCCTTATTATCCGGATCGGTTACCTTATCGGATACATAATCCCAATAGAAATCCGCTATCTTCCGCTTCTGCAACTGGGCTAAGAAACGTTCTTCCGATACGGACAAGGCGTTCAAACCGACGAAGACAATTTGCTCGTAAGGTAAATCCGGAGACTCACCCCGTTCCATGCTTTCCACGACCTCCCGGAAGATCATGCCCTCGTAGCCTTTTCCCTCGGCGGTCAAGGTCGCACGGAATTCCTCATAGAGATCGTATAGCACTTGCCAGACCGCCAAGAACTGTTGCTGGTTCGGCGTATCGCCCCGGGGATAAAAACTGGACCAGAAACTACGGATAGCGGCGATCTGCTCATCACTTAAGAAATCGAAATCATTCTCTATCTCCCGTAGGTCCGTCACGTTACTGAATAGCATGCGGGCATTTGCCATGTACTTATCGATATCGTCGAAGTCGTTGAGCAACATCTCGCCCCAATACAGGAATTCATCGAAAGTCTCGGTGGAACCGCTTTGGCGGATGTAGATGTCGTACAGGGTAAAAAGCATACTGATCCGGTCGGCGGATTGTTTTCCGCTCAACTGGATAAAGAGATCGTTGATCGTAAGGATTGTCGGAGAGAAAAGGGGGGTATCGGCTACCTCCGAGAGATATTTCTGGAAGAAAAGGCCCGTACGCCGGTTTGGGAAAACAAAGGCCAGACGACTGACCTCCGCTCCCCATTTCTCGTAAAAAAGAGACGCTACTTGATATAAGAACGGTTTCATTTATTCTAAAATTTGTACAGGCTGCGGAGACGGGGCACGCCCCGTCTCTACAATCGGGTACGATTCACGTTTGTTATATTAAGATGTTCTCTATCTCCTGCAATTCTTCCCCGGAGAAAGAGATATTATCTAACGCCTTCAGGTTATCCATTAATTGGGCGACAGAGCTAGCGCCAATTAATACGCTAGTTACCCGTTCGTCCTTTAATAACCAAGCGAGCGCCATCTCCGCCAAGGTCTGTCCACGGCGGGCGGCTACCTCGTTTAGCTTACGGGCCTTTTCCACGGCCTCCGGGGTAACTTGAGAGGTCTGCAAATGGCCGGTCGATTTCGCCGCACGGGAATTCTCCGGGATTCCACGCAAATACTTATCCGTAAGCAAGCCTTGCGCCAACGGCGAGAACGCTATCATACCCACACCCTCTTCCTTCAATACAGGCAATAAATCCGGTTCCGTCCAACGATCGAACATCGAATAGCGGGCTTGGTGAATCAGGCAAGGCACCTTATGTTCTTTCAGTACGGCCAAGGCCTTACGGGTCTGGTCTGCGTCATAGTTGGAGATACCTACATACAAAGCCTTTCCTTGCCGGACGATATCAGCCAAGGCCCCCATCGTCTCCTCGATCGGAGTCTCCGGGTCCGGACGATGGGAGTAAAAGATATCCACGTATTCCAGTCCCATCCGTTTCAAGCTCTGATCCAAGCTAGCCATTAAATATTTACGGCTTCCCCAGTTCCCATACGGTCCCGGCCACATATCGTAGCCCGCCTTCGTAGAGATAATCATCTCATCCCGATAAGCGCCCAAGCCCTTCTTCAATATCCGGCCGAAATTCTCCTCCGCCGATCCGTAGGCCGGACCATAGTTATTCGCCAAGTCGAAATGAGTCACGCCATGATCGAATGCGGCGTGAGCGATCTGGATAAAATTACTGAACACATCCACACTACCAAAGTTGTGCCACAATCCCAAGGAAACGGCCGGCAATAAGATACCGCTCCGTCCGCACCGCCGATATATCATATCCGCATAGCGATTCTCTTCCGCTTTGTAAAACTCCATATGCTCTTTCTTTTTTTAATTATTATATCTCATCCGGCCAAGGAACCGGTTTACCTGTCGCCTTAAACGACGGACGTTGCCCGTCCACTTTCCGTAAATACGTACCCAATTCCCCGGACAGACGCTTTACGATATCGGGATGCTGCCTTGCCACGTCATTATGTTCCCCTATATCCTCCGGGATATTAAACAATTCCTTCCTCCCCGTCTCGTAATAATAGATCAGTTTCCAGTCTCCATTACGAACCGAGCAAGTCGGACCGATTCCCGGCCCGTCATTACCCCATATATTCGGGCAGTTCCAGAATAAGCTACGTCCCACGGAAGGATCTCCCGTACCTTTTAATAAAGGCATGAAACTGACGCCATCTATCGGCTGTACGGTCTTATACCCCTTTATGCCTGCCATCTCCAAGATAGTTGGATAGAAATCCTCGATAATCAAGTATTTATCACATTTGCTTCCCGGTTTCACCACCCCCGGCCAACGCACGATCATAGGCTCACGGACTCCTCCCTCATAGGCGGAGCCTTTACCACTGTTCAAGGGATAGTTTTGCGTATGGATCTCGCCGTCACGCCATCTGGGCTCGCTGGAAAGACCACCGTTATCGCTCATGAAGATCACGATCGTGTTATCCGCCTCGCCATTCTTCTCCAACCAGTCCATCAAATCGCCCAGACTCTTATCCATACCCTCTATCAAGGCAGCGTAAGCCGCCTCTTTAGCCGTTAACCCCTTATCGATATATTTCTGGTAGAAACGCTTGTCCTTATCAATCGGGATATGGATCGCATAATGTGACATATATAGGTAAAACGGCTGGTTATATTTCTTAGCCTTGTCCAACGCCTTGATCGCCTCCTGCGTCAAGGCCTCCGTAGCGAAGGTGTCGCTTCCCCAATACTTTTCCAATCCGGGGATAGCGTTCGGAGCGTAAGGTTTACCATCCTTGGTATGCCCGTAATTATTCTCGCCGAGGTAACTGGCGAGACCTCCGGCGGCATGCCCGGCTATATTGACCTCGAATCCCCAATGATGCGGGTCCTCCCCCGGGGTATCGATTGCCCCGAAATGCGCCTTGCCGCAATGGATCGTGTGATATCCGTTATTCTTCAATATCTGCACGAATGAAGTACCCACAAACGTATTATTCGTCCCACCCACTTGGGCCACGCCGTTATAATTCCAATCCGGCAGGGTTAGCACATCACTCTCCCGGTCGGTCGTCTTATCCTTAAAAAGTGTCCAGTTCGTAACCCGGTGACGGGCGGCGTTCGTCCCCGTGATCAAGCTGCAACGGGTAGGCGAGCTGATACTGCTAGCGTAGGCTTGGGTAAACATCATACCCCCTTTCGCCAATCGTTCCATGTTCGGGGTCTCATATACCTCATTATAATACGTCTTTTGAGTCCAGAAAGGCAAGGACGTATCCTCCCATCCCATATCATCCACCAAGAACAGGATAATATTCGGGGGACAACTGGTATTCTGGGCGTTCGCTACCGCCGATACCGACAATAAAGCGATGGGGATAAGCTGAGTCTTCTTCATGATTGGTAACGGATATTTGTATTCTACGAAAGTAGATATATTTCACCGAAAAACAATATTGTTTCATATACAAAATAATATTGTCTTATGTATTATACTTTTCCGGACATAAAATAAGGGGCCCTTGACAAAAAGAGTCCCTTACCTAATATCTTATACCCAATGATTTATCTGGAAAGCCTTAACGCAAACGATCCAAAGAACGTACCAGCGCCTCATCGGCCCCGATATTACGGATCGCCAGATAATCCAAGATCAGATTGACCAACGGGAAGGAAAGAGCGATCTTAACACTTACGCTGGCACCTTCCATATCCCCCTTCAAGGAATAGATCAAGAAGGCGAAGAAACCATAAAAGCCCAATATCAGCAATGCGTTGAACACGCAAAGACGGATTTGCAGGATTCTTTTCTTATATAAGAAGATCGTCACCAAGGCAATGATAGCGATGATAGCAGTCAAGGCAAATAAGCCCCACGCCGGGTATAGTAATTCCGGCTCACCGATCATCGTGCTCAACCCGCTAGCATCGAACGAGAAGAGGGCGTCTCCTTGTTGCAACACGGCCAACGGCAAGAATAAGGTAGCGACCGTAAGCGCCACGATAATTAGCAGGTAAACAGTTTGTATTCTTTGTAACATGGTAATTAGTTCGTTTTAAATGGAAAGGCCGACTCATTTGAGGGTCAGCCTTTCCGATGTTCAAAAATATTTCTTCTTAGAAGTTATTCTTCTCTTTAGCAGGATTCTTGTAATAAACCTTGCCATCCTCGTACTCTTGAGCGGCGATCAACGTTGATTTCGGAAGTTTCTCATAGTAGCGTGAAATCTCGATCTGCTCACGGTTTTCAAAGACTTCCTCCAAGTTGTCATTGTAAGAAGCGAACTCTTGAAGTTTCTTTTCCAGATCTTGTTTCATCTCAACACTAATCTGATTCGCCCGTTTTGAAATGATAGCGACTGTCTCATATACGTTACCCGTTTCTTCACTTAACTTCATCATGTCACGGGTTACCGTATTGGTAGGAGCGTTTGATTTTCTGTAATCCATTTTCGTTTTATTGATTAAATTCGCTTAATATGCATCTGTAATTCGCTTGCTGGCATAGTCGTAGAACTTCGTTACCTGCTTTACGTAGTTACCTTCCGGATACTCGTTCATGTAGTTGTAATATTCGTCAACCACATCCCGGTAACGGCCCTGCAACTTCTCCTCTACGGATACTAGCGCCAACTCGTACTTCGCACGGATGATAAGGAACATGAATTCCTCACGATACTTGGAATACGGGTAATTCTTCAAGGCGTTCTGCGCCGTGATCACGCAAGACTGGAAGTTATTCCCCATATAGGTACCTAGATTGAAATACAAGCGGGTGGCCATCAATTCCTTGTAAGCCAACTTCTCCTGAAGCTCGAACATGATGTTCTGCGCTTCCTCGGCCCGTTCACTTTGCGGATAATACTCCAAATAAAGTTGCAACTGCTCGATCGCCTTATACGTCTGCGACTGGTCTAACCGGGGATCCGGAGAGTCCAGATACAAACCATAACCGGAATAGAAACGGGATAATTCCGTAAACTCCCCTTTCGGATAGGTCGTATAATAGGTCTCGAAGTATTGCGAAGCCGTCTGATAATCTTTCTGACCGTAATAGCTTTGCGCCAACAAGTACAAGGACTCCTCGGCATAAGCTGTTCCTTTAAAGATTGTAACCAGTTCATCCAGCAGAGTAGCGGATTTCGAGTATTGCTTCGCGTTGAAGTATTTCTTCGCGTACGAATATTTCAATTCGTAATCCGTGCTCTTCAGTATCTTATTATACTCTCCACAAGAGGATAATAGTACTGTCATCATCATCAGTAAAAATACAACCTTTTTCATTCACATACTTTTAGCGTGCAAAATTAGTGCTTTTAGGCGAATAAATGAAACCCAAAACGTTAATATTTACAACTTATATAAATCGCTAGCAGCGATCAATTCCAATTTATTCGCTTTCAAAACCTCCGCGCACTTATTGACATCGTCCGGACGGATGATCACGTTAGCAGCGTCGCCTTGAGAAAAAGCGTACATATATTCAATGAAGATCCCGGCCGAGGTAATGATATCCATCGCCTTTGCCAAGGCTCCCGGCTGGTTGGGACAATGCAAGCATACCACGTCGGCCACGCTTACAGCGTATAACTTTTCACGAAGCACGGATATCGCTTTCTCCGTATCGGATACGATTAGGCGAAGGATACCGAAATCGGAATTCTCGGCTACCGTGAAAGCGGACATATTGACCCCTGCCTCCCCTAATATCTTGGCGACTTCCGTAAAACGGCCTTTCTTGTTTTCCAGAAAGATTGATAATTGTTTTATTAACATAGTACTTAATCTTTTAGAGGTTATACTAACTTACGTTTATCGATCACGTGTTTTGCCTTACCCATACTACGTTCGATACTACGCGGCTCCACGATCTTGATGTCCGGTTGCAAACCGATCACGCTCTGCATGCGGGCGGCGATCTTCTTTTTCAAGGCGATCATCTTGTTCATCTCGTCCGAGTAGTATTCTTGGCGAACCTCCACCTGTATCTGGAAAGTATCGGTATTGTTCATACGATCCACCACGATCAGGTAATGCGCCTCGAACTCCGGCAGCTCCAAAATTACGGATTCTACCTGAGACGGGAAAACATTTACGCCACGAATAATCAACATATCGTCACTTCTACCTAAAATACGTCCCATACGAACCGCCGTACGTCCACAGGCGCACTTCTCGTAAGTCAGCGAGGTCAAATCACGTGTACGGTAACGAAGCATCGGCATACCCTCCTTCGTAAGCGTGGTGAAGACCAACTCTCCTACTTGTCCCGGTTCCACCGGTTGTAAGGTATTCGGGTCCACGATCTCCGGGAAGAAATGGTCTTCCCACAGGTGGGTACCGTTCTGGCACTCACACTCGCCTCCAACGCCCGGACCGCAGATTTCCGTCAAGCCATAGATATCGTAAGCTTTGATATTTAGTTTTGTCTCTAATTCCTTACGCATATTCTCCGTCCAAGGTTCGGCACCGAACGCCCCGACACGTAGCTGGAATTCCTCCAAGGGAATACCGGACTGGTGGATGGTCTCCGCCAGATACAAGGCGTAAGAAGGCGTACAAGCCAAACCCTTCGCCCCGAAGTCGTGCATCAACTGGATTTGTTTCTGGGTATTACCGCTACTCATCGGGATCACCGTACCACCGATATTCTCCACTCCGGCATGGGCACCCAAGCCTCCGGTAAACATTCCGTAGCCGTAGGATACTTGCACGGAGTCGTTCTTTGTCAAACCGTAGGCGGTCAGGCAGCGAGCCACGACCTCGGCCCAGATACCCAAGTCCTTACGGGTATATCCCACGACGATAGGCTTACCTGTCGTACCGGAAGAGGCATGTAGACGGACAATCTCGGACATCGGCACGGCCATCAAGCCGAAAGGATAATTATCACGCAAGTCTTGTTTTACCGTGAACGGTAATTTCGTTATATCATCTATTGTCTGTATATCGTCGGGAGCAATGCCCATCTCCTGCATTTTCTTGCGATAAAACGGGGAGTTATGGTAAGCATGTTCAACAACTCTTTTCAACCGTAGGCTCTGTAGTTTCCGCATTTCCTCACGGTCCATACATTCAATAGTTTCGTTCCAAATCATGGTATTTGTCTGTTATCTTTTAAAGTTAGTAGTCTAAATTCGCCGCAAAGTAACAACTTTTTTTAAATCGGCACCCTTTTGTTACGAAAAATTAGTCACGAGGCGATCATTTCAACTCCTTCACCTTGATATTGCGGAACGCTACCTCATCCCCATGATCCTGCAAAAGGATGTGTCCTTTCGGAGCCTCGCCGAAAGCACCACCCGCATTATAAGATGGATCAGCGTATTTACTGCCCTTCACCAAATCACGGAACTCCTTGCTGCCACGCTCGTACTCCAATACCTTCACACCATTCAGCCAGTGCTCTACGTGGTTGTTCGGGAATACCTTCACCACGGCCGTATTCCACTCTCCTACGCCGTTGAAATGGATGCTCTCGCTTTTCTTCAGATCATACAAGCTTCCAAGGGTACGACTACCGGGGAAAGTCGTGTAAAGCTTGGCATCCGGGTGCTTAGCGTCATCCAATAGCTGGAACTCCAAGCCGTAAGCGGAGCCTTTTTGCTTCTCTTGCTCGGTCACGAAATATTTAATACCGCTGTTGGCCCCTTCGGTGATCTTAAAATCCACGCTGAACTCAAAGGCGGAATATTCACCCTCCGTAACGATATCGCCTCCGTTCGTAGACTCGCTACCGTCGGATTTCTGCACGATCAATTCGCCATCTTTCACCATCCATCCGTGATCCGGGAAAGCGTCTTTGTGCGCTCCACGCCAACCTTTCGTTGTCTTACCGTCAAAAAGGAGCGCCCAACCCTCGGCTTTCTCTTGGTCGGTCAATTGATTGATCGCCGGTGTAATTACGGCCATCGGTACTACCTTAGCTGTCTCTTCCGTACTTTGCGTGTTTTTTCCACCGCAGGCGCAAAGTATCATGGCGCTCATGGCGGTACAAATTACTAGTGTCTTCATGTCTTATTTATTTTTAATGTATATAATCAAGCAATGTGTGCGTCCACAAAGATAATTGATTTCATAAAAAATAGACGTATCTTCGCGATATAAATATTAAATGATTATTTATATGAAACAACTAAAGACCGCCTTGTTCGATTTTGACGGCGTAGTAGTAGATACGGAACCTATTTACGATTTATTCTGGAACGATGCCGCTAAACGTTATGGCTTAGGTATCGATAATTTCGCTGATATTATAAAGGGTACGACCCTACCGTATATTCTGGAGAAGTATTTTTCCGGATATACGGAGGAGTTCCGCCAAATGGTGACCAAAGAATCTACAGAGTATGAGAAGACGATGCCCTTGCCTCCCATGCCCGGCTCCATCGAGTTCATCCGTATGCTGAAGGAGCACGGCGTACAGATAGGCTTGGTTACCAGCTCGGATAACGCGAAGGTGAAACGGGCTTTCGGGCTTCTACATCTGGACAATCTATTCGATACCCTAGTGACCGCCGACCGCATCACGCAAGGTAAGCCCGATCCGATGTGTTATCTATTGGCGGCGAAAGACTTGAACGTATCTCCCGAGGATTGTATCGTATTCGAGGATTCTTTCAACGGCATACAGTCCGGGAAGGACGCAGGGATGCGTGTCATCGGGTTAAGTACGACGAATCCGGCGGAATCTTTAAGAGATAAAGTATATGAGGTAATCCCCAATTTCGAGAAAGTCACGTTCGAGGATTATTTGAGATGGTAAGCAATCGAGAAAAAGGAAATGATTATTTCCTTCATTCCTTCACCTACCCCTTTACACACACCCACACACATGTATGCGTACATTAATAATACGCGTATGCGTATACGTGCGTGTGTGTGTAGGAGCCGGTGAAGGAATGAAGGAATAAAGGAAACGCCTGTACCGTCAATGGGCTACACCAGTATCGGCGAGAGCCGGAAGCAGTACTGGTGTAACCCCACGGCAGTACTGCCGTGGGGCTGTGACTATATTGGGATCAGAAACTATATCCTACGCGAACACCCAGCATGGCCTGATCGAAATCCTTGATGATATTATACTTCACCTCCAATCCTATCGAAAGATTGTCGGTAGCATAAACCTCACCGCCTAAACCGATATTGGCTCCCAGACGAGTCTCGTTATGAGAAAGGCCATGGCCCGCATCCCAATTCCAAAAGGACAGACTAAGCCCCGCTAATGGATAAAAACCGAACATCTCACTTAACTTCACTACATAATGAGCATTCAAGTCGATCGCCCAAGTGCTGTGATTATCATTCTTTACGAAATAAGTAAGAGAGGGGCTCAAACGTACCGCATCCGTGATACAATAGCGGTAATCAACTCCTAACGTGGCATTCTTCGAATCGAATCCATAACCGATGTTAAATCCCACGGCAGATTGTCCTTGCTGCGTCTGCGCATAAGCTCCCAGACTAAAGACTGCTAACATCAGCATCATTACAAACTTTTTCATACGCTTTCTTTCGTTTAGTTCAACATTAGATTATTATTGGTATTTATTTTACTTTCAGTCGATCGCCGGCACTCTTCACGATGCTACGGTAATAGTCCTCGTCATATCCGGGAAAATCGGGAGACGCAGGCTGGCCGTACGGATTACGCTTGAACTGTCCGTTCACCTCTTTCTTCACGTTTCCATCGATGTATTTTACCAGCAAATACTCACCCAATTGCTTCCAGCGGGCGGTAGCGGAGTCTGAATTAGTCGTGCTATACCACGTCAAGAACTTGACAGCCTCCGCCGGGTCCTTGGCATACAACTCCTGAGCCGCCTTATCGATAGCCGGTACGGTCTCTTGATAACCATTCTCCAACTCCTGCTGTACCTTACGGATATCCTGAATCATGAAGCTATATTTGTGGTAAGCCATATTAGCCACCCAGTTATGAATCCAGAAAGCGGAAGTCCAAGAGAAGTTCAGCAAATCGCCGTTTCCCACCCGATAGCACTCCGGAACATCCGTTACCGACGCATATACAGGAGTGAAGACCGCCATATCAGCGTCGTCCACGGCAAACCACAAGATACCACCGATAGCGTCCGGCAACCAGTTACGCATTTGTGGAACAATCACGAAGCCCGTTTGTTGCGTCGCTATGGCACGTTCATTCGTATATTCCTGCCCGTCTACCTCGAACGTCATCGGCCGCCAGCGGTAAGGAACCTTATACGAGCCGGCACCGGCATCTTTCGTCATATCCAGATCCGTTCCCTCGTAATGGTCGCGCATGCCATTCTGTACGTCTTGAACGGAAAGCTTACGATTCGGCTTCACATACAGAGGCATCGGCTCCTTGGAAGGATCACCCTTGATAAAATCCGTATACTGATCCATCGTGGTATCATATTTACGGAAGAAAGACCATACACGAGCCTCGCATCCACGCAAGGCGCTGAAATCATACGGGCAATAAGCCTTGGCGAAACTGAAATCAGCGTCCTTTCCCTTGAAATATCCTTTCTCACGGGCGAAAGAAACCACATCCGGCGAGTACATGCAATTCTCCTTATCGTCAAACGGTATCTGCTGGATACGGGACTGGTTGGCATGCGCCGAGATACAATCGTCCGGGATGCGGATCGCTACCCAAACGGCACCTTTGTTACCCGGTCCCTTACCGATCATCTCCATCACCCAAGCCTCGTTCTTATCGGCGATAGAGAACGTCTCGCCACTGCTGTAATAGCCATATTCCTTTACTAAGTCCGTCATGACCTTGATCGCTTCACGAGCCGACTTGGAACGTTGCAAAGCGATGTAGATCAAGCTACCGTAATCCATGATACCCGTCGTATCCACCAATTCATGGCGTCCTCCGAACGTACTCTCCGTGATAGCCACCTGATGCTCGTTCATGTTACCCACTACGGAATAGGTCTTCTCCACTTGGGCGATCTTGCCCAGCGGTTTCCCTGTATCCCATTCCTTCACTTCCAACATGGCGCCCTTCGGCCATGTAGCGGCGGGCCAACGATACATCTCCCCATACAGGGAATGCGAGTCCGCCGCATAACTAATCATTACCGAACCGTCTGTCGAAGCCTTCTTGCCCACCAGCAAACCGGTACAGGCGATAGCCTCCACCCCGGATAACAGGGCGGCGCAAGCGGTTAATAAAATCCAACTCTTCTTCATATAAATAAAGTTTTAAGCAAATAAAAGCATATATACACCGGCGCCGCAACAATAGCCGATCAACGCCAAGATAGAGAACCGTTTCGTATAATACATAAAATCGATCTTCTCCAATCCCATTACCGTAACGCCCGTAGCCGATCCGATGATCAAGATGCTACCACCCGTCACGGCGCAATAAGCCAAGAAGGTCCAGAAACCACCGTCCGATACGAAGAACTGGGCATAAGGCGATAAGTCGGCCACCTGCTCCACGATCGGGTACATACCCATCGTAGCAGCTACCAAGGCTACGTTATCCACGCAGGAGGACAAGGCACCGATCACGAAGCTGATCAGATACGGCTCATGCACATGCTTATCCAAGAAAGCGGACATGATCCCTAGCTGCCCGGAAGTCTCCAATGCTCCCACGGCCATCAAGATCCCCAAGAAAAAGAAGATCGTAGCCAAATCGATATTCGGCAACAATTGGGAAATACGGAGTTTCTGGGACTCATGCATATGCAGCTTGCTATACATCAAATCCGTATAGAACCAAAGGATCACCAATCCCAGCAAGACGCCCAAGAACGGCGGCAAGTTCGTCACCATCTGGAAGACAGGCACCAACGCCAAGGAAAGCACGCCGATCACAAAGATCATCCGACGTGAGCGGTTCGGTATCTCTGGTATGTACTCGTCGCCTTGCTCCTCCTCGCTCAACACACGCAAGGTAGATCCTTTCTTGAACAACCAGAAATGGGCGATCGTCAACGGCACCAACATATTAACCAAAGCGGGGATAAATACGTGAGAGATCTGGTGCATCGCCGAGATATTCTTTCCGACCCAAAGCAAGATGGTCGTCACATCACCAATCGGCGACCATGAGCCGCCGGCGTTCGCCGCTATAATCACCATACAGGCATATTTCAAACGATCCGTACGATCCGGTACCAGCTTACGCAACACCGCCATGATCACGATAGCGGCCGCTAAGTTATCCAATAAGGCGGAGAAGAAAAAAGTAGCGAAACTTATATACCACAACAGCTTACGTTTATTCGGCGTACGGATATACCCGGTCACGGCCCTAAAACCACCATGCTTATCCACGATATCCACGATCAACATGGAACACATCACGAAGAAAAGCGTCTCGGAGACGTTTCCTAAATGATAAACAATCGCACGGTTCGATATAAAATTAATAAATTGCTCATGCGGGGGCAAGCTGGCCATCTCCGGGTTCTGGGTCAAGAACTCTTGAAAGATCGTACTGGAGCGTTCGACGAAAATATTGTAGGCATCGAACATCAATATCATCCACATAGAGATAGCCATGAACAACGCTATGGCCGCTTTATTTATTTTGATCTTATCCTCCAAGGCAATAGCGAGGATTCCTAAGACAAAAATGACAGGCATTAAAATGAACATATAATCAAGATTTTAATTGTTTATATAGAAGCTGTATCTCCTCCGGCCAAAGCGCCTCGTCCGGGGTCTCTAGGATTAAGGGCATATTGTCGAAACGGGGGTCCACCATGATCATGCGGAAGGTATCAAGGCCCATCAAGCCTTTACCGATACTCTCATGCCGGTCCACACGTGATCCCAGCTCCTTTTTAGAATCGTTCAAGTGCATACCCCTTAAATAAGAAAAGCCGACCACCTCGTCGAAATGACGGAATGTCTCGGCAAATCCCTCCGGTGTCTTTATATCGTAACCGGCGGCAAGCGTGTGCGCCGTATCGAGGCATACTCCCACCCGGCTCTTATCCTCTACCTCATTTATAATATAGGCGATCTGCTCGAAGGTATATCCCAAGTTCGAGCCTTGCCCCGCCGTATTCTCTATCACGGCACATACGCCACTCGTCTGAGCCAACGTGATATTGATCGACTCGGCGATGCGAGACAGGCAGGTATCCACCTCCATCTTCCCCAAATGGCTTCCGGGATGGAAATTCAGCATTTTCAGTCCCAGTTGCTCGCAACGTGTCATCTCGTCCAGAAAAGCGTCACGGGATTTCTGCAATCCCTCGGCGTCCGGGTTCCCCAGATTGATCAAATAGCTATCGTGCGGCAAGATACATCCCGGATCGTAACCGTACGCTTCACACCGCTCCTTAAATAAATGGATACTGTCCGCCTTCAACGGCTGCGACTTCCATTGCCTCTGATTCCGGGTGAAAAGGGCAAAAGCCTTCGCACCGATCTCATGGGCATTAACGGGGGCATTCTCAACCCCACCGACCGCACTCACGTGAGCCCCAACATACTTCATAATAACCTAACTTTTCTTTTTATTTATACTAATGTTCATCCTCAGTCTTACACCCACAAAAACCAAACTCCTCCATCGCACGTTCTTGCGGGGTGATGAAATAAACCATCTCGGCACGGGTACACAACTCATTCGCCGAGTTATAGATCTCGGTCTCTATGAAGATGGCGTTCCGTTTCCGGTCTATCATCCGTCCCCGTATCATCAGTTGGGGCTCGTCCGTAGAGATACTCTTCATAAACTTGGCGTCGAGGCGTGAGGTCACCCCGGAGGTCTGCAACTTCCTCAAGACCACCCAGCCGGCCAACTCATCCATCAGCGTAGTCTGTATACCTCCGTGCAACGTACGTAGCCATCCTTGGTAAGTACCTTGCGGCTTCCAGAACGCCACGATATCGTCACCATCCTCAAAAAACTCCATATGCAGCCCCAGCGGATTGTTCGGAGCGCAACCGAAACACATATAACCGTCCAGCCCTTCCCACGGATTAATTATCTTTTTCATATCACGAAAACAATATTTATATGTTTTTTGTTGCTCAAAGTTAACAAAAAAGCCGGCTCTTGAAAGGAACCGGCTCTATAAATATCACAAAAAATACTCAACACGACTTATTCCTCGATCTCCGGTTGAAGGAAATCCACGAAGCAAAGGGCGGCCAACGCCGTTCCATAGCGTTTCTCGATCGTAATTCCCTCGGTGATAAAGTTAAGCTCTCCAAGATAATACTTCCCATACGTCTTCTGATGAAGATCGTTAATAACACGGATCAGACGAGACTCAAGCTCCTCGATGCGGTAACGTCCGCTGACCTCACACACAAGGCCACCAACCTTCTCATCAAAGTTCTCATCCTTATACATCCATGCGTAAACCACACCAGCAGACACGAACTCATCCTGATATCCATGGGATACAGCCATGATCGTTTTCATTTCCGAACCAAATGGAGGAAGGTCTAGTTCATCCATGGTTGCCAGATGTGCCGTAGCGGGTATCACCGACGAATACGTCATGATATTAAAATCAGAGATACCGGCGTCATAAAGAGCCATGTGGTAAGAACCAGCGTGTTTCTCCAAGTCTGATTCGCCACTTCCTTTTGTAATAAAAAAGGTGTTTGGAATTAAATTCCCAACTTTCTTTACCATCTACAAATATGTTTTACTTATTAATAAAAGCTTAAGAGCGCACAAAAATAGAAACTTTCGCGATATATAACACATAGTTTTCCCTATAAAACTTTAGCCGCAAACATATTTTCACTAAAAAATCATCACCGAACCCAGAACTTTCATCCCCTCGGCTCTGTTTATATAGTAAATCAACATAAAAAACTAGAAGACAATGCTTACATTATGTTTAAGTTTATTATTAATGATCACAAATAGTCAAATAACAGATAAAAAAGAAGAAGTTATGAAATTCGAGTTAATCCAGTTACCGTACGCAAACGACGGTTTAGAACCAGTTATCAGCAAACAAACAATTGATTTCCATTACGGAAAACATTTATTGAACTATGTAAATACCCTTAATAAGCTGATTGAGGGCACGAAATTCGAGAACGCTCCGCTGGAGCAGATCGTTCGTGAGTCTGACGGAGCCATTTTCAACAATGCCGGCCAAGTATTGAATCACAATCTATATTTTACCCAATTCTCCCCGAACGGAGGTGGCGAGCCTACGGGTAAGCTAGCCGAGGCTATCAAGTCTACGTGGGGATCGTTCGAGAACTTCCAGAAAGAGTTCGTGGCTGCCGGTACAGGCTTGTTCGGCTCAGGATGGGTATGGTTGGCTAAAGATAAAGACGGCAAACTTTCAATTACCAAAGAACCCAACGGTAGTAACCCGGTCGTTAAGGGATTGACTCCGATCATGGGATTCGATGTATGGGAGCATTCTTACTATCTGGATTACCAGAACCGCCGTGCGGATCATTTGAACGCATTGTGGGGGATTATTGACTGGGAAACCGTTGGTAAGAGATATCGATTTAATTTGATGTAAGTTACGTGTAGAGAAGA
>OLRY01001675.1_pt1 | contig 19017 bp, 20 predicted proteins | sample 1672541 | NCBI WGS metagenome assembly OLRY01 (sample SAMEA3136697, study PRJEB25190) | human gut metagenome | biome: human gut; feature: human-associated habitat; material: faeces | place: Austria | collected 2013 | reverse complement strand
TTTTACAAGCCGTTGTTTCTCTGCCCTGATACGTTCCAGAAGGACTTCGGCAGGCTCATCGGACGGATCTTGTGAGACTAGTTTTCCTTGTACCGCCCATTGAAGAATAGACCTCTTCAGGGCTTCTGGGAAAGTTTCGTTCAATTTTGTAATTTTAGTTGCGGCATCATTGTAATCAGCAAGATAAGGCTGAAGATTGTCTATTTGTTGGATAATCCGATGTTGCTCGTTTAGTGGTGGCAGTGGTACAAAAAATTGCTCTAGACTTTTAGCTGCAAGATTTGGCTGAGCAGTTCCATTATCATATTTTTTGATTTCAGAGAAAAAAAGCGGAGAATCCAGCCATAGCATAATATACTCAGTTAAAATCTCTTCACATGAATGGCAACGTAAAATAACGAGAGAAGATGCAATAGCGCCCTTATCAAATGGATATCTTCCATGCTTCCCTAAAGAACCACGAATGCAAACAACGACATCCCCTTTTTTTAGTTTGCCGTTTCCAAGTTTGGCGTATTGTGCTTCTGTCATACAAAGCAAACGATCATCCGCAATTACAGTCCTGCCGTCCAGATTTATAGCACTAATAAATGGGATTCCCGTAGAAGATAACGTTGACTTTGCAGGGTAGTTTTTTCCACGATCTCCGTTAAGGATAGAAAAAATATGTGAAAGTCGAACCCATTCCCAGCTATTTGGTATATCAAACGGAACTTCATCCGCAATACACGCAGGCTCATTTTTCCCGACTTTCTCATAAGGCAAATTATCGGCACCACGGAAGATGACAGAAGGGTTCTTTTCCTTCTTGATTTTTTTCTCTTTTATAAGCTGTTCTTTCTCTGCACGGATGCGTTCCAGCAGGACACTGGCAGGCTCATCATTGGGATCTTGCGGAACCAGTTTGCCTTGGACAGCCATCTGCAGGATGGAATTTTTCAATTGTTGTGCTGTCATTCTGCTGTATCCTCCGTTAAGTCTATTCCAAGAATTTCTGTTATCTGTGCCAAAATACGGTCTATATCAGCGTTCAAGCTGGCACGTTTTTCTTGGTATTGCTGTATCAGTTCTTTTGGTGGTAAGATTTCTTCTTCCTCATGTGGGTAGCCACAGAGGTCAATATTATAATTACGGGCAGCAATTTCTTCCACAGTGTATTTCTTAGCTTTGTCGAATCCATCGACCGATATTTCTTTACGATCATTCCACCACTCGATAGCAGGAGCGAAGTGTTCCAACTTCATAGGTTTCGTTTTTGAGAAATTCTTGTAACCTTCTGGCATATCCAGACGATAGAACCAAGTTTCCTTAGTCGGGCCGGTATGATCGAAGAACAAAATATTAGTAGTGATTGAAGTGTATGGCGCAAATACGCTGTGCGGCATTCGGATTATAGTATGTAAATTGAACTCGCTCATAAGTTTTTCTTTGATCGCCATCTTAGCATTATCTGTCCCGAATAAGAATCCGTCTGGCAGGATAATGGCGCACCGCCCATTCTTTTTCAGCCTGTACATAATTACAGTCATAAAAAGATCTGCAGTTTCACTGCTCCGGAGTTCAGCAGGAAAATTCTGCTTAACAGCATCCTTTTCGTTACCGCCGTAGGGAGGATTCATAAGAACTACATCGAACCGGTCGGATTCTTTATAATCACGAACATTCTTCTCCAGTGAATTGCCGTGTATAATTTTTGGATTATCAATATCGTGTAATAGCATATTGGTGGCACAAAGCAAAAACGGGAGAGCCTTTTTTTCAATGCCGTATACAGAATTGCTGTATACAGTTCGATCCTCAACGGTCTCAACCTGTTTATCCAGAACCTTAAGCGCAGAGGTCAGGAAGCCGCCTGTTCCACAAGCAAAATCTGCGATGGATTCTCCAAGTTTAGGCTGGATCATCTGAACCATAAAGTCTGTTACGGCACGTGGGGTATAAAACTCACCGGAGTTACCAGCGCTCTGGAGACTTCGCAGGATAGTTTCATAGATTTCTCCAAAGGCGTGGCGATCTTCATATTCTTCAAAATTGATCTCATCGATGACATTGATCACCTGTCTTAAGAGGATACCGTCTTTCATATAGTTGTTGTTGTCTTCAAAGGCAGTACGGACGATAATCTGGCTCATAGGCGTATTCTCGTCAATCTCAATAGCCTTAAGCTGCGGAAAGAGTTTGTTATTGACGAAGTCCAAAAGCGCATCGCCGGTGAGAGCCTTACCGTCTTTATTATCTACGGCCCAGTTGCGCCAACGCAGTTCTTCTGGGATGATCGATACATAATCGTCATTGTAGAATTCCCAGATTTCCTCTTTGGCATCATATACTTTAAGAAACAGAATCCACACCATCTGCTCAATTCGCTGTGCATCACCATTAATGCCAGCATCGTTTCTCATGATATCTTGAAGTCTTTTTACAAGATTATTCAAACTCATTTTGCTTTCTCCTTATGCTGCGTATATTTCCCCTTGTAATTCATGGATAGCCTTTAAATATCCGGCTTTTCCACCGAACAGTTTCGCAATTTTCATAGGGGTGCCAAACTGCCGGAATGGATCATTGGAGAGGATCTCCAAGTTGTCAATATCCCGGATACCGTCATTCATGTATTTATCCAACAGTGCTGATAACACATCCTGTGCTAAGCCGGAATATTTATAGAGATAACCACGTTTTTTTACATTGTTTACACGCTCGGCTTTGGTAAGAGGGGCCTTATCATATGCAATGTGGCAGATCAGGTCAAAATCGTCAATATCTTTTTGACCGGAAGCCTCCCGCAGCGCTTCAAGTAATACACCACGTTCCTGCAGTTCATCAATAATGGCTTGCTTTCGCTGCTCACCGTTCCATGCATGTAAGAAAGAATCCAAAGTGGCATATTCTCCGAGAATGTTTTTCTTGGAGTAATCCGTTACACTTTCCGTGATTAATTTCCCGTCTTTATCGTAGTATTGAACACGTTCGTTTAATACTCTGACTTCCACACCTCTGACACGGAATTTGTGTCTCTTCTCTGGTGGATCATTTCCTTCATCACCAGATGGAATCGTAGGAGGTGTAAGGGGAACGTCTGGTTCCACGGGTGGTTTGTCAGGATCATCTATAGGATCGTCTATAACAGAAATAGGATCGCCGTCAAAATCAGGATCTGCAAAAAGGCGGCAAGCGTTACGGAAATCCATAATTGTAAAATATTCTTTGCCGTAATCTGGTTTCAATCGTGTTCCACGGCCTATGATCTGTTTGAATTCGGTCATGGAATTGATATTATTGTCCAGTACAATAAGGCGGCAAGTTTTACAGTCCACACCTGTTGTCATCAGTTTTGAAGTGGTAACGATAACCGGATAACTACTGTCTTCTGCGATAAAATTATCCAGCTGGGCCTTGCCCTCAGCATTATCGCCTGTAATACGCATTATGTATTTAGGATTCTGTGCTACCAGATCGTTATTTTCGTTTACCAACGCTTGTCGCATTCTTTCTGCATGGTCAATATCTACACAGAAAACAATGGTTTTCGCAAAGCGGTCATTTTCCTTTAAGAAGCGAGTAATACGCTTGGCAACCGCAATGGTACGATCATCAATGACCAGCGTTTTATCATAATCTTTGGTGTTGTATTCACGATCCTCGATTTCGTAACCATAGATATCTTTCTGACCTGCAAGCGGACGCCAACCTTCCAGATCTTTGTCCAGACCTACACGGAGAACCTTGTATGGTGCTAGAAAGCCATCATCAATACCTTGCTTCAGGCTGTATGTATAAATAGGTTCGCCAAAATAGTTGATGTTGGATACTTCCTTCGTTTCTTTAGGCGTGGCCGTAAGACCAATTTGTGTAGCATTAGAGAAGTATTCTAATATTTTACGCCAGCGGGAATCTTCCTTTGCCGATCCTCTATGACACTCATCGATCACAATCAGGTCGAAAAAGTCCGGTTTGAACGCACGGAATGGTTCTTCATTCTCATCTCCGGCAAGTTGCTGATAAAGAGAGAGGTATATTTCATAAGAACTATCCAGTTTTTTCCCTTCGATTTTGGTCATGACTCTTGCAAAGGGTTTAAAATCCTGTTGCATGGTTTGATCCACCAGTACATTTCTATCGGCCAGAAACAGAATCTTACGCTTTGTACCAGATTTCCATAGACGATGGATAATCTGGAAAGCTGTATATGTTTTGCCTGTACCGGTGGCCATGACGAGCAAGATACGGTTCTGGCCACGGGCGATAGCGTCAACAGTACGGTTGATGGCGATTCTCTGATAATATCGTGGGGTTTTGTCTCCCGGTTTAAAATAGTATGGTTCCGTGATCAACTTTTCCTGATCAGGCGTAATCTGTTCCATATTTTTATAGCGCTTCCATAAGTCTTCTGGGGAAGGGAATTCATCCAGTGATATTTCCCGTTCCTTTCCGGTTTTCATATCGTGTTCAAGAAAACCATCGCCATTGGAACTATAAACGAATGGAACATCTAAACATTCAGCGTATTCTATGCCTTGCTGCATACCGGCACCAACACTATGCTTATTGTCTTTTGCTTCAACAATAGCAAGCGGAAGGTTGGGACGGTAGTAGAGTAGATAGTCTGTTCTTTTACGCTTTCCTCTTGCAGTCACATTTCCTCTTACGATGACACGGCCATCGGTAAAATTATATTCCAGCTTGATTTGCTTAAATTTATCCCAGCCAGCCGCTTCGATAGCAGGAGTGATGAATTGCAGCTTGATGTCCTCTTCGGTCATTTCATGTTTTTGCATTAATTCACTCATAATAAAACCTCCTGATTCCGATAACTGAAGATTATCGGAAGTTATTGGGAATAAAGAGGGCTAAGATGCGCCTCTGAATTTTTTATAATAAAGGTTCAGTCTGTATTATCCGGAACAAGTTCCATAATATCACCAAAGTCTACATTCAGAGCCGTACAGACCCGGATTAAGACGTCAAGGCTTACATTTTCGTCTTTTGCCAGTTTGGAAATGGAGTTGGAAGAAAGAGAAGCCATTTTTGCAAGTTCCCCTTTCTTTATTTCCCGGTCGATCATTAATTTGAACAATTTTTTATAGCTTACTTTCAATGGAACACCTCCAAAGGCGTGATTTTCTTTAATTATATCAAAACTTCTCTATATCTACAACATAATCTTGGCGTTCGCAAAGAAAATTGAGACGTTGACAAATAGAACGTATGTTCGTATAATATAGTCATCGCTACAGTAGGAATCGTTGATACGAAATCATAAAAGATTGAACAGACACTTTCCCTTGCGTTTAATCTTGGTTGGGAGGCATGATGATTAATGGAATGCGAAATAGGATCAAAAGCCTTCATCATTGAAAGCAATCGAATTATTCGAGAAGTAACCATAGTTCGTAAGAACTCAGATTTTTATGTGGTTCGGTTCGACAGCAATGGGTGCATCCAATTACGGAAAAGTCGGGTATTCTCATCAGAAGAGGCTGCAAAAGAGCATCTTTCAAAGAACAGACATATTTCTCAGACATCCGGGAGACGGTCACCATATCAGTATTGGCATTAAAAAGTGAAATGTTTAAATATTGGTGATTGACAATCCCAGATATTTTTTGTATACTCGTGTTAGCAAGAAAGCGAACAAGCATAAAAGCTAATGAGTAAAAAGAAAAAAAGAGAGAAAAACAAAAGTACAAACGAAAGAGATGAAAAGGTGAAGGATTATGACGTATGCGAATTTTGGAGATTTTATAAGCAGAAAGAGAATCGAGAAGAAGATAACCATCAGAAAAATGGCGGACATGCTCGGAGTTTCTGCGCCGTTTCTTACGGATGTTGAAAAAGATAGGCGAAATCCTTTCGACATTGAGAAGCTGAATCAACTCGCTCATATTCTGGAACTGACAAAAGAAGAAAAAGATGAGATGCTCAATTTAGCTGGCAAGAAGAGAAAGGCTGTTGCTCCAGACCTGCCGGAGTATATTATGCAACGGGATTATGTGAGTGCAGCACTGCGTACAGCTAGAGACTTGGATGCTGGCGAGGAAGAATGGCAGCGTTTTGTTGAAGAACTGAGAAAGCGAAAGGGGTAAGTGCCTATCTATGTATGTAGCAGAAATTATGCGAAAAAGGTCAGGGGCTCCGGTATTGAGCCGGAAGGAGATTGATGATATAGGGGAAAACTTGGTCTCAGATTTTAATCCGGCTGCAATGCAAATGCCCCAAGAGATAGATATTGATCTTTTCGTCCAGGATTATCTGGGGGCAGATCAGGATTTCCAATATTTATCTCATTGCGGTGTCTATCTGGGAATGACGGTATTTAACGATACCGATAAGGTACCTGTATACGATCCTATCCAAGACCGGGCGGAGTATATCAGTGCAAGGGCCAATACGATTATTATTGACCGAACGCTTTTAGAAGAAAAACAGGAGCACCGGTATCGTTTTACGATGGGACATGAAGCAAGCCATGTATTTTTACATACTCCATACTTTGCCTATGATCCAAATCAGATAACGCTGATGGATCTGATGGGCGGTGGGAAAGAAGCTGCAATGATACAATGCAGGGTGGATACCAAAATGGCGAATTGCGAACAGCAGGCCGTCTGGACAGATAAAGAATGGATGGAGTGGCAGGCGAATGCGTTATCTTCCGCAATTCTGATGCCAAGAGCGATGGTTCTTAAGGTTGTGCGGGAGATCCGGAAAAAGCCGGGATTCTGCCAAAAAACGGAAACGCAGCGGTGTTATATTGAGGCAGATACCGTTTCGCAGGTGTTTAACGTGTCATTTCAGGCAGCAACAATTCGCTTAAAAGAATTAGGAATCATGAGACAGGAAATCTATATGACACAGCAAGTTCTTTGTTTTATGCGGGACGAGCAGTATGCCTATATATAAAATGGAATATAGCGGGTTTCTAAGGAAGCCCGCAAAATTTTTAACATAAATGTTCGCTAGTTAGCGAACAAGTAAATGAAGGAGAAGGTATTATGAAAGAGTTTCAAATGGATATTCATCTGAGTTGTCCGTGGTGTGGAGGGAGCGAAATATTAGCGGATCGCCGCACTAAGGCTACAATTTCCGTCCAGTGTGCGAAATGTAAGAAGATATACAAAGCAGATCTGGATTCCTTAAAAACAGAAAAAGCCAAAGCCCAGAAACGTATGGGGCGAAGAAGATAGAAAAGCTGACTGGCCGTAGGGACAACATGATGGTCACCATTGAGGGTCGGAGCGAACTGTAAATGTTTACAGTTGTGCTCTGATCCTTTTTTTATCGGTTTTTCCACATTGGCGTTTTTCAAACCTTTTTTATATATGAACGGAGAATAAAGAGTTAGAGGGAAATTTTGCGAAAAAGTTTTTAAAGCGGTCAAAAGGTGTCCGGTTTAACCAATAAATTAAAGCCACGGAGCAAGGGAAAGGAGGTGTGACACGATGAGACCCAATGAACGAAGGGCGGCGATCTTCGATGCGCTTTGCATCAGACGCCATGATACAGTAGAAAATCTGGCGTCTGAGTTTGGCGTGAGTGAGAAGACCATCCGGCGTGATATTGAGGAACTATCGTGTTCATACCCAATCGAGACGGTTCGTGGCAGATACGGCGGTGGCGTGAAGGTGGCGGATTGGTACCACCAAAACCGGAAGACGCTCTCGCCGGAACAGGCAGAACTTCTAAAAAGGCTGGCCCCCTCTTTGGAAGGCGATGATCTCGCTGTTATGAATAGTATCATTTCCCAGTTTTCTCCGTATTGAGACCAGAATACGGGAACACCCCCGAATGATTATGAAAGGCATAGGTGAATGATGATGAAAAAAGTTTTTATTTGTTCTCCCTATCGTGGCGATGTTGAGAGAAATGTAGCACTTGCGAAAGCCCATGCACGATTTGCAGCCCGTTGCGGGTACTGTCCTGTGGTTCCGCATCTGATGTATCCACAGTTTCTGAAGGATTCAGATCCGGATGAACGGATTCTCGGAATTACCCTGGGCGTAGAACTGATGAAGATCTGCGATGAAGTTTGGATCTTTGGAAGCACCATCAGCAATGGGATGGCGTTTGAATTGGAACATGCCAGCAAGCTGGGAATTCCGGTTCGTCTTTACTCCGATGATGGTAGCCGGATTTATCCGGAAACGATGATGATCGATGACCGCATTACGGATGCATTCCGTCAGGCAGTTTATAAGCTGAGATTTGCGTAAGAAAGGATGTCACATATGAATGAAATTTATAAGACCCTTGCAGAAGGGTATGAAAAGCTGGCCGCTGGCTACCGTGCTTTGGCAAAAGACCAGAAGGATGGAAAAGCGGTAGTAGAGGAACCTGCAACCCAGACAGAACCGGAAAAGAAGCCAATTGCCATTGAGGATGTCAGGGCGGTACTGGCTGCCAAGACACAGGCCGGGAAGCGCAGAGAAGTGAAGGAACTTCTTCTGAAATACGATTCCGGGAAACTTTCTGGCGTGAAGCCGGAAAACTATGCGGCACTTTTGGCCGATGCGGAGGCGCTCTGATGGGCGCTCACGCACGGTTCTCTCCCTCGGCAGCAAACCGTCTGATCCATTGCCCTCCCTCTCTGGTGCTGGGAGAGGCATTTCAGGAGGAAGAGAGTCCGTATGCAGCGGAAGGATCTGCTGGCCATGCACTGGCAGAACACCTGATTAAAAAGCACCTGAAACAACAGACCCGCCGCCCGGTATCGGATTACTATTCCGATGACCTGCTGGAAGCGGTGGACGATTACGTCAGTTTTGTGATTGGCGAGATCGAAGAAGCGAAAAGGCAGTGTGCCGATCCGGTTTTCTCCGTGGAACAGAAGGTGGATATTTCTGATTATGTACCGGACTGTTTTGGCACGGCGGATATGGTGATTGTGACGGACAAGCTGGTACACATCATTGACCTGAAGCTGGGAAAGGGTGTTCTGGTGTATGCGGAGAAGAATCCACAGCTGATGATCTACGGACTTGGCGTGCTGGAGACCGCAGAGATGCTGTTTCCGGTGGAGATGGTACGCTTGACTATCTTTCAGCCAAGGCTTTCCAATTCCAGCACTTGGGAGATCGCCCCGGAGGAACTGAAAGCATGGGGCGATGAGGTTCTTCGGCCAGCCGGGGAACTGGCTCTGAAAGGCGAAGGGGAACTAAGTGCCGGAAGCTGGTGCCGGTTCTGTAAAGCAAGGTTTACCTGCAGGCAGAGAGCCGAGGAAAATCTGAAGCTGGCCCAGATGGAATTTAAGGAGCCTGCGCTTCTTACGGATGAGGAAATTGCGGAAGTATTGAAGCAGGCGGATGAACTTTCCAAATGGGCGGCCGATGTGTATGCCTACGCACAGGATCAGGCCATTGTCCATCACAAGCAGTGGAAAGGCTTCAAGCTGGTGATGGGAAAGAGCAATCGGAAATATACCTCGGAGGAGGAAGTGGCGGCTGCCGCAAAGGCCGCAGGCTACACCGATATTTATAAGCATACCCTGATTGGGATTACCGATATGGAGCGGCTGATGGGGAAAAAGGAATTTGCCCGTATCCTCGGCGCTCTGGTGTACAAGCCCGCTGGGAAAATAACGCTTGTGCCGGAGTCGGACAAGCGAGAAGCCATTCAAACATCAACCGCAGAAGCGGATTTTCAGAAGGAGGACTAAACCATGTCTAAGAATATGAACCCTACAAAAGTAATCGTACCCTGCCGTTTTTCCTACCTGCACTGCTGGGAGCCGGATTCCGTCAATGGCGGCGATCCCAAGTACAGTGTTTCGGCGATCATTCCGAAGAGCGATACGAAAACCATAAACGCTATCAAGGCTGCCGTGGAGCAGGCCAAGAAAGACTCCATCTCCAAGTGGGGTGGGAAGATCCCGGCCAATCTGAAGCTGCCGCTGCGTGATGGAGACATTGACCGTCCGGATGATGAAGCCTACGCAAATAGTTACTTCTTCAATGCGAATAGCCGTCAGGCCCCGCAGGTGGTGGACGCTCATGTTCAGCCGATTTTGGATCAGAGCGAAGTGTACTCTGGCTGTTATGGAAAGATCAGCGTGACCTTCTATGGATATAACTCTAATGGAAACCGTGGGATTGCTGCCGGACTTGGCAATATCCAGAAACTTCGTGACGGAGAAAGCCTTGGAGGACGCACAACCGCAGCAGAAGATTTTGAGACAGAAGAGGACGAGGATTTTCTGGCTTAATTGATTAAAGGCAGAGTGGGAGAAAACCTCTCCCTTCTGCCATACATAAACAAATGCCCCCGCTCGTCTGGCTGTATTCGGCAATGAAGCGAAAGCCGGAAGCGGGGGACTTATCCTTCGATTATTTCATGAGCCCACTGTATCTGCGGCCCCTGTCAACAAGACTATTATACTATAGTCCACTTGAGTATGGAATACCGTAAATAAAAAAATTTAGTGCAACTAAGGAGGGAGCTTTTATGCCGATCCTGTCGATAGATATTGAAACTTATTCGGATGTGGATCTGTCCAAATGTGGCGTGTATGCCTATTCCGACAGTCCGAACTTTGAAATCTTACTTTTTGCTTATGCATTTGATGAGGAGCCAACCCAGATCGTGGATTTTGCCTGTGGAGAACAGCTTCCAGAGAGGGTACTGGCTGCCTTGGAAGATCCGGGAATTACAAAAGCAGCATTCAACGCACAGTTTGAGCGCACCTGTATTTCTAAGTATCTGGGACGGAGGCTCTCCCCTTCCGGGTGGCAGTGTACAGCTGTCCAGTCTGCCATGCTGGCCCTTCCCCTGTCTTTGGATAGCGTTGGTGAGGTGCTGAATATACAGAGGAAAAAGCTGAAGGAAGGCGCTGATCTTGTCCGGTTTTTCTCTATGCCGTGTAAACCCACGAAGGCCAACGGCGGCCGGACACGGAACCGGCCGGAAGACGCACCGGAGAAATGGGAACGGTTCAAAACCTATTGCATCCGAGACGTGGACGCAGAGCGGGAGATCCGGCAGAAGCTATGGAAATTTCCGATCCCGGAAGCAGAGATGGAACTGTACCGGATGGATCAAGAGATTAATGACCGGGGCATTCTGGTGGATCGGCAGCTGGTGGAGAATGCGGTTCTCTGTGATAACCAGTACCGGCAGATGGTCACGGCCAGAGCCTATGAACTGACCGGGCTTTCCAATCCTAACTCCCCGGCACAGATTAAGGGCTGGCTTGCTGAGCATGGCGTGGAAGCGGAAAAGCTGGATAAAAAGACGGTCAAAGGGCTGATTTCGGAAACGGATGGAGAAGTACTGGAAGTATTGAAACTCCGGCTTTTGATGGCAAAGACCAGCGTGAAAAAGTATGAAGCTATTGAACGCTCTGTCTGCTCGGATGGCCGGGTGCATGGCCTGCTCCAATTTTACGGGGCGAACCGTACCGGGCGCTGGGCCGGACGTTTGGTGCAGGTGCAGAATCTCCCCCAGAACCATATCCCGGATCTGGAACTTGCCCGCAGTCTGGTAAAAGAGCGGCGATTTGAAGATCTGGATCTGCTCTATGCTTCCGCTCCGGAAGTATTATCGGAACTGATCCGGACGGCCTTTGTGCCAAAACCCGGCTGCCGGTTTATTGTAGCGGACTTTTCCGCAATCGAGGCAAGAGTGCTGGCATGGTTCGCCGGGGAGCAGTGGCGGCTGGATACATTTGCAGAGGGCAGAGATATCTATTGCGCTTCCGCATCGAAGATGTTTGGTGTCCCGGTGGTGAAGCATGGTGTGAATGGACATCTCCGTCAAAAAGGAAAAATTGCTGAGTTGGCGCTGGGATACGGCGGCGCTGTCGGGGCACTTACCTCGATGGGCGCTCTGGACATGGGACTTCAGGAGGAAGAACTGCAGCCGCTGGTGAGCCAGTGGAGAAATTCCAATCCCCATATCACAAAGTTCTGGTGGGAGGTGGATACAGCTGCAGTAAAGGCCGTGAAGGAGCGGACGGAGGTGGTACTGGGAAACCTGTGCTTTACTTACCGATCCGGCATCTTGTTTGTTACCCTCCCCTCTGGCCGGAAGCTATCCTACATCAAGCCCCGGATGACCCAGAACCGGTTCGGCCGGGAGAGCCTTTTCTATGAAGGTGTCGGGGAGAGTAAGAAATGGATGCGGATTGAAACCTACGGCCCGAAGCTGGTGGAGAACATTGTGCAGGCCACGGCCCGTGACCTTTTGGCGCAAGCCATGCTCCGGCTCAGAAATAAAGGATTTGAGATTGTGATGCATATCCATGATGAAGCAGTGCTAGAAGTCCCGGAGGGTATCTCCGGGGTAGAGGAAATCTGCCAGATCATGTCGGAGCAGCCGGACTGGGCAGCTGGCCTGCCCCTTCGTGCGGACGGTTACGAGTGTGCGTTTTATAAAAAAGATTAGAGGAGGATGCGCTATGGGGATCAGTTATAAGAATGGATCAGGTTGTCCAGATCCGACAGCTTATTATGCCGTACAGCATATGGAAGCGGAAGAAAAGAGACTATACATCCGATATCCAACCGGACAGATGGTTTTGGAAATCGAGCGGTTCTTCCCCTGTACGGTTGTGAAAGCAAGGAAACTCTCTCCGTTGATCCGGCGGTATTGTGAGAAGGCCGAGAAGGAAAAGCTGCGGCAGTATCTAACAAAACAAGGGATCAATTATCGATCCCGGATAAAGGCATATCAGAACCAGGAGAAAAAGAGCAGAGATGAAACAGAAAAGAGGGAACTGCAACGCTGTATCCGGGAGTGTGAAAGGATACTGCGGAGGATACACAGGAACATGGAAATCTTGATAGAGGGGGGAATCGAATGATCCGACTGAGTATTGGTAACTCCAGAATGGAGAAACACTGGAACCTTGTGGAGATGGAATTGTCCGAGTTTAGAGACCGGATCTCCCATACACAGAGGACTGCTGAGACAGTGGAACAGTACCGGAAGCTGGGAAAAGCAAAGCAGGATGAGATCAAAGACGTGGGAGGCTTTGTTCTGGGAACGCTGAAAGGCGGCCGCAGGAAGAAGGACTGTGTGCTTACCCGTTCTGGCCTGTCTTTGGATATGGACTACGCAACAGAAGACATCATTGACCAGATTGAGATGTTCTTCTCTTTTCAGTGCTATGTGTATTCCACTCATAAGCATACACCGGAAAAGCCTCGGCTCCGTCTTATCATCCCGCTTTCCCGTGAGGTGACACCGGATGAATACTGCGCTGTTTCCAGAAAAGTTGCGGAAGAGATCGGGATTGAACTGTTTGATGATACCACCTATGAACCGAGCAGGCTGATGTACTGGCCTTCCACCTCTTCCGATGGGGAATTCGTGTTCCGTGAGATCACAGGAGACCTGCTCGATCCGGATATAGTGTTGAAGAAATATAGAGATTGGCACAACACAGCGGAGTGGCCGGTTTCCAAACGGCAGCAGACGATTGTCCGCCGGGATATGAAAAAGCAGGCCGATCCGTTGGAAAAACCGGGAGTGGTCGGGGCCTTTTGCCGTGCTTACAGTATTACGGAAGCGATTGACACCTTCCTGACCGATGTCTATAAACATAGCGCCATGTCAGGCCGGTACGATTATATCCCCGCTGACTCGCAGGCTGGTGTTGTGATTTATGAAGACCGTTTCGCATACAGCCACCATGCCACTGATCCGGCCTGCGGAAAACTGATGAATGCGTTTGATGTTGTCCGCATCCATAAATTTGGAGCTTTAGATGCAAAGGCAAGTGAGGATACCGATCCGGCGAAGTTGCCATCCTTTAAGGCCATGCAGGAATTTGCCATCCGAGATCAGCGGGTGAAAGAGCAGCTGGCCAAGGAGCGGACGGAGGCGGCACAGGCCGAGTTTATGGAGGAAGATGGAGAGAACTGGCAGACCCTTCTGGAACTGGACAAGCAGGGCAAGGTAAAGGATACACTTACCAATATTGCTCTGATCCTCCGGTATGATCCAAAACTAAAAAATATCGTATTCAATGAGTTTAAGTGCATGGTGGACGTGATCGGCCCGCTGCCGTGGCGGCAGGTGAAACCCGGCTGGGGAGACACAGATCTTTCCTGCGCCAAGCTGTATTTTGAACGTGTCTATGGGATCTGGTCACCGACCAAGTTTAAGGATGCCCTGCTGGCAGTGGTATCGGTTGAGCGGCTGTATCACCCCATCAAAGAATATTTCTCCACCCTGCAGTGGGATGGAACAGAACGACTGGATACCCTCCTGATCGACTATCTGGGTGCAGAAGATACACCCTACGTCCGTGCGGTCACCCGGAAAACCTTTACCGCTGCGGTAGCCAGAGTGTATGAGCCGGGGATCAAGTTCGATTCCATCCTTGTGCTGAACGGCCCGCAGGGAATCGGGAAATCTACCCTGTTTGCCTTGCTTGGGAAGGAGTGGTATTCGGACAGCCTGTCCATTTCTGACATGAAGGATAAGACAGCTGCAGAAAAGCTGCAGGGATATTGGATTCTGGAACTGGGAGAATTGGCCGGGATTAAGAAGGTGGATGTGGAGACCGTGAAATCCTTTATCACCAGAACCGATGATAAGTTCCGGCAGTCCTATGGCGTGGCTGTGGAGAGCCATCCCAGATCCTGCATCATCGTGGGAAGCACAAACTCCGAGGGCGGCTTTCTTAGAGATATCACCGGAAACCGGCGCTTCTGGCCGGTACACGTGTCCGGGCATGGACGGTTCCATCCGTGGAAACTGCAGGAGGTGGATCAGGTCTGGGCAGAGGCGCTGGAACGCTACCATAACGGTGAAGAACTGTATCTGAAGGGCCGGGTGGCAGCGGACGCCTATGTGATGCAGCAGGATGCGATGGAGTCCGATGACCGGGAAGGCGTGATCGCAGAGTATCTGGAGACGCTGCTCCCTGCGAACTGGGATCGGATGGATCTATACCAGCGGAGAAGTTTCCTTGGCGGCAGCGAGTTTGACGGTGCGCCCACGGCGGGAACCGTGCGCCGGGAGAAGGTGTGCATCATGGAGATTTGGTGTGAGTGCTTTGGAAAAGAGCGGCAGAACCTGAAACGGACGGACTCCTATGAGGTGGAATCCATCTTGATGAAGATCGGCGGCTGGGAGCCGATACAGGGACTCAAAAGCGGGAAAACCCGCTTCCCCCTCTACGGAACGCAGAAAACGTTCGTGCGGAGTAAGGAACAAGAGGACTGACTTGGGAACGTTCCGTTGTATCCTTGCAGGTTTTTGGAACGGGGAACGGGAACAGGCAAAAAGCCTTGAAAATCAAGCGTTTGGAGATAGCCTGTTCCTATGTTCCTAAGAAAAGCCATATCGAGGATAAAAGATAAAGAAATATATAGAAATAGGCACACGTATATGCGTGTACGCACGTATAGGATTTTTGGTACAGGGAACAGCACAAAGGAACAGGAGGAATTTTCGTGAGGGAAAGTGTGGTAGAAAAGAAGTTTGTCACGGAGGTAAAAAAGCGTGGTGGGCTGGCTGCCAAATTCGTCTCACCCGGATTGAATGGGGTGCCCGACCGCTTGGTTCTCTTCCCCGGTGGAAGGATGGCTTTTGTGGAGTTGAAAGCCCCGGGAGAGACCATGCGGCCTCTGCAGCAGTACCGGGCAAGGCAGTTTGCCGCACTGGGCTTTCGTGTTTACATCGTGGATCATACAGAAATGATTGGAGGGATTTTAGATGAGATACAGACCACATAATTATCAGCAGTACGCAGCGGATTTTATTCTGGATCATCCGGTCTGCTGTCTGATGCTGGATATGGGACTTGGAAAAACGGTGATCACGCTCACGGCCTTATGGGAACTGGCGCTGGATCGTTTCGATATCGGGAAAATCTTAGTGATTGCCCCGAAGCGTGTGGCCACGGACACTTGGCCAAAGGAACTGAAGAAATGGGAACACCTGACAGGGCTTACTGCCTCACTGGTGGTTGGAAGCCAGAAGCAGCGGGAGGAGGCACTTGCCCGTCCGGCGTTTATATATATCATCAACCGGGAGAATGTCAGCTGGCTGGTGCAGAACCATCGGTGGGATTTTGACACCGTGGTGATCGATGAACTTTCCAGTTTCAAATCGAATCAGGCACAGCGGTTCAAAGCCATGAAAAAGGTACGGCCGCTGGTGAACCGGGTGATCGGTCTGACTGGTACACCAGCTCCCAACTCCCTTCTGGATCTCTGGCCTCAGATGTATCTTCTGGATATGGGACAGCGGCTGGGACGGTTTATCACCGGGTACCGGGAGCGGTTCTTTACACCGGATAAACGGAACCGGGAGATTATTTACAGTTACAAACCCCGTGAGGGAGCAGAAAAGGCGATCTACTCCCTGATCTCGGATATCTGTATTTCCATGAAAGCTGTGGACTATCTGGATATGCCGGAATGTATTTACAACCGTGTGGAAGTGGAGATGAGCCGGAAAGAGAGAAGCATCTATGAGGATTTCTGCCGGGACATGGTGGTACAGATCGGAGAGGAAGAACTGGATGCGGTCAGCGCTGGCGCTCTTTCCAATAAACTTCTGCAGATGGCCAATGGTGCTGTTTATAACAGTGACCGGAAAGTTCTCCCTATTCATGACCGGAAGCTGGACGCACTGGAGGATCTGGTGGAAGCAGCCAATGGGAAACCGCTTCTGGTGGCCTACTGGTACAAGCATGATCTTTCACGGATTCAGGAAAGGTTCCAACAGGCACGGTGCATTGATGCCTCGGAGGATATCACGGATTGGAACAATGGGAAGATCCCGTTGGCCCTGATTCATCCGGCCTCTGCCGGACATGGGTTAAATTTGCAGGAGGGTGGCTGCACCATTGTTTGGTTTGGCCTCACATGGTCACTGGAATTGTACCAGCAGCTGAATGCCAGACTGTGGAGACAGGGACAGAAACACACGGTGGTGATCCATCACATCATCACCAAGGATACCCATGACGAGGATGTGATGAAGGCTCTGGACAAGAAAGATATACGGCAGTCCAGTCTGATAGAAGCTGTCCGTGCAAGGATAGGAGGATAAGCGATGAGCGAAAGGATCGAGAAAATCATAAAAGAATATCATCGGATGAAGAAAGAGCGGAACTGTCTGGAGCATCAGATCCGGAATTTTAAAGGGATTTCTGAGAAAGAGATGATTGACTCCATGAACTTCCATTCTCCGGAGGGAGAGCGGGTGCAGACCAGTAATATTTCCAACAAGCCTGCTTCTATTGCTCTTAACTACCATGAAAAAATGGAGCGGATTAATCAGGAGTGGTATGAACATTTGGAAAAGCAGTATCTGATGTTGGATGAGGAGATCCGTTTCTTTGAGGCAGCGGTCTCAACCCTCAGTGGTTATCTGCCGGAGTTCATGACTGATATGGTAATCAACGGTTGTACTTGGGATTATCTGTGTGAGCATTATCATATCTCCCGGACGATGGTGGCGAAGAACCGCCGGAAAGCCATCCGGGAACTGGAGGAACTATATGAGAAGCGTGATGCCGAACAGATATCCTATATGTTAAGTTGAGGAGGCTGATGATATGGAATGTAGACGAGGCGATATTTATTTTGTGGACTTTGGCAGAGATACAGAGAGCAATCTGCAGTGCGGCATCCGTCCGGCCCTTGTGGTCAGCAATAACCGGGCCAATGAGAATTCTCCGGTGATTACGGTGATTCCGCTGACGGCACGAACATACAAAAGGCCCCACTTCCCTACGCATGTGTTGATTCCGAAAACTTCCGGTACCGGACTTGCCAGAAACAGCATGGCTCTGGCAGAGCAGGTCAGTACCATTGACAAGTCTTGCCTTATGGAGAAAAAAGGTGCTGTTACAGATCAGCAGGTTATGGCAGCGGTCACGAAGGCACTGCAGATACAGATTGGATCTGTAGAGCGATATAATTGACAGATTTACTTTTTAGAATGAAATTGGTATCATAATAGCAACGATTAATTTAGAATTTTTAGAGTTAATGGATGAAATGAGGTGACTGTATTTTGAATTCTGCTATTCAGATTTTAAAGATTTTGGAGGCTCAACATATTAAAGTCATTAAAGATATAGATAATTATTCATTTAGCGATTATGCGAGGGCTGATGACTCAATTTATGGCTGGGAAGATACGTGGATTGGAGATGTCTTTAACATCATAAAAAGGTATATGGAACGAAGTAGTGGACAATTATTACAAGGTGAAAAGAAATATATTACATTTAATGATGATTCAGACGATACCCTAAAGTATGCATGTATGTTTCCTAAAACATCAATCAATTTGAAAGAAAAATTTGACGAATATCAGTCGAGTAGAGGATGGATTTATTACACAATGCCAAAAGATTTCTTTCGTTCGTTGCTAAGAAATAAAAATTTGGTTCAAGAAGGTGTCTATAAAATGCTTCCGGAAATTATAAAGGAATCTGGAGACTCAGAAAATGATGTTCAAGATGCCTATAGTATATGGAGTTTGTCTGGAAAACAAGAATATTGGCAAGGTAATTTAGTCAATAAAGAGATTAATGTTTTAAGTCCTAACGGTATTTTCTTGTCAAGCGAAAAAATTGAAAAATTGTATTATGCATTTCCGTGGTTATATGGAGTGAGTGTTGAAGATTATATTAGTATTGTTAATAAGAACAGACTTTTATATGATAATTATTGCAATACTATTCTAAAATTTACAGAAGCTGTACATAATGGGGATTATTCCTCAGTAAAACAAGAAATGGAGGAAGCAAATAATAGTATTAGAATTGAATTGGAGAAAGCTCAAAGTAGTTTACGCCGTAAAGGAATACAGACGGTGGTAAGTATAGCATTTACATTTATCCCAATGGGGTTATCGCTTCCAGAAGACCAAAAAATATTGTTATCAACACTTCTTGGTGCTGCCTCGTTAAAAGATATTTTCATAACATTTTCAGACGAAATTGCAGCTTTACGTAATGTCGGAAAAGATTCTCCTTTTTGGCTGATGTATCAATGGAAGAAAAAAGTCACAATCTGATTTCTTGAAAACTATTTTTAAAACAGACAAACC
>OLRY01001674.1_pt1 | contig 19019 bp, 10 predicted proteins | sample 1672541 | NCBI WGS metagenome assembly OLRY01 (sample SAMEA3136697, study PRJEB25190) | human gut metagenome | biome: human gut; feature: human-associated habitat; material: faeces | place: Austria | collected 2013 | reverse complement strand
AATTGCGTTTCTAAAATAAAATAAATATTTTAAAATAAAAATACAAATAAAATGAAATTAAATATTGCGATTTAAATGAAAAAATGCTATGATACAAATACAGAGAAAGAAGGGACGCATCGATATGAAAATACAGGCAGTTTTAATTGATGGTTTCAAGAACCTGTCAAATGTTAAAATTAGTTTTGATAAGATTACGGCGCTGGTGGCACTGAATAATTTTGGAAAATCGAATGTACTTGCAGCCATTGATTTTGGCTTGGCTTTTATGAAAGCCTCGATAGAAGACAAGGCGGACATGATGGCGAATGCGAATCTGATACCAATTAACTGTTGTATGTTTGGCAGAAATTATAAATTTGAAATGGAAATTCTGACAGAACTGGATAATATGGAATATCGTGTTTTGTACGGATATGAATTTGCCTGGAAGTGCCGGGAAAGCGCGGAGCCTCATATTGTGTCTGAATATTTAAGAATAAGACCGGAAAACAGAGGATTAAAATATACGCAGCTTATTAACAGGGAGGGTCAGAGAGCATTATACAAAAGCTCTGAAACCGGCAGATGCTCTTCCAAAATCAATGTTGAATTAACAGAGCTTGTTATAAATAAACTGCGGGCTTACGACGAAATATTTTATGCTGAAATTATAAAAAAAATGAACAGCATAAGATTTTATATGGAAAATAATCTGGATGCAAAAAGTTTTTATCAGCCCGACCCGATTATCCGGAAAGGGCTGGAGGATATGGCGGTAGATGCAGAAAGTCTTCCGCGTGTAATATATCAGTTGCAGGAGAAAAATCCGGATAAGTTTATACTGTTAAAAGAAGTATATAAGGAGCTGTTCCCGGATGTTGAGGATATTATTGTAGAGCAGTATAAATTCGAACGCGATAGCGGTGATAAATTACCGGCGGATGTTCCCTTTATGATAGCAAATGCGATATATGTTCTGTTTGTCAAAGATAAAAATTTAACACATCCGATAAACTTTGCAATGATGTCAGATGGAGCAAAAAGAGTATTTATGATTCTGGCGAGGGTCATTCTGGCTAACGAAAGAAATGTTTCTCTGATTGCTATTGAAGAACCGGAAAATTCGGTGCATCCCAGTTTGTTCCAGTCTTATATGCAGATAATCAGCCAACTGTTGGATGACTGCAAGGTAATCATTACCAGTCACTCCCCTTATGTTGTGAGCTATTTGGAACCTTCGTGGATACATGTAGGTGTAAACAGAAAACCGGGGATTGCCGGATTTTATTCATTTAAGAAATCCGGACAGCGGTTATTGCAGCAGGATGCCGCTGCATTTAAGATGAGCACAGGAGACTATCTGTTTTCAATGTTAGCTGACGAGGAGAGCAACTGGGAAGAGTATCTGGAGTGTGATATACATGAGTAAATGCCTTGTATTATTTGTTGAGGGAGATACAGAGGTCGAGTTTTATAAACGTGTAATATCGAATGCCAGACAGAAAAGAGCAGATGGGAGATTTGATATTTATATTGAATGCAAAAATGTCCGAGGAGTTGGAGGATTTAAAAATATTGCACTTCGTAAGTTTATAAAAGAAATAAAGCCTAAATATGGGAAAAAATGTGAATTTAGTGTTGCATTATGCAGAGATACTGATGTTTTTGAGCTGTCTACCAAGCCGCCGGTAGAATGGGATGAAGTAGAAGCTGTTTTTAAGGAGAATGGAGCTCAGCAGGTTATTCATATAAAGGCAAAGCATTCCATTGAAGACTGGTTTCTGATTGATTTGGATGGAATAATATCATTTCTCCATTTGCCTAAGAAAACGAAGGTATCCGGAGGAAATGGATATGATAAACTGAAAAAACTTTTTAAACAGGCAAACAGAATGTATTATAAAGGAATGAAAAGCAATGGTATGATTGAACGACTGGACATTGATAAAATCGCACAGAATGTTCAGACAGAACTGGAGCCGCTGTATAAGGTGCTGGGAATATATTGATATTCCCGGTACCTTATATAAAAGCCGGGGCAGCAGCCGCTATCTATTCCCATACATCCAGCTTTCTTTCCTTATAGTAATATGTTTCATCCTTTTTGCCGATGCTGCGTATGACGCGGCAGGGCACCCCGTAGGCGACGGTATTTGCAGGAATATCGCCAGTCACCACACTTCCGGCTCCGATTACGGAATTATCCCCGATCGTAATTCCGGGCATAATCTGGGCGCCGGAACCGATCCAGACATTCCTTCCTACATGAATCGGAAGGTTATAAACATAGTGATGCTCGCGAAGAACCGGCAGAACAGGATGACCGGAAGTACAAAAGACAACATTGGGGGCAATAAGGCAGTTATCGCCGATGTAAATATGTTCATCATCCACAAATGTGACATTGGAATTGAGATAAACGCCGTTTCCCAGATGAACATGCCTGCAGCCCCAATTTGCGTTTAAAGGTGTTTCCACCGTGCATTCATGCCCGATTTCTGCAAAAACCAGTGGCAGAAGCTGCCGTCTCTTTTCTGTCTCTGTTGGCAAAGTCCGGTTGTATTCCACCATTTTGTCCTGATAAATATGCTGGTCGCCTAGTAATGACGGATCATCATAACAGTATACAAGTCCCTTTTCTTTCCGTTCCTTGTTTGTCATAGCCGTATTCCTCCCTGGATGTATATTAATATTGTACATCAGCTCTCTTGAAAAATCTTGTAAAATCCACTAGAATAATATAAAAATCGTATTTTTACAGGAGCATTGTATGAATTCACCTTTAGAGGTATCTGCCGATTTCTCGGAGCGTTTACATTACAATTTATCCGGTTTTCCGCTTTATGTAAAGAAAGATAAGCTTTCCCGTTATGGCTATGAGGCTCTGTGCCACTGGCACCCGGATTTGGAATTTATTTACATCATTGATGGCGCAATGGATTATTTTATTAACAGGAACAGGATTCCTATCCGGCAGGGGCAGGGAATTTTTGTGAACAGCCGCAGACTGCATTATGGTTTTTCCCGGCAGAAAGAGGAATGTACATTTATTGCGCTTGTTGTGCATCCTTCCCTGTTTACGAATTCCTTTGATAAAGCGCGCATTTTCGCGGAACAGAAATTTGGTTTTGCAAATGTGGATTACATCTTACTGGATTCCCATATTTCCTGGCAAAAGAAGATTATAGAGGGGATTGACCGGATATATCGGGAGATAAATGCGGCTTCCTTCAATCCGCTCAGACTGCTGGCGGAAGCGGTTTCTATATGTGCCGATGCAGGGGAGCATATTGAAACAGTGGAAAGCAGTGAGAAAAATAATGTTACACAAATGGCTTTTTTGAATATGACAGAATATATTCAGAACAATTACGGAGAAAAGCTCACCCTTGATAAAATAGCCGGCGCCGGTGCCGTCTGCCGGAGCAAAAGCTGTCAGTTATTCCGGCAGTATGTCCGGATGTCGCCGGTTGCGTATCTGACAAAATACCGGCTGTCGAAAAGCGCGGAACTGCTGCGGGATACGGAGCTTTCCGTTTCAGAGATTGCGTCGCTGTGCGGATTTCAGAGTCCCAGCTATTACATTAATCTTTTTAAGAGGGAAACGGGGCAGACACCGCTGAACTACCGGAAAGCGTCCAAGATAACCGGATAATAGCTTATATCTGAAATGATAGAATGAATTGCCATATAAATATGGTGGAAAAAGTGACATTTTAATCCCGAAAGTATTTCAACATTTGTACCAGTATGGCGCTTTCGGCGACTTCGTCGATATCCCGGTTCCGTTGCCCGAACTGAACAAACTGAGAAGCAGAATAGAAATCATATAATTTAGCATTGCTGGCACATTCTATATAAACAGTTTTTCCGCCAATGATAAACTGCGCTTCTCGAACCTTGCCGCAGGCTATCGTTAATAAATCACTGACAGGGATAGAAGCAGATAAAGCAGGATTGAAATTGCGTCCCAGTTGTGCGATTAAAGGCATTGAAACCAGAAAGCGGTCAAGCTCTGCATCATATTGCGAAAACTTCAGGATACGTTTTTGGAGAGTTTTACTTAATGCTTTTCCAGTAACAGATACAAACTTATTTGCCAGAGTAAAGTATCCAACAAATTCTGGCTGATTATCATCCGAGAAAACCAGATATGTCATAGCGATTCGTTGCCGTGCAAAATTGATAGCTTTTGTCTGTATAAAGTTTTCTACATCTATATTCTGCGGACAAATAAAACGGGAGAGGATTTTCTGCAATTTCTCCTCCCCGTATGTGTCAAGCATTTCTAAAAGATTCAATTCGACATAATCCATTATAGTTTATCTCCAAAGAAGGCCCTGATATTTTTCTTGCCTTTTAATTCTTTTATTTGATGACTGGTCGGAACTGCTTTTGTCGCAATAGCGGCAGCTTTTTCCATTGCTTCCACAAAAGCAGTGGCGGAGTTTTTGTCATGGATTACAATATTTTTTTTAATGCTCTGTGTTGCCATGTGTATATACTCCTTTCGAATTTGTTTTCAATCTTAGTATAGCTAAAATTTTTTAAAATAGCAATACTTATTTTATATCTTTTGTGTATAATAATTAATTCTATATATTCAACAAAATATTTATGAATATAAAGAACAATAACCTATAATTCCATGATACCGAAGCAGGCAGTAAAATTTCTTGACAAATTTTCAGCTGTCCGCTATGATAAAGGCATTGGAAAAGGTTTTGAGAAAGAGGAGTACGTCCGCGGCGCCATCAGAGAGGATATCCCACCGGCTGAAAGGATATCCGGGAAGGCACGGATGGAAGGTAGCTTTTGAACCGGGATCCGGAAGCCGCGGAGTGAAGGCTCTGTGTGCGGTATGCGAAAACGGGTGTAGCCCAGATTTGCGTGCTGTATGCCAAAAGCATTGCAGAGGCATTGTGCGGTGTGTAGGGATTCACGTCTGATCCGCGTTAAGGAGAATGAGCGATAAATGAAGGTGGTACCGCGTATATACGCCCTTCGCACGAAAGCCGTGCGGAGGGCTTTCGTCGTCTCCTGGAAGTTATTATTTTCAGAAAGAATTTTCGGGCTGGGATTTCCATACAATCCCTTCCCAAATCCTGTGAGACAAAATGCTCCGCCAAACTGTATGAAAAGGAGAATCATCATGAGCAAAGAACTTGCAAAAACCTACGATCCGAAGGGATTGGAGGAAAGACTGTATCAGAAGTGGATGGACAACGGCTACTTCCACGCAAAGGTAAATCCGGACAAGAAGCCGTTCACCATCGTAATGCCGCCGCCAAACGTTACCGGACAGCTTCACATGGGACATGCGCTGGACAACACCATGCAGGATATCCTGATCCGTTTTAAGCGGATGCAGGGCTACGAGGCGCTGTGGCAGCCGGGGACCGACCATGCGGCGATCGCGACCGAGGTAAAGGTCATCGAAAAGCTCAAGGAGCAGGGCATTGACAAGGATGAGATCGGGCGTGAGGAATTTTTAAAGCACGCCTGGGCGTGGAAGGAGGAGTATGGCTCCCGTATCATCAACCAGCTCAAAAAGCTTGGCTCTTCGGCGGACTGGGAGCGTGAGCGCTTCACCATGGACGAGGGCTGTTCCAAAGCGGTAGAAGAGGTTTTTGTTAAACTGTATGAGAAAGGCTACATCTATAAAGGCTCCCGCATCATCAACTGGTGTCCGGTATGCCAGACCTCCATTTCCGACGCCGAGGTGCTGCACGAGGATCAGGAGGGACACTTCTGGCACATCAACTATCCGGTAGTGGGCGAGGAAGGAAAGTTTGTGGAAATCGCGACCACCCGTCCGGAAACGCTGCTCGGCGATACGGCGGTTGCCGTAAACCCGGAGGATGAGCGCTACACGGATCTGATAGGGAAAATGCTGGAGCTGCCGCTGACCGGCAGGCAGATCCCGGTGATTGCCGATGCCTATGTGGATAAAGAATTTGGAACCGGCTGCGTGAAGATCACGCCGGCGCACGATCCGAACGACTTTGAGGTGGGCAAGCGCCATAATCTCGAAGAAATCTGCATCATGAATGACGACGCCACCATCAACGAGCTGGGCGGAAAGTATGCCGGTATGGACCGCTACGAGGCGCGCAGAGCCATCGTGAAGGATCTTGACGAGCTGGGGCTTCTGGTGAAGGTGGCCCCGCACATGCACGCAGTCGGCACGCATGACCGCTGCAAGACGACGGTGGAGCCGATGGTAAAACAGCAGTGGTTCGTGCGCATGGATGAGATGGCAAAGGCGGCGATCAAGGCGCTGGAGGACGGCGAGCTGACTTTCGTGCCGGAGCGCTTCGACAAGACGTATCTGCACTGGCTGGAAAACATCCGCGACTGGTGCATTTCCCGTCAGCTCTGGTGGGGACACCGCATTCCGGCATATTACTGCGACGAGTGCGGAGAGATCGTGGTGAAGAAAGGCGGCGCGCCGGAAAAATGCCCGAAGTGCGGCTGCACCCATCTGACGCAGGATGAGGATACCCTGGATACCTGGTTCTCTTCGGCGCTGTGGCCGTTTTCCACGCTCGGCTGGCCGGAGAAAACGGAAGAAATGGAATACTTCTATCCGACCGACGTGCTGGTAACGGGCTATGATATCATCTTCTTCTGGGTAATCCGCATGGTATTCTCCGGGCTTGAGCAGACCGGAAAAGCGCCGTTCCATCACGTACTGATCCACGGTCTTGTGCGCGACTCTCAGGGACGCAAGATGAGCAAATCTCTCGGAAACGGCATTGATCCGCTGGAGGTGATCGATAAATACGGCGCCGACGCGCTGCGTCTCACACTGATGACCGGAAATGCGCCCGGCAACGATATGCGTTTCTACTGGGAGCGTGTGGAGGCGAGCAGAAATTTCGCAAACAAGATATGGAACGCATCGCGCTTTATCATGATGAATCTGGAGAAGGCAGAGGTTCCGTCCGAAATGCCAAAGGATGCGCTTACGCAGGCGGATAAGTGGATTCTCTCAAAGGTGAACGCGCTGGCAAAAGACGTTACCGACAACATGGAGAAATTCGAGCTTGGCATCGCGGTGCAGAAGGTGTACGACTTCATCTGGGAGGAATTCTGCGACTGGTATATCGAGATGGTAAAACCGCGTCTGTACAGCGACACGGATAACACAAAGGCGGCGGCGCTCTGGACCTTAAAGGCGGTGCTTGGAAACGCCCTGAAGCTTCTGCATCCGTACATGCCGTTTATCACCGAGGAAATTTATTGTACCCTGAATCCGCAGGAGGAATCCATCATGATCGCTTCCTGGCCGGAGTGGACGGACGAATGGGATTTTGCGGCGGAGGAAACCGAGGTAGAGGCAATCAAAGAAGCCGTGCGCGCCATCCGCAATGTGCGCAGCTCCATGAACGTTCCGCCCAGCAGAAAGGCGAAGGTATTCGTAGTTTCCGAAAAAGAGGAAGTGCGCAGCATTTTTGAGGACGGAAAAGTATTCTTTGCGACACTCGGTTATGCGAGCGAGGTCGTTATCCAGGCGGATAAGGCGGGCATCGGAGAGGACGCCGTATCGGCAGTGATTCATGAAGCAGTGCTTTATATGCCGTTTGCCGAGCTGGTGGATATTGAGAAAGAAATAGAGCGTCTGAAAAAAGAAGAAGAGCGCCTGACGAAGGAACTTGCGCGTGTAAACGGAATGCTCGGCAATGAAAAATTTGTGAGCCGCGCTCCGGAGGCGAAAATTGCCGAGGAAAAAGCGAAGCTTGCAAAATACACCGATATGATGAACCAGGTGCAGGAGCGCCTGGCACATCTGACGAAGTAAAGGTATTGCGGCGCAGGAACGAAACAGCCTGCGCAGAAGTGAAGGAAAGGTATCGCGGTGCGCGCCCCGGCAGAATCGGGACAGCCGGCAAAAAAGTGCGGCGCATCGCGGCAGGAAAGGAGAAGCTATGTCACTGCGTCTGATCCTGGGAAGCTCCGGGAGCGGGAAATCCCGCTACATTTACAGCAGCATCATCGAGTCTGCGGTTCAGTCGCCGGAAAAGAAATTTCTGGTGATCGTACCGGAGCAGTTTACCATGCAGACGCAGCGTGAGCTGGTGCGTCTCCACCCGGACGGGGGACTTCTGAATATTGATATTTTAAGCTTTCAGCGTCTCGCCCACCGCATCTTTGAAGAGGTGGGGGCGGATAAGCGCACCGTGCTGGAGGAGCTTGGAAAAACGCTGCTCCTTCGGCGCGCGGCCTCCAGACGGCAGGATGAGCTAAAGGTTTTAAAAGGAAATCTGAAAAAGATGGGATATCTGCAGCAGATGAAATCCATGATCTCGGAGCTGACGCAGTATGATATCGACTCGGAGAAGATGGAGCGGCTTTTGCAGCGGGCGGAGCAAAAGCCGTCCCTCTTTTATAAGCTGAAGGATATCCAGCTTCTCTACGAAGGCTTCCAGGAGGAGCTGGAGGGAAAATACATCACGGCGGAGGAAACGCTGGAGGCGCTCTGCCAGGTGGCGCGCCAGTCTGAGATCCTGAAGGGCTGCGTGGTGGCGCTGGATGGCTTTACCGGTTTCACACCCGTGCAGAATAAGCTTCTGCGAGAGCTTTTTTCGCTGGCGGAGCAGGTATATGTGACGGTGACGATCGACGCAAGAGAGGATTTCTACCGCATCCGCGGCGAGCACGAGCTGTTTTATTTAAGCAAAAAGACTATCCGCGCTCTGACGCACACGGCGCAGGAGGCGTGCTGCAGCATCCTGCCGCCGGTGGTGATGGAGTGGAGGACGCTTCCGCGTTTCGTCAAAAGCCCGGAGCTCGGATTCCTGGAGGCAAGGCTCTTCCGCAGCGGAAGCCGCGCCGCGCAGTGGACGTCACAAGACGCAAATCGGCCGTCAGCAGGAGAGACGCCGCAGGATGCAAAGCAGCAGCCAGCAGAAGCGACTGCGCGGGATGCAAAGCAGCCGCCGGCTGCGGAGTCATCGCAGGACGCGATTTCCCTGCACACGGCGGCAAATCCGGTGCAGGAGGCGCACTTTGCGGCGCGCACCATCCGCGCCCTCCTGCGGGAGGGGTACCGCTTTCAGGATATTGCGGTGATCGTCGGCGATATGGCTTCGTACAGCAGCTACATTCCGCAGGTGTTCGGGGAGTATGGGATCGCATACTTTATGGACAGCACACGGACGGTTTTTTCGAATCCGCTGATCGAATTTCTGCGCGCCGCGCTCGACATGGTGCAGCAGGATTTCACCTGCGCGTCCGTTTTCCGCTATCTGCGGACAGATCTTTGCAAAATTGAGGGAGAAAAGCTCGACATGCTGGAAAATTACGTGCTTGCCGCGGGCGTGCGCGGATTTTCCAGATGGAGAGAGCCTTTCATGCGGACGGTGGATTTTCTGGAGGAGGAGCAGCTTGCGCTCTGCGAGGAGCTGCGCGCCGGGATCATGGAGCCGCTCATTCCGTTTGTGCACTGTCTGCGGACGGGGGAGACGACGGCGAGGGAAAAAACAGAAAGCCTTCACAGGCTGCTCTGCCACTATGAGATCCAGCAGCAGCTCGCGGATATGGAAAAAGGCTTCCGCACGGACGGACAGGCAGAGCTTGAGAAGGAATTTGCGAATATCTATGCTCTTGTGATCGGCATTTTTGATAAGCTGGCGGAGCTTCTCGGCGATGAGCTTCTGACGCTTAAGGAATATACGGAGCTTCTGGAGGCCGGCTTTGAGGAGGCGCGCGTGCGCATGATCCCGCCGTCCGCGGACCGCGTCCAGGTGGGCGATCTGGAGCGCACCCGTCTGACGGACATCAGGGTGTTGTTTTTCCTCGGCTTAAACGACGGCTGGGTTCCGGCGACAGGCGCAGGCGGCGGTCTGCTTTCCGACCTGGAGCGCGAAACGCTGATGGAGAGCAAGGTCGAGCTGGCTCCGACGGCGCGCCAGAACAGCTATATCCAGAAATTTTATCTGTATCTGAATCTGACAAAACCGCAGGAGCGTCTCTATCTCTCCTGCAGCAAGGCGACGATGGACGGCAGTCTTCTGCGCCCGTCCTATGTGATGCGCACGATCGGCAGGCTGTTCCCGGAGCTTTCCGTGCAGGATGAAGATGCTTACGATTCCTTTGCGGATCGCGTGGAGACGCCCCAGAACGCACTTGCCTATCTGCTGGAGGGCTTTGGGACGATCCGGGAGCAGCGTCCCTCCGGCGAGTGGCTGGAGCTTTATAACTGGTACCGCCGCGGCCAGGGAACGGCGGAGCAGGCGCAGAAATTAGTGGAAGCGGCATTTCTCACCTTTGACGGGAGCGGCATCGGACGGCAGGCGGCGCGCGAGCTGTACGGCGAGGTGTTGGTCAACAGTGTAAGCCGTCTGGAAAAGTTCGCTTCCTGCGCCTTTGCGCATTTCCTGCAGTACGGACTGCGCCTGCAGGAGCGCGAAGAATACGTGTTCCGCCCGGTCGACATGGGAAGGGTGTTCCACAGCGCGATCGAGCTGTATTCGCAGAAGGTGGAGGAGAGCGGGTACAACTGGTTCGAAATCCCGGAGGAGGTGCGCGACCGTTTTATCGAGGAGGCAGTCAGCGAGGTGTCCGCGGGATACGGACAGCAGATCCTGCATGACAGCGCGCGCAACGAGGCGATGATCGGGCGCATGAAGCGCATTATGCGCCGCACCGTCTGGGCGCTGCACCGCCAGATCCAGTCCGGGCATTTTTACCCGGCGAATTTTGAGGTCTCTTTCTCGCAGGTGGAGGGTCTGGAGGCGGTGAACATTGCGCTGACGCCGGAGGAAAAAATGAAGCTGCAGGGACGCATTGACCGCATCGACGTCTGTGAGAAGGAAGACCAGGTGTACGTTAAGGTGATCGACTACAAATCGGGAAACACCGCTTTTGATCTGGTGGCGCTGTACTACGGACTGCAGCTTCAGCTTGTGGTCTACTTAAACGCCGCCATGGAGCTGGAAAAACGGGTTCACCCGGACAGGGAGATCGTTCCGGCGGGTATTTTCTATTATCATATGAAGGATCCGCTTCTGGAGACAGACGAAGAGCTGACGCCGGAGGAATTAAACAAAAAGCTTTTGCGTCAGCTCCGTCCGGACGGGCTGGTGAATAAAAATCCGGCGGTATTCCAGGAGATGGATCTGGGAATACAGAAGTCCTCTGATGTGATTCCGGTGAGCGTCAACAAGGACGGGACCCCGTCGAAGCTATCAAAAACGGCGACAGATGAGCAGTTTGCGGCGCTCTCAGGGTTTGTGCACAGGAAGCTGCGCGAGATCGGCAGCGCGATGCTGGAGGGCGAAATCGCCCCGGTGCCGTATCAGAGAAAGCAGCAAAAGGCGTGCGATTATTGTATTTACCGCCCGGTCTGCTGCCTGGACGACAAGATCCCCGGCACGCACACAAAACGGCTGAAGGAATACAGCGAGCAGGAAATCTGGGAGCGGCTGAATGGAGAAGGCGGGCAAAAATAAGCGGCAGATTGTTTTTTGTGAATCTCAATGAGCAGGAGGCGGGAAGATATGAGCGTGAACGTAAAATGGACAGACGACCAGCAGCAGGTGATCGACGCGCGCGGCTGCGACCTGCTGGTATCGGCGGCGGCCGGCTCCGGCAAGACGGCAGTTCTCGTGGAACGTATTTTGTCGATGCTGACGGACCGGGAGCATCCGCGGGATATCGACCGGCTGCTGATCGTGACCTTCACGAATGCGGCGGCAGGGGAGATGAAGGACCGCATTCGCGTGGCGATCGAGCAGAAGATCGAGGGATTCCAGGCGGAGACGGAGGAAGACGAACGCCTTCTGGAGCACCTGCAGCGGCAGGTCTCCCTGCTTTCGAATGCGCAGATCACTACCATCCACAGCTTTTGTCAGTATGTGATCCGCAACCATTTCCATACGATCGACCTCGATCCGGGGCTTCGTGTGGCGGATGAGGGCGAACAGAAGCTGCTGCAGAATGACGTGATGGAGAAGCTGATCGAGGAAGCCTACGCCCAAAAGGACGACAGCTTCCGGCGGATGGCGGAGTGTCTGGCGCCGGGGCGTGACGACACGGCGCTGGCGGAGATCGCCCTCGCGCTCTATCAGTTTTCCATGAGCTTTCCGTTCCCAAGGGAGTGGCTGCGGGAGTGCCGGAGCGCCTATTATCTGACGGAAGAGGATTTTGAAAAGACAATGTGGGTGCAGCAGATGCAGCAGATGTCCGAAAAGATTTTAGAGGACGTGCGTGAGCAGGCAAAGATGGCGCTTGCAGAGGCAGAGAGCATGTACGGCCCCTATACCTACAGTGACGCGCTGCAGGAGGATATACGGCTGATAGATGATATTCTGAAGGCGAAGACCTATTCAGGGCGATGCATTAAGCTGCAGAATATCTCCTGGGCGCGTCTGTCCGCAAAGAAGGATGCTTCCGTCTCGGAGGAAAAGAAGCAGCAGGTAAAGAATATGCGCGACGGCTATAAAAAGGCGGTGGAGGATCTGCGCAGCGAATTTTATTATGCCTCTGCGGAGGAGATCATTGCGGCGATGAAGGAATGCGCGCCCGTCGTATCCGGCATCACGGAATTTGCGGACCGTTTTGCCGACCGTTACGCCGCGGAAAAGATAAAGAAAAACATGATGGATTTCAACGATCTGGAGCATTTTGCGCTGCAGATCCTCGTGAAGCGCGAAGAAGGCGGGATTTGTCCGACGCCGGTGGCGGAGGATCTCGCCGCCCACTATGAGGAAATCCTGATCGATGAATACCAGGACAGCAACCTGGTGCAGGAAATGATCCTTGGCAGTATTTCAAAAAAATACAGCGGCGGACATAATCTGTTCATGGTGGGAGACGTCAAGCAGAGCATTTACCGTTTCCGTCTGGCGCGTCCGGAGCTTTTCATGGAAAAATATGACACCTACCGCGTTGGAGAAAAGGATGCACCGCAGCGGCGCATCGACCTGCATCAGAACTTTCGCAGCCGCAGTCAGGTGCTTACCTTTGTAAATTTCCTGTTTGAGCAGATGATGGAAAAGCATCTTGGCAATGTGGAGTACGACGACGCGGCGGCGCTCTATCCGGGAGCCAGGTTCGCGCCCGGGGACAACGCGGCTTTCCGGGATACCGAGGTGCTGCTGATCGACGCGGATGCGACAGAGGAGGACGAAAAACCGGAGGAATCGTCGCGGGAACTGGAGGCTGCGGCTGTCGCGCAGCGGATCCGTGAGATCGTGGGAAAGGAGCTTGTGTGGGATAAGGAGCAGGGCGCCTACCGGACGGCGCAGTACGGCGACATCGTTATTTTACTGCGCACCATTCAGGGATGGGCGGAACCGTTTGCGAAGGTGCTGACGGACATGGATATTCCGGCGCATACCGGCTCGCGCACCGGCTATTTTTCCACGACCGAGGTGCAGACGGTGCTTTCGCTTCTTCGCATCATCGACAATCCGCAGCAGGACATTCCGCTGACGGCAGTGCTGCACTCGCCGATCGGCGGGCTTTCCGGCGGCGAGCTTGCCGCCATCCGCAGCGCCCATCCGCGGCTGCCGTTTTACGAGGCGTGTATGCAGGAGGAATCGCTGGCAGACTTTTTTGCGATGCTGGCGGATTTCCGCAGAAGAGCCATCTATACGCCGATCCACGAGCTTTTGTGGTATATTTATGAAAAAACAGGCTATGCCGCTTATGCCGCGGCGATGCCGGGCGGCAGCCAGCGCAGGGCAAACCTTGATATGCTGGTGGAGAAAGCGATCGCCTACGAGAGCGGAAGCTACCGGGGTTTGTACAACTTCGTGCGCTACATTGAAAACCTGCACAGGTACGATGTGGATTTCGGTGAGGCTGCGACCGGGGAGCAGGGAAACGCTGTGCGTATTTTGAGCATCCACAAGAGTAAAGGTCTGGAATTTCCGATCGTGTTTGTCTGCGGAATGGGCAAGCAGATGAACCAGTCGGACGCGCGCGGGAGTGTGGTAATGAATGCGGATTTCGGCATCGGCTGCGACCGGGTGGACCCGGAGCTGCGCACGCGGAGCGCCACGCTTTTAAAGCGCTTTATAAAAAGATATACGGTGCAGGAAAATCTCGGCGAGGAGCTGCGGGTCCTCTATGTGGCGCTTACGCGCGCAAAGGAAAAGCTGATCCTGACGGGAACCGTCACGAAGCTGGAGGATAAGCTCCCAAAGTGGGGGCAGGTCTGCCGGAGAGCAGACGTCGTGCTTCCCTTTACGCAGCGTGCGCACGCGGCGACTTATCTGGACTGGCTGATCCCGTCCCTGCTGCGCAATCAGTGCTTTGCGCCGCTGGCGGAGGAATATGGCATATACCAGGACCACAGGCACCCGTTGTTTTCACGGGAAATTTTCTGCCAGGTAAAAAGGATACAGGTGCAGGAGCTGGTCGGAGCGGAGAAGCAGCGCCAGGAAACGCTTCATATGACAAAGGAAGAGCTGCTGTCACTCTCGCCGGAGGCGGTATTTGATAAGAAAGCGGCCAGGCGGCTTGCAGAAAATCTCTCTTTCTGTTATGCTTACGGGAAGGAGGGAAGGATTCCGGCGAAGGTGAGCGTCTCGGAGCTGAAAAAGTTTGCACAGTTTGACGAGCGCGAGGACGGGGCGGCGCTGTACGAGGAATTGCCGCCGGTTCCGCTGATCCCGGAATTTTTAAAGGAGAAAAGCGAGGTGTCGGGCGCGGCGCGCGGCACCATTTATCATAAATTGATGGAGTGTCTGGATTTTACGCTCTTTGCGGATAACGGCAGACAGGAAAAGCTGCCGGAGCTTTTAAATGCGGAAATCGATCGCCTGCAGCGGGCGGGACACTTAAAGGCGGACGAGGTGGGGCTGATCATCCGCAGAAAAATCATTGCTTTTTTAAAGCATCCGCTGGCGCGCCGGATGGCGCAGGCGGCGGTGCGCGGAGAGCTTTTCCGCGAGCAGCAGTTTGTGCTTTCCGTTCCGGCGGGGGATATCCGTCCGGAGTGGGACGTTGGCAGTCAGGTGCTCATCCAGGGGATCATCGACGCCTATTTTGTCGAGGACGGGCACATTGTGCTGGTCGATTACAAGACGGATTTTGTGAAATCTGAAGAAGCATCTTCCCTCTATCGCAAATATGCGGTACAATTAGACTATTATGAGACCGCGCTGATGCGCCTTACGCATCTTCCGGTCAGTGAAAAGCTGATTTATTCCTTCTGCCTGGACCGCACGCTTGGCGGGAAAGCGGAAGGCAAATGAGGAGTCGAGAGAATGTCGGAATTTATCAAAAAGCTATACTATAACAAGGTCGTGCGTTACATCTTCTTCGGGGGATGCACCACGGGAGTAAACTTTGTCAGTTACTTTATCCTGCGGACGATTTTTTCCGTGGACGTCACAAAGGCAAACTTTTTTTCCATCCTGCTGTCGATTTTATTTGCCTATGCAGTGAATAAGATTTTCGTATTTGAGAGCAGGACGCACGGTGTGCGCGAACTGCTTGCTGAGATGGTAAGCTTTGTCGGGATGCGTGCGATCACCATGTTTATCGAAATCTTCGGCACGGTGCTCTTAAGCAGCGTCTGGGGCATGAATGATATGCTGGCGAAGCTTCTGATCCAGTTTGTGGTGCTGACGCTCAATTTTGTGTTCAGCAAGGTGTTTGTATTTAATGAGAAAAAGACAGAATACAGCTACCAGGAGCGGCGGATCGCCATGCGCAAAAAGAAGTGCATCGGGATATCCTTTGCGATTCCGGCGGTGACGATGCTGATCGCCTATATCGCCAACGGGGTGTATCCGTTCGGCGACCACGGCGTGCTGATCATTGATTCCCTGCACCAGTACCTGCCGTTTTTCACGGATTTCCAGCAGAAGCTGACAAACAGTGAGTCGCTTCTGTATTCCTTCGGCGGCGGGCTTGGCTATAATATGTGGGCGACGCTTGCCTACTACCTGGCAAGCCCTTTCAATTTCCTGCTGACGGCGGTTTCCATGGAGCACGTTATGGATTTCATGGCGTACCTTATTTTGCTGAAGATCGCCCTCTCAGGGGCGGCGTTTGCCTGGTACCTTTCCGAGCGCGGCGGGGGGAGAGACTACCTGCCGGTTCCGTTTGCCTGCATGTATGCCCTCAGCGCCTTTATGATCGGCTACTATTTTAATATCATGTGGCTGGACAGCGTGATGGTGCTCCCGCTCGTGATGATGGGCATCGAGCGCATCTGCGCGGGAAAGAGCGGAAAGCTGTTTGCGGGCGCCCTGTTTTACGGCGTATACTGCAACTACTATATCGGCTACATGCTGTGCATGTTTTCCTGCCTGTATTTTCTGGTAAACTGGATCGCGGCGCGGAAGTTTGAAATAAAAAAGTTTTTTGTTTCCGGGCTGCGTTTTGCGTGGTATGCGCTCCTTGGCGGCGGCATGGCGGCGCTGGTGCTGATTCCGGCGTACCTTGCGCTTAGAATGACGGAGTCAGCGGACGGCAGCTTTCCATCAAAAATTAAATTCTACACCGACGGCACCACGCAGTGGACCGGGCATTTTGCGCTGGTCGAGCCGATCAATATTTATGATGATCAGTCGGGCGTTAATATTTACTGCGGCGTGATCATTTTAATTCTGATCATATTATATATTTTAGATAAGGAATTAAGCTTTAAGGAGCGACTGTCGAAGGTCGTGCTGGCGGGGCTGCTGCTTTTAAGCATGAATTTTAATATGCTGAATTTCATCTGGCACGGCTTCCACACGCAGAACGGTCTTCCGAACCGTTTCGCGTTTATTTACATCGGTCTGATCCTGGTGATGGGCTTTGACGCTCTTCGTCATATCCGCAGGCTCGATGTCTGGCGGCTGGCACTGTCCTGGATCATTCCGGTTGCCTTTACCGCATACTGTATGTACGCAAATGTCGGAGAGCGGGAGCGGTATGTTTATGTGACCACGCTTTCGCTGCTCGCAGTGTACGGCATTCTGCTGCTCCTTCTGCAGGGGCTTGCGCGCGGCTTTGCCGTGGTGAAAACCATACTGATCACGCTGATGTCGGCGGAGATGGCCGCTACCGGCATTTACGGCGTCTGCATGAACGGAACCGTCGGCAGAAGCACCTATGTGAATGAGCAGAAGGCGTATCAGACGATGATCGCGCGGCAGGAGGACGGCGACGACGGCTTCTACCGCAGCGAGATCGACAGCCAGCGGATGCGCAATGAAAATATGTTTATGGGCGCAAACGGACTGGTGCTGTTTTCCTCGACGATGCCGGAGGCGACTGTCAATCTGTGCCGCAGTATCGGCATGGAGGCGCGCACAAACAAGACCGGCTACAACGGCGTGACAAAGCTGTTTAACGATGTGTTCGGCGTCCGCTACGTCGTTTCAAAATCGGGCGGCGACACGCTCTATCAGATGGAAAAGGTGGATTATGAGGAACCGCTCACACTCTATAAGAACGAGGGGGCGCTGTCGGTCGGCTTCATGGTTTCCACAGATATCAAAAACTGGGATATCAATGACCGGCTGCCGATGAAGGTACAGGATGATTTCGCTGTGCTTGCGACCGGTGTGGATTTCTTCTACACGCTGCGTGAGGCGTATTCCCTGGAGGAGGGACCGACCTATATCATCCGCCTGCATCCGGGAGAGCAGACATACATTGAATTCACGGAGAATGTGGAGAGCATCACCATCAAGACGCCGCAGTACGAAAAGACCATCAATAATTATACGAAAAACGTCTTTAATCTCGGTACGGTCACAGAGGAGGGCGAGGCGAGCAAGGCGAATATCACCATTAAATATAAGGAAGGAAAGGAGTCGCCGGTGCCGGTGCGCGTCTATACCTGCACGGATGAGGAGTACCAGGCGGTCTATGAGAAGCTGGCGGCAAATCAGCTTGAAAATGTGCAGGAATCCGGCAACCAGCTTTCCGGGACCATCCATGTGGACGAGGCAGGCACGCTGCTCCTGACGATTCCTTATGATGAGGGCTGGAAGGTACTTGTCGACGGCGTTGAGACGGAAACATACCGCGTGGGCGAGGCGCTGATGGGGCTGGATCTGCAGCCGGGCGACCATGAAATTTTCATGACGTTCACCCCGGCGGGACTGTGGCTGGGAAGCATTCTGTCGCTGGTCTGCGTGGCGCTGTTTCTTTTGAGCTGCTACGTGGAGGGCAGACTGCAGGCGCGCGGCGAAAAGAAGGAGCAGCTTGCCCAGGCTGCGGTTTAAAGGGAGGTTTTCATGATTTATCAGAGATTATGCGAGATAGCAGGAGCGGAAAACGTGCGTGAGCAGGAGCCGATGAGCAGGCATACGACCTTTCGCATCGGCGGTCCGGCGGATTACTTTGTGCTGCCGCACAGCCGGGAGGAGCTCGCCGCGGTGATCGATTTCTGCCGGAAGGAGCAGGTGCCGTGGCATATCATCGGCAACGGCAGCAATCTTCTGGTGGGAGATAAGGGTGTGCGCGGAGTGGTCATCCAGCTTTTTAAGAATTTCCAGGATATTTCCATCGAAGGAGAGACGGTGACGCTGCAGGCGGGCGTGATCAATTCGCTGGCGGCAAAGCGCATTCTTGACGCGGAGCTTACCGGGTTTGAATTTGCGGCCGGGATTCCGGGGACCATCGGCGGAGCCGTTGTGATGAACGCCGGAGCCTACGGCGGCGAGATGAAGGATGTCGTTTCCGGTGTTACGGTGCTGGACGAAAACGGGGCGTTTCTTACTCTGGCGAACAGTGAGCTGGAGATGGGCTACCGCACAAGCATCATTGCCCGCAGAGGCTACGTGGTGACGGAGGCGAAGCTTTCCCTGCAGCGCGGCGTGCGCGCGGAAATTGCGGCGCGCATGGAGGAGCTGAAGGAGAGGCGTGTCACAAAGCAGCCGCTCGAATATCCGAGCGCCGGAAGCACCTTTAAGCGCCCGGAGGGGTATTTTGCGGGCAAGCTGATCATGGATGCCGGACTTCGCGGCTTTTCTGTCGGCGGGGCGCAGGTTTCTGAGAAGCACTGCGGGTTTGTTATTAACAAGGGCGGCGCGACGGCGGCGGATGTGATGGCGCTGATGGAAGCGGTGCAGGATACC
>OLRY01001672.1_pt1 | contig 19040 bp, 18 predicted proteins | sample 1672541 | NCBI WGS metagenome assembly OLRY01 (sample SAMEA3136697, study PRJEB25190) | human gut metagenome | biome: human gut; feature: human-associated habitat; material: faeces | place: Austria | collected 2013 | reverse complement strand
TAAGCGATGTTTGCGTATGCTGTGGAAAACCGGCTAAGAAGATGGTTTACTGGGGACGTGCATATTAAATTTATGACAATAAATATACCACAAAAGGCAGCACAGATCCTGCGTACGTTGAATGCTGCCGGCTATGAGGCCTACGTTGTCGGCGGCTGCGTCCGGGATTCCATTCTGAACAGAGTGCCGGGAGACTGGGACATCACAACCTCCGCACTTCCGGAGCAGGTGAAGGAACTTTTTCACAGAACCGTGGACACAGGGATCCAGCATGGAACCGTAACAGTGATGATGGATAAAGAAGGCTTCGAGGTGACGACCTACCGTGTGGACGGAGAATATCATGATGGCCGCCATCCGGATGCAGTGACATTTACCAGAAGCCTTGAGGAAGATCTTAAGAGAAGAGATTTTACCATCAACGCAATGGCTTATCATCCGGAACATGGACTGGTGGATCTGTTTGGCGGAATGGAAGATATTGATCAGAAGATCATTCGCTGTGTGGGAAATCCGGTGGAGCGTTTTACAGAAGATGCCCTTCGGATGCTACGCGCAGTACGTTTTTCTGCACAGCTTGGTTTTACAGTGGAGGAGAATACGAAGGCAGCGCTGGCGCGAATGGCAGGAAACCTAGAGCATGTCAGCGCAGAACGTATCCAGACAGAGCTTGTGAAGCTTCTGGTATCGGATCATCCGGACTATCTTCGCACAGCATGGGAGACAGGCCTGACCCGGGAATTTCTTCCGGAATTTGATGCCTGTATGGAGACAAAGCAGAATACTCCGCATCATTGCTATACAGTGGGTGAGCACATTTTGAAAAGCCTTACAGAGATTGAAAATGACCGGCTTCTCCGTATCACCATGCTTCTTCACGACATTGCGAAACCTGTTGTGAAAAAGACTGATGAGAACGGTAGAGATCACTTCAAGACTCATGGACCGGCAGGCGAGAAGCTGGCAGGAAAGATCCTGCGCCGACTGAAATTTGACAATGCAACAATTCGAAACACCTGTCGCCTGATCCGGTACCATGATCTTCGCCCGACTCCGTCAGCTGAGGATGTGAGAAGATCTGTGAACCTTATTGGAGAGGAGCTTTTTCCACTGTATCTGAAAGTACAGAGGGCAGATCTTTTATCCCAGAGTATGTATAAAAGAGAGGAAAAGCTGGCACGTCTGAACGGCGTGACCGAAACTTATCAGGAGATCCTTAAAAGAGGCGAGTGTACATCTCTGAAGACCCTGGCAGTCACCGGAAAAGATCTGATAAATGCCGGACACCCGGCAGGACCGGAACTGGGAGATCTTCTGGAAAAGCTTCTTGACAGTGTACTGAAAGATCCTTCCCTTAATACAAAAGAAAAACTTCTTGAAGCAGCAGAAAAAGATAGCATAAAAACCGAATAGAATAACAAAATTCCCCCCTGCATAAGATAGAACGTAAAATAAGGCAGGGGGGAAATTGTTTGTACGATTATGGTCTGAGCGTACTGGAGCAGTATGGGCTTGCAGCTTCAACCTCCGGCAGGGTAAGAGGTGCGCTTTTGTGCAGGACAGAAAAAGGTCCTGTGGTTTTGCGGGAATTTCACGGATCAGAAAAAAAGCTTGCCATGCAGCAGATGCTTCTTATGAAACTTCAGGATGAGGGCTGTCATGTTGATACATTTCTGGAAAATCAGGAAGGTGCGCTGGTAAGCAGGGACAAAGATTCCATACCATATACGGCACAAATCTGGTTTGACGGACGGGAATGTGACACAAAATCAGAAGCCGATATCCTGAAAAGCGTACGCATACTGGCAGAGATCCACAGAAAAATGCAGCTCCCGCTGGAGAAGGATTATACAGGACGAGACTTAAAAGATGAATACATCCGCCACAACCAGGAACTCCGTAAGATACGCCGCTTTATCCGAAAGAAAGGGGCATCCAATCCTTTCGAAAAAGATTACCTCCAGAGTGTGGAATGGTTCCTGGAAAAAGGCGAAGAGGCAGTTTCCATGCTTAAGACAACGGATTATGACAGGCTCAGGGAAGAATCTTTGCGTGCAGGTTGTGTCTGTCATGGAGAGTTCAACCAGCATAATGTGCTGATCTCAGGTGGAAATACAGCTGTGACCAATTTCGGTCACTGGAGTTTTGATGTGCAGATGGCAGATCTTTACCGGTTTATGCGCAAGATACTGGAGAAATACAGCTGGGATCCCCGTATAGCGGAAAAAATGCTCTCATCTTATAATGCGGTGCGTCCAATCTCAAAGTCAGAATGGCAGAACCTGAAAGTTCGTTTTCTCTACCCGGAAAAATACTGGAAGCTTGCCAATCATTATTACACCCACAATAAGGTGGTAGTTTCCGGGAAAAATGTGGAAAAGCTGCGCATGATGATCCGTCAGAAAGAGCAGTGGGAAAGTTTTTCAGGACAGAGCTTCGTGCAGGAGTTATTCTGAATAAGGCAAAAACAAAACTTCCATTTTTCAGAAAACTGTAATATAATATTAAGTACAGTATATGAGAAACAGGGAGGTACTTTGAAACATGGAGGATTATAAGGAAATCTATAATCAGTGGCTTGAAAACCCATACTTTGACGAGACAACAAAAGATGAGCTGAAAGCAATTAAAGACGACGAGAACGAGATCAAAGAGCGTTTTTATATGGATCTTGAGTTTGGTACGGCAGGCCTGCGCGGTATCATTGGCGCGGGAACCAACCGTATGAATATTTACGTTGTAAGAAGAGCTACACAGGGTCTTGCCAACTACATTGCTAAAGTAGACAAGAAATCCCAGGGTGTTGCCATTGCATATGATTCCCGTCATATGTCACCGGAGTTTGCTCAGGAAGCAGCACTTTGTCTGGCAGCTAACGGAATCAAGGCTTATATCTTTGAGACACTTCGTCCGACACCGGAGCTTTCTTTTGCAGTACGTCATCTGGGATGTGTTGCAGGTATTAACGTAACAGCCAGCCATAACCCGCCGGAATACAACGGATACAAGGTTTACTGGGAAGACGGCGCACAGATCACACCGCCTCATGACTCGGGAATCATGGGCGAGGTAAAAGCAATCTCCGACTGGAACACAGTGAAGACCATGGATAAAGAAGAAGCAGTGAAGGCAGGACTTTTCGAGGTGATCGGACAGGCTGTTGACGATGCTTATATGGTAGAGCTTAAGAAACAGATCATCCATATGGACGCCATTGAGGCAGAGGGCAGGAACCTTAAGATCGTTTACACACCGCTTCACGGAACCGGTAATATCCCGGCCAGAAGAATCCTCAAAGAGCTTGGATTTGAAAACGTATACGTAGTACCGGAGCAGGAGCTTCCGAATGGAGATTTCCCGACAGTAAGCTATCCGAACCCGGAGGCAGCAGAGGCATTTGAACTTGGACTGAAGCTTGCAAAAGAAGTTGATGCAGATATCGTACTTGCAACAGACCCGGATGCAGACCGCCTTGGTGTCCGCGTAAAAGACAAGAACGGCGAGTACCATGATCTTACCGGAAATATGTCCGGATGCCTTCTTGCAAACTATGAGCTGAGCCAGAGAAAGGCTGTAAACGGAAGCCTTCCTGAAGACGGAGCCCTTGTAAAGACAATCGTTACAACTAACCTGGCAGATGCTATTGCCAAGGGATACAACGTAAAACTGATCGAAGTACTTACGGGATTCAAATACATCGGACAGCAGATTCTTGGATTTGAGAACAGCGGTAAGGGTACATATCTTTTCGGATTTGAGGAGAGCTACGGTTGCCTGATCGGAACTTACGCAAGAGATAAAGATGCCATTGTTGCAACTATGGCACTTTGCGAGGCAGCAGCTTATTATAAGACTCAGGGCAAGACTCTCTGGGATGCAATGATCGACATGTACGAGGAGTTCGGATACTACAAGGATGCTATTCAGGCAGTTACAATGAAAGGTATCGAGGGACTTCAGAAAATCCAGGAGATCATGACAACACTTCGCCAGAACCCACCTGCAGATTTTGCAGGACACAAGGTAACAGCTGTACGTGACTACAAGCTTGATGAGATCACAGATCTTGCAACAGGTGAGAAGAAGTCTACAGGACTTCCGAATTCCAATGTTCTCTACTATGAGCTTACAGATGATGCATGGGTTTGCGTAAGGCCGTCCGGAACAGAACCGAAAGTTAAATTCTACTATGGCGTTAAAGGAACATCTCTTGCAGATGCAGACGAGAAATCTGATGCAATGGGCAAGGCTGTTCTTGCAATGGTTGATTCTATGAAATAATGGCAGAACAGAACAGATACACGTTCAAAGAACTTGTTGACATCATAAAGCGGATCCGCAGAGATTGTCCATGGGACAGTGTGCAGACACATGAGAGTCTGAAAGAATGTCTGGTCAATGAGACAGAGGAAGTTCTGGAAGGCATTGACCTTTTCCGTGAAACCGGTGACAGCGGCAATTTTTGCGAGGAGCTTGGAGATCTTCTGATGCTGGTTATCCTTCAGAGTGAGATCGCCTGTGAAGAAGGCATATTCACTTTAGATGATGTGATCAGCGGCGTTGCAGACAAGATGATATTTCGTCATCCGAAGATTTTTTCACCGGAAGACAAAGAAGCCTGCAGCCTTTTCTGGGAAGAGCTGAAAAAGCGGGAAAAAATTCCGGGAAAACGCCTGTAATACGCGAAAAACCTTGACATTGAGGGCTAAAAGGGTTATATATATAAAGCAAAGCCAAAAAATATGAGAACATCAATTATTAGGAGGAAACACCATGAATAAAACAGAATTAGTAGCAGCAATGGCGAAAGACACCAATCTTTCCAAGAAAGATGTAGAAGCTGTTCTGAAATCTTTTATCGATGTTGTAACTGATGAGCTGAAAAAAGGAGAGAAGATTCAGCTGGTTGGATTCGGAACTTTCGAAGTCAGCACAAGAGCTGCAAGAGAGGGTAGAAATCCTCAGACTGGTGAGACTATGACAATCGAGGCTTCCAAGTCTCCGAAATTCAAAGCTGGAAAAGCTTTAAAGGACGTTGTCAACGGTAAATAATCTGTTAGTTCAGAGTGATAACGGCAGGGGGAACCAGAACTTGGTTTCCCCTGCTTTTTTAGGAGGAAAAAATATGCGTCTTGATAAATATCTGAAAGTATCCAGACTGATCAAACGCCGCACAGTGGCAAACGAAGCCTGCGATGCGGGAAGAGTTCTGGTCAACGACAAACCGGCCAAGGCATCTGTACAGGTAAAGACAGGTGACACTGTGGAGATCCAGTTTGGAAGCCGTAATGTGAAGGTGGAAGTCCTGGAAGTCAGGGACACTGTAAAGAAAGATGAAGTGGAGAGCATGTTCCGCTATATCTGATACTGAGACAGCTTCTGATGAGGCAGAATGTTCTATTCCTGAAAAATCTTTCATAAAATAAATGAGAAATCCATACCAGGGAGGCAGGACTTGGACGAGAAGAGATCCACATCACTTCACAGGCTGATGCTGGAACGTCAGAAAGGCGGCACCATCACAGGAATCCGTGAGGTGATCTCCTTTGACGAAAAAGAAATACTGCTGCACACAGAAGAAGGGAAGCTTTCCGTAAAAGGCGAAGCACTCCACGTAAAGCATCTTGATCTGGAAAGTGGGGAGATCAGTCTGGCAGGAAGGATCGACAGCCTCGCCTATCTTGGCAGGAAAAAAGACAAAAAAGAAGAATCCCTTTTAAAAAGGCTGTTCCGATGAAGAAAAAAGACGGCAAACTGGTTGAAATTTTTTTGAAGAAGATGTAAAATCTGGATATGTAAGCTCAGAAAAAGGAAATAATGCAGGTATAAACAGTTAAAAAAGGAGCAGACAGATTGAAGAAGCCAGGGAAGGGAAAAAGAAAGAAAAAAATCGGATATAATTATCTCGGCATGATGGGAATCGCAGTCATTGCACTGGTTCTGCTTGGAAGCCTTATGTTGCAGACCAAGACACTTCAGAGTCGTCTGGACTATTATGATTCTAAGACATCGGATCTGGAGAAATCCATTGAGAATGAGAAAGACCGTACCAAGGAGATCAATGCTGAGAAGGAATACATGAAAACAGATGAATATGTGGAAGAAGCAGCCAGAGAGAAGCTTGGTCTTGTGAAAGATAATGAGATTGTATTCCAGGAAGAAAAATAGCGGAAATATCGTGGATTTTGACGGAAAATTTTTTCAGGCTTTCGTGCTGCTTTGACAGATATTTCAGAAAACCTCCTTTATAATAATCAGTCAGTGAAGGTTATCAGGGGAGGGGAGAATATGCAGGAATGGATAATTGCCATGCTCGTAGTCAGCATACTGCTGATGATCCGGGACATGGCAAAAACTGTCTTTTCGGGAAAAACGCACGAAAAAGAAGAAATCATGCCGCCAGGTGAAAGCCATCCCCAGAAGGAGAAGGTGGAGAAGTATGCAGCATCACTCCGGAAGCTGGCTGATACTTTTTATGGAATGCCGTACCGGAAGGAATTCCTGAGCAGCGGGCAGCTGAACCGGATCATCTCCGATACCAGTGCAGCAGTGTGTTCCAGATGCTATCAGCGGGAAATCTGCTGGGGGGAGCGTGCCGGTGACACCATGCGCTGCAGTGAAAATATGATCCGCACCATGGAAGAGGGAGATGAAGAGTCTATCCGTCAGGTACGCAGCGACTGGATGGGAGCCTGCGGAAGGTCTGCCCAGTATTTTCAGGTGATGGGGGAAGAATTCCGGGAAGAACGGCAGAATCTTGTATGGGACAACCGCATGATCGAGAGCCGTCTGGCAGTTGCTCAGCAGCTCACGGAGATATCCAGGATCATGGATCATATGGCTGAAGAACTGTATGATATTATGCCTGCAGACTCTCAGTTTCAGGAAGACCTGCGAAAAGCTTTCCGAAAAAAACATATTGTTATCCGTCGTGTTTGGGTCATGGACAAGGTTGAGGGAAGACGGCAGGTTTTTTTGAATATGAGAGCAAGGAGCGGTCAGTGTGTTTCCATGGTGGAAATCTCCCAGATCCTGTCAAGGATCTGCGGAAGTCCCATGACTCCGGAGCAGGGAAGCAGAAGTATTGTGAACGGAGAGTTCCATACTGTACATTTTGTGGAAGATGTGAGTTATCAGATGCTCTATGGAGTGGCCAGGCTTACAAGAGAGCAGGAAAAAGTTTCAGGTGATAATTATATCTGCCGACAGGAAGAAGATGGCAGGTTTTTTCTCTGCCTTTCCGATGGAATGGGGTCAGGAATGGAAGCTTTTAAGGAGAGCGAGATCGTTGTGGAACTTCTGGAGCAGTTTATGGAATCAGGACTTTCCCAGGAAACAGCAGCCAGAATGGTGAATTCTGCGTTGCTTCTGAAGGGCAGGGAAGGGATGTTTTCCACAGTGGATATCTGTGCGGTAGATTTATATACAGGAATCTGTAATTTCCTTAAGGCAGGAGCTTCTTCTACTTTTATCAAGCGCGACCACTGGGTGGAATCCATTGCCTCAGAGAGCCTTGCAGCAGGTCTGGTGCAGCAGCTGGACTTTGACACAGCCTCCAGGAAGCTTTATCATGGAGATTATCTGATCATGATGACAGATGGAGTTCTGGATGCCCTGCCGGCAGAACGGGAAGAGGAAACCATGAAAGAAATTATCATGGATGTCCATGAGAAAGAACCTAAAGAGATGGGCAGAGGAATCCTGGAGCGGGTTCTCGGGTACAGCGACTACCGTGCAAGGGATGATATGACTGTTGTTGTGGCGGGCTTATGGAAGAAATAAAAATGTTTTTACAGGAGAAAAAATGATCTGGCGTGTAAGGAAATATATCAGGGAAAATCATATGCTGAAAGCAGGGGATATGGTAGCGGCAGGAGTGTCCGGCGGCGCAGATTCCATTGCCATGCTCCATATTTTAAAGGAAATCCAGCGTGATATGGGCTTTGCTCTGGAGGCTGTCCATATTCATCATGGAATCCGCGGAGAAGAAGCCAACCGGGATGAAGTCATGGTAAGAAAAATATGTGTGGAATGGGAGATTCCGCTGGAAGTCTACCACTATCCGGTGCCCGATCTTTCCAGAAAATGGAAGCTTGGCGAGGAAGAAACCGGAAGGATCGTCAGGAAGCAGGCTTTTTTTAGGGAGAGAGAAAGACTGGGATTTCTCGGGGAGGAGACAGATGAAGGACCGCAGTTTCTTGCGGCACTGGCCCACAACCGGAATGATCTGGCAGAAACGATGATCCACCATCTGGCCAGAGGGACAGGAATCCGTGGCCTTGCAGGGATCCGCCCCTGTGGAAATGGGATCATTCGCCCTGTTTTATGTTTAGAGCGGCGGGAAATTGTCAATTATCTGAAAGAGAATGGAATTCCACATATCACAGACAGTACCAATCTTTCAGATGAATATACCAGAAACCGCATCCGGCACCATGTGCTGCCTGCCATGGAGAACGAGATCAACTCAAGAACTGTGGAACATATGGCAGAGACCGCCAGAGTTCTGGCAGCGGCAGATGATTACTTTGGGAAAAAAGGTCAGGAGCTTCTGGATCAATGTAAGGCTGAGGATGGCTATCTTTTGGACAGGGAATTCTTTGAGAAAGATCCGATCATCCAGGAGTACGCAGTTCTCGAAGCGTTCGGCCGTCTTGCCGGAAAACGGAAGGATTATACATCTCTTCATGTGGAACAGGTACTTTCCCTTCAGAAAAAAGAGAACGGACGCTACACAGAATTTCCTCAGAAGATCCGTGCAGTAAAGGAGTACGGCGGTGTCCGCCTGAGAAAGATATCTCCGCAACAGGAAAAAAAACATAGAGAAACAGAAGATCTGTCAGGTTTTTTTCGGGAAATACCGGTTCCGGGAACTCTGGAAAGCCCTTTCGGGATCTTTGAGGCAAAAATTTTTTCCTATAAGAATCAGAAGATTGAAGAAAATAAGTATACGAAATGGTTTGATTATGATAAAATAAAAAATAGTCCATGCGTTCGTACCAGAAGACAGGGGGATTTCCTTGTTGTGAACCGTGAAGGCGGCAGGAAGAAACTGAACAGGGTCTTTATTGATGAGAAAATCCCCGCAAGCTTAAGAGATAAGCTTCCTGTTGTTGCAACAGACAGCGAGATTCTCTGGATTCCTGGAGGACGGATGAACGAACAGTATAAGATCACTTCCACTACAGGGAGAGTGTTGGAATTACATTACCAAGGAGGAGTTTTATCATGAGCGAAAAAATCAGAGTTTTACTCAGTGAAGCAGAGGTAGATGCCCGTATCCAGGAAGTTGCAGATGTGATCAACAGGGATTATGAAGGTAAGGAAGTGCACATGATCTGTGTCCTGAAAGGTGGCGTTTTCTTTATGTGTGAGCTTGCCAAGAGGATTACACGTCCGGTAACTCTGGATTTCATGTCTGTATCCAGTTATGGTGATGACACAAAATCAAGCGGTGTTGTAAAGATCGTTAAGGACCTTGATCAGCCGTTGGAAGGCAGGGATGTTCTGATCGTGGAGGATATCATTGATTCCGGAAGAACATTAAGTTATCTGCTGCGCATCTTAAAAGGCAGACATCCGGCCAGCATTAAACTCTGTACACTTCTTGACAAGCCGGAGAGACGTGTGACAGATGTAGAAGTAGATTACTGCTGCTTCAACATTCCGGATGAGTTTGTAGTAGGTTATGGACTTGATTATGCCCAGAAATACAGAAACCTTCCTTATATCGGAGTAGTGGAGCTGGAGGACTGAAAGGAGATTTAACCAAGTGAGCAAGCATTCAGGTAAGATAGGCCTGTACTTTCTGCTTATTGTGGCGCTGATCGCAGGATATCTGTATCTCAATGACCAGGTATCGACCCAGGGAAGCTACACAATGGGACAGCTGGAGAAGGCCCTGGAAGAAGACAAGGTGACGGATGCTGTGATCCATCAGAACAGAGAAGTGCCCACCGGTTATGTAACAGCAAATATTGTTTCAGACGGTCAGAAGACAGTCTATGTAACCGATGTAAAAGAAGCAGAGGAAATTCTTGAGAAATATGACATCGATCCTACCATCCGTAATGTTCCTAAGGACAGTTCTGTGATCGGAACCGTTCTTCCAGTCGTACTGACAGGTGCTATTCTCATCTTTTTCTTTATGATGATGAACCGTCAGATGTCCGGTGGCGGCGGAAGCAATGCGAAGATGATGAACTTTGGAAAAAGCAGGGCCAGAATGTCCTCCCCGGATGACAAGAAAGTAACATTTAAGGATGTTGCAGGTCTCCAGGAGGAGAAAGAGGATCTGGAGGAAGTGGTTGACTTCCTGAAATCCCCTCAGAAATACACAAAAGTCGGAGCCAGAATCCCGAAAGGAGTGATCCTTGTGGGCCCTCCGGGAACCGGTAAGACGCTTCTTGCAAAAGCTGTTGCAGGTGAAGCTGGCGTACCGTTTTTCTCCATCTCAGGATCAGATTTCGTGGAGATGTTTGTAGGCGTTGGTGCTTCCCGTGTAAGAGACCTTTTTGAAGAGGGCAAACGTCATGCACCGTGTATCATCTTTATTGATGAAATTGATGCAGTTGCCCGCCAGAGAGGAACCGGCATGGGTGGCGGCCACGATGAGAGAGAGCAGACACTGAACCAGCTTCTTGTTGAGATGGATGGTTTTGGTGTAAACGAAGGAATCATCGTGATGGCAGCAACCAACCGTGTGGATATTCTTGACCCGGCGATTCTCCGCCCAGGTCGATTTGACCGTAAGGTAGGCGTTGGCCGTCCGGACGTTAAGGGAAGAGAAGAGATCCTGATGGTACATGCCAAGGATAAACCGCTGGGAGACGATGTGGATCTTCGCCAGATCGCCCAGACAACTGCAGGATTTACAGGTGCCGATCTTGAGAACCTTCTCAATGAGGCTGCCATTGACGCTGCAAAAGAAAACCGTCCTTATATCATGCAGAAAGATATCAAGAAAGCTTTCATTAAAGTTGGTATCGGTGCGGAGAAGAAGAGTAAGGTGATCTCAGAGAAAGAGAAGAAGATCACTGCTTATCATGAGGCGGGTCATGCGATCCTTTTCCATGTGCTTCCGCATATGGATCCGGTATATACCATTTCTATTATTCCTACAGGAATGGGAGCTGCAGGCTACACCATGCCGTTGCCGGATAATGATGAGATGTTCAACACAAAGAATAAGATGCTGGAAGATATCACAACACTTCTGGGAGGTCGTGTGGCTGAGGAGATCATCTTCGGCGATATCACAACAGGAGCTTCCAACGATATCAAACGTGCTACAGAGACAGCCCGTTCCATGGTCATGAAATACGGTATGTCAGATAAGATCGGTCTGATCGCTTATGGCAATGACGATGATGAAGTATTTATCGGCCGTGACCTGGCACATACCAGAGGCTATAGTGAAGAAGTAGCAAGAGAAATTGATGAAGAGATTTCCCGCATTATCAGTGAGTGCCATACAAGAGCAGAGAACCTTATTCGTGAGCATATCGGTGTTCTCCACAGTTGTGCAGCCCTTCTTCTTGAGAAGGAAAAAGTACATCGTGAAGAGTTTGAAGCACTTTTTACAACAGAAAAATAAGAGGTTGCAGAAACTAACGAATAAAGTGCACAAAAAAATATATCGAATTTTGTGAACTTTGTGCACACTTTTTGGTGGACACATGGTACTATATATACCGTAAAAACCCCCCAATACATTATATAGTTTTTGCTACACCCCATAAGAAGAAATACCTTCTCCAAAAAAGGCAGCCTAACCAGCTGTCTTTTTTACTGCAAAAAAATATGCGAAATGAGGAGAGGGAAAATACGGAAAAATGAAGAAAACAAAAGCAGGAATGCTTGCAGGATACAAAAAATTAAGATAATATACTAAATATGAGTGCTAAAGACAGAGCGAGGGAAATATAATGTTACATGAAAGCATGGAGACCACTAAAAAAATGCAGTATATACTTAATATGAGTCCGGTATTAAATAAAGACGCAATGTTCAGTGATGGAACCGAATACTACCGGACACCGGCAGAGCCCAAGGCGGGCGATACGGTTACGATCCGTTTTCGGACACAGCGTAATAATGTGGACAATGTCTGTCTTGTGTATGATGGAAAATATCTGGAAATGAAACGTGAGAAAACAGTGGGAAGTTTTGATTACTATACTGCACAGGTCGTAATGGGAAAAGATATTCTGCGGTACTATTTTGAGATCCATTCAGGAATGACTACCTGTTATTACGATACTGATGGTGTCAGTACCTGGCATGAGGAACGGACAGAGTTTGAGATCTATCCGGATTATCATGTGCCGGAGTGGCTGAAAGGTGCTGTGATGTACCAGATCTATGTGGACCGGTTTTATAACGGAGATCCATCCAATGATGTGGAGACAGGAGAATATTCCTATATTGGGGATATCTCTGTGAAAGTAGATGACTGGGAAAAAATCCCTGCAGTAATGGGAGTTCGGGAATTTTACGGCGGTGATCTTCAGGGTGTGATGGACAAGCTTGATTATCTGCAGCAGCTGGGCGTGGATGTGATCTACCTGAATCCGGTTTTTGTATCACCAAGTAACCATAAATATGACTGTCAGGATTACGATCATATTGATCCTCATATCGGAAAAATCGTGGAAGACTGTGACGGCCTTTTAAGCCCCGGAGACAGGGATAACACTCATGCGGCCAAGTATATCCGCCGTGTGACTGATAAACGCAATCTGGAGGCCAGTAACGAACTTTTCCGGGAACTTGTGGAGGAGATCCACAGGAGAGGGATGAAAGTGATTCTGGACGGTGTATTTAACCACTGCGGATCTTTTAATAAATGGATGGACAGAGAACGAATTTATGATAACCAGAAAGGTTATGAGAAAGGTGCTTATATTTCGGCAGACAGCCCTTACCGTTCTTTCTTCTGCTTTAAAGACCAGAACCTGTGGCCATATAACCCTTCCTATGAGGGATGGTGGACTCACGATACTCTGCCAAAGCTGAATTACGAGGAATCGGAGGCACTTTGCAAAACGATCCGGGAGGTAGGAAAAAAATGGGTTTCTCCGCCTTATAATGTGGATGGGTGGAGACTGGATGTGGCAGCAGATCTGGGGCACAGCAATGAGTTTAACCATCATTTCTGGAAAGAATTCCGCAAAGCAGTACGGGAAGCGAATCCGGAGGCCGTGATTTTGGCTGAGCATTACGGAAATCCGGAGAGCTGGCTTCTTGGTGATGAGTGGGATACTGTCATGAACTATGATGCGTTCATGGAGCCTGTAACCTGGTTCCTTACAGGAATGGAAAAGCACAGCGATGAGTACAGAGAGGATCTTTACGGTAACAGTGATGCTTTTATCGGAGCAATGAAGCATCATATGCGATGCCTTCACATGGGTGCTCTCTACGGGGCCATGAACGAACTTTCCAATCACGACCATTCCAGATTCCTTACAAGGACGAACCACAGAGTAGGAAGACTTTCCTACTCAGGAGCTGAGGCAGCATCGGCAAATATCAACCCTGCGATCATGAGGGAGGCTGTTGCAATCCAGATGACATGGCCTGGTGCACCTACGGTATATTACGGGGACGAGGCTGGTGTCTGCGGATTTACAGATCCGGACAACCGGAGAACTTATCCCTGGGGAAAAGAAGATCTCGAAATGCTTGATTTTCACAAGAGGATGATCTGTATACACAAGGCGTATCCACTGCTTACGAAAGGTTCCCTGGAGTTTCTGTGGAATGATTACCAGGGCTTGAGTTACGGACGTTTTTCTGATGATGAGCAGATCATCGTGATCATCAATAACCAGGAATATGAAAGAGATGTGCGTGTGACAGCCTGGAAAACGGGTGTAAGCCGCAAAGATGCTACTGCATTTGAACGACTGATCCTTTCATCAAAGGATGGCTTCACAGAGGACGCAGAGGAATATATGGCTGATGCGGGAATCCTTCATGTTCGGATGCCTGCATACGGAGTGATGGTACTTCATCATGGAGATAAAGATAAATATAAATAAGACACGGATCAGGAAGGAGAAAATATACAATGACGATTGAACAGTGTTACAGTGCGATTGAAAGTAATTATGAAGAGGTGCTCGGACGTTTTGCAGGAAACAAGATGTTGGTTGAGAAATTTGCCCGTAAATTTGTAGATGATCCAAGTTATCAGATGCTTACAGAAACACTGGAAAAAAAGGATTATGAAGAGGCATTCCGTGCAGCCCATACCTTAAAAGGCGTATGTGCAAACCTTGGGTTTACCCAGTTATTCAAGGTTTCCAGAGACATTACAGAGGAGCTGAGAGGCGGAAATCCGGATGAGTCCAAGCTGCCGGAACTGTTTGAAAAGATAACTGACGAGTACAAAAAGACAGTAGATGCTATCAGCAGTGTGAATGAGTGAAAGTAAATGATAAAAATCTGCCGGATATGTCCGTAATGGAATTTGGCAGATATAAAAAAGCCGGTCTGAAACTCCCTTCCACGGGGAATCTTCAGACCGGCTTTTTCAGTTATTCTTCTGTTACATGTTCAAGTCCCTGATTCATGATGGTTGCCACATGGCTGTCTGCCAGGGAGTAGAAAATCGTTTTTCCGTCTCTGCGGAACTTGACCAGTGACATCTGTTTCAGCACACGGAGCTGATGGGAAATCGCACTCTGGGTCATGGAAAGTCTGTCTGCAATATCCTGGACGCAGAGTTCTTCAACAGAAAGTGCGTACAGGATGCGGATCCTTGTCGGGTCTCCGAAGACCTTGAAAAGGTCTGCAAGTCTGTAGAGTGTATCATCGTTGATCGGGTAATCTATATGTGGTTTCTTCATTTGCGCATCCTCCAAAATATTAACTTCTATTGTAGCTGAAAAAACCGTACCGGTCAAATTAATTTCCTGTGATTATTTTTTATACAGGATACGAATGGAATTCAGCACGCAGATCATGGCAACGCCGGTGTCCGCAAATACAGCCATCCACATGTTTGCGTGTCCTGCAAGACCAAGGATCATAACTGCAATCTTGATCACAAGAGCAAATACTACGTTCTGCCATGCAATGCGGTTGGTGTTCTTTGCAATGGAAACGGACTGTGGGATCGCATCTACGTTGGAATTCATAAATACGGCGTCAGCAGCTTCGATAGCGGCATCAGCACCGCTTCCCATAGCAGCACCCACATCAGCACCTGCAAGTACAGGAGCATCGTTTATTCCGTCACCGACAAACATTACAGTTCCATGTTCCTGACGGATCTTCTTTAATGCGTTCAGCTTATCTTCAGGAAGAAGTTTTGCATAGATCTCGTCAATTCCGGATTCTTTTCCAACAGCCTGAGCACTGTCCTCAGAGTCGCCGGTAAGCATAACTGTGTGAAGACCAAGTTTCTTGAGAGAAGCGATGGCATTTTTTGCATCTGGTTTGATGGTATCGGAAATTAACATATATCCGGCGAATTTTCCGTTTACAGCCATGAATACTTCAGATCCGTAAGCTGCTTCGTGAAGTTCTCCGATGGTAACACCGAATTTATCCATCAGTTTGCGGTTTCCGCAGAGGACTTTGCCTTCCGGCATCTGGGCAGAGATTCCGTGGCCGGAGATCTCTTCAAGGGAAAGAGGTTTCTCGAGGCTTATTCCCCGCTCTTTTGCGGCAGCTACGATACTGTTTGCAATTGGGTGAGTGGAGTTCTGTTCGCAGCCTGCGCACATGGCAAGAAGCTGTTTTTCGTTGTATTCTCCGGTTGTGACAACTTTCTGGAGCTGGAAATTGCCTTCTGTGACAGTACCTGTTTTATCCATAACTACAGCACCAAGATGGCTTAATCCTTCGATGGAAAGGCCGCCTTTGAACAGGATTCCTTTTTTGGAACCTGCGCCGATTCCTGAGAAGAATGCAAGCGGGATACTAAGTACAAGAGCACATGGGCAGCTCATTACCAGGAAGGTGATCGCTGTGTAGATCCAGTAGTGCCAGTTTCCGGTTACAAGGGAAGGAATCAGTGCTGTTGCAACAGCGATTCCTACAACACAAGGGGTGTATACTTTTGCAAAACGTGTGATAAAACGGTCGATCTTCGGTTTGCTTGCTGCAGCATTTTCTACAGAATCCAGGATACGTGTTACCATGGATTCTCCGAGTGGTTTTTCCACACGGATCTTTAACTGACCGGAGGTATTTACACATCCGGAAGTGATCTCGTCACCTTCGTTTACAGCAACTGGTACAGGCTCACCTGTGATCGGTGATGTGTCGATGCGGCTGCTTCCCTCAATAATCACGCCGTCAAGAGGAATACGGTCGCCAGGACGAACCAGGAGAATATCTCCAACCTGGGCATTTTCAGATGGAATTACCTGAACATCATCGCCGGCAACAAGGTTTACAACTTCCGGGCGGAGGTCAACTGCGTCCATGATCTGACCGCGGCTTCGCTCAACAGCTTTTTCTTCGAAAAGCTCGCCAATTCGGTAGAAGAGCATAACGCCTACGGCCTCAGCAGAATCATTGATAGCAAAAGCGGCAAGTGTTGCAATACTCATTAAGAAGTTTTCATCAAAAATCTGTCCGTGTGAGATGTTTTTGGCTGCTTTTACAACAATCACACCGCCAAGTGCAAGGTATGCGATCACGAATACCGGAAGAGTAGCAGTATCTGAAAATCCTTTATGTTCCATGATCTCACCGGCAACAAAGAGGATCGCACCGATGATAATGCAGATCGTGTCGATCTTTTCTTTGGAAAAAGTTCTCTTTGTACTGGCTGCGTGAGTTTCGGATGTAGCTGCCTGTGCCTTTGGTCTCGGATCTTTTTCTTTTACTATAACTTCGGATTCGATGGAAGTACAGATCCTGCGGATCTGATCCAGGTAACGGTCCGGATTCTTTGCAGTAACACGAAGCTGCCTGGTTGCAAAAGTAATGGTAGCTTCGGAGATGCCGTCAAGGTCGGCAATCTGTTCTTCCATTTTGGAAGCACAGTGAGCGCAGCCTAAGTTCTCAAGAAGGTAGATTCTGGTTGTTACGTCAGCAGAAGCAGAAGGCTTCGGATTTCTTGGAACAACTTTAACTTCGGATTCAATAGAGGTGCAGATCTTACGGATCTGCGGAAGCAGAGCATCTGGATCTGTTGCATTGAGACGAAGCTGTTTGGTAGCGAAAGTGATGGTTGCATTTTCTACGCCATCAAGATGCTGGATCTGTTCTTCCATCTTGGAAGCACAGTGAGCACAGCCAAGGTTCTCCAGGATGTAGACACGCTTCGCAGATGCTGTGCTGTGGGGGTGGTGATGGCCATGTTCGTGCCCATGATCCTCGCAGCCGCAAGCACAGTGCTCGTCATGGTCATGATGGTGATGATGTTCGTGCCCATGTTCATGATCCTCACAGCCGCAAGCGCAGTGCTCGTCGTCATGGTCATGATGGTGATGATGTTCGTGCCCATGTTCATGATCCTCACAGCCACAGCTGCAATGCTCGTTGTTATGGTCATGATGGTGATGATGTTCGTGCTCGCGCTCATGATCCTTACAGCCACAACCGCAATGTTCATCGTCATGGTGGTGGTTATGTTCATGTTCATGATCCTCACAGCCACAGCTGCAGTGCTCATCGTCGTGTTCATGGTGGTGATGTTCTTCATGCGCATGTTCTGCATGGTCATGTACATCATGATGGTCGTGACCGCATCCGCAGGAATCTGAGGAGGTCTTCTCTAATATCTCTTTCATGTGAATTCTCCTTGCTGATTATTTATATGAATATATGAATTAATGTTCATATGACTATTTAATCATATATACAATCATTTGTCAATAGATTTTCAAAAACGGATCAGAGAAAAGTAAAATTTGTTGCAAAAGAAATATAGAAAATATTAATATATTCTGAAAAAATATTCTATTTTATTATTTTTATTTAACATGTCATACTTTCAACAAGTAAAGAAAGAAAGGAAGGTAGCAACATGTACAGTATCGACTTAAACAATGACATGGGTGAAAGCTTTGGCGCATATAAGCTTGGCGGAGATGAAGAGATCATCAAATATGTCACAACAGCAAATGTAGCATGTGGCTGGCATGCAGGTGATCCGATGGTAATGGATAAGGTAGTCCGCATGGCAAAGGAACGAGGCGTTATGGTTGGAGCCCATCCTGGATATCCTGATCTTCTTGGCTTTGGACGTAGAAAGATGGTTCTCTCTCATGATGAAGTTAAGAATTACGTCAGATATCAGATCGGAGCACTGGCTGCATTTACCAAGAGCTACGGAATGAAGCTTCAGCATGTCGCTCCGCATGGAGCAATGGGAAATGCCGCCAGTATGATGAGGACATTTCCACAGCGATCTGCGAGGCAATCTGTGAGTATGACAAGGATCTGATCGTTTACTACTGTGCAGGAGCAGTTCTTGGTGATATCGCTGAGAGCAAGGGATTTCGTACTATAGGAATTGATGGAACCATGATGTTTCGATACAATTCAAAAGATACATTTCAAGCATTATACGTTTACTTGTCAGAATATCATTCTGGAAAACGAGTTTCTCATAAACGAGTTTTGGAACTTTCCTATGGGGGCGTGAAATCTGCAAAAAATGGATTGATTGTCATCACTCCGGATTTTGATAATTTTACTGCAAAGCTTATTGCAGCAGATGAATATTCAAAATATATGACAGAAACGCCAATCTTGGAAGGTGTTGCAAACAGAGAATATTATGGAAGATCTGCGACCTCTATAGAGAACAAAAGCACGATAGAGTACGGAACAGAGCAAGGATTGGCAGCACTGATCTATGGCGAACAAGGAGTGAGTTCGTTGCCGATACAGGACATTACAGGAGAATACATAGATACAGATAATGAGTATATGTATTATTATTCGGCTGAGTTTGTAAAATAAGAATAGCAAAAGTGAGAAGAGGATATTACAAATCATTGTTTTGATAATTCGGTGGTATCCTCTTTGTGGATTTCAGAATTTGTTTCTCAGCTTTCGGTATTCTCTCG
>OLRY01001661.1_pt1 | contig 19156 bp, 15 predicted proteins | sample 1672541 | NCBI WGS metagenome assembly OLRY01 (sample SAMEA3136697, study PRJEB25190) | human gut metagenome | biome: human gut; feature: human-associated habitat; material: faeces | place: Austria | collected 2013 | reverse complement strand
CAGGTAAGTTACTTCTTCGGTACAATCCCTTCCATTGTTCTCCAGAGTGTTGTCCGAATATGTTCCTTTTGCCTGAGAGTTTCTGCCTGCCCCTTCGGCTCATGCTATACATTAAATAACGGTGCGCGCCGTCTGTACAACAAGTATCTCACATATTCATCTTCCAACCTTAACGTTAATCCCATTATATAATTGTCGTTACAATTAGTCAAGCGTTAAATAATTTTCTTTATTGTTTATTATTTGTCAGAATATTTAATAGTTTTGCTCTATAATAATCGTTTTTATTGACTATTTTTTAACTGTATCATCAATTCTCTTTGTCTATTATCACAAATCAATTTTTTCTCAAAATCCACGTATTCTAGCCAACCTATCACGATTACACTCCCTAGTCTCTACCATTTTATTCCAAATTTTTCAAATCTCTACATAAATATCACTTATTCAGAAAATCTATCTTTCATTACTTCACCACATCAACCTATTATATCATTTTTTCCCATCCACCCAAATAAGTGTTCAAATTCGATTGTTGTGCCATGGCGAGGAGACTCAGAAATTATGGAAGCCTCTGCTGACATAATTTTCGCTTTCAGAGGCTCCTCAGAATGGTTGGCACAACGGAATTTGAACACTTATATTTGTCCCATTTGTCTCACAACATCTCAAACAAACTTTTTTTGCACAAAAAAATCCGGACTTCCCAAACCTGGGAAATCCGGATCTTTTCAAATCTCTACCACTCAAATTTCTTCTCAAAGTACGCTTTGAGATCTTCAATTTTAATTCTTTCCTGCTGCATTGTATCACGGTCACGAACAGTAACTGCTCCGTCTTCTTCTGAATCGAAGTCATAAGTTACGCAGAACGGTGTTCCGATCTCATCCTGACGACGATATCTCTTACCGATATTTCCTCTGTCATCAAATTCACAGTTGTAGTATTTGCTAAGCATAGCATAAACCTTCTCAGCGCCCTCGTTCAGCTTCTTGGAGAGCGGAAGCACACCGATCTTAACCGGTGCAAGTTCCGGATGGAAATGCATCACAGTACGTGTAGAACCGTCTTCCAGTTCTTCCTCATCATATGCTGCACAAAGGAACGCAAGTACCACACGGTCAGCACCAAGTGATGGCTCGATAACGTATGGAATGTATTTTTCATTGGTCTCATCATCAAAGTAAGTCAGATCCTGTCCGGATACATTCTGATGCTGTGTCAGGTCATAATCGGTTCTGTCTGCGATTCCCCACAGCTCGCCCCATCCAAACGGGAAGAGGAATTCTACGTCTGTTGTAGCCTTGCTGTAGAAAGAAAGCTCTTCTTTGTCATGATCTCTGTAACGGATTTCCTCATCCTTAAGGCCAAGAGAGAACAGCCAGTCGAGGCAGAATTTCTTCCAGTAAGCAAACCATTCAAGGTCTGTATCCGGTTTGCAGAAGAATTCAAGTTCCATCTGTTCAAACTCACGGGTACGGAATGTAAAGTTACCCGGTGTAATCTCGTTACGGAATGATTTACCGATCTGACCAATACCAAATGGAAGTTTCTTTCTTGAAGTTCTCTGTACGTTCTTAAAGTTTACGAAGATTCCCTGTGCTGTCTCCGGGCGAAGGTAAACAACGTTCTTTGCATCTTCTGTTACACCCTGGAAAGTTTTGAACATCAGGTTAAATTCACGGATCTCTGTGAAATTATGTTTTCCACAAGTCGGGCACGGAACTTCATGTTCTTTAATAAATCCTTCCATCTCTTCATGTGACCATCCGTCAATGCTGTCCGGAATATCAATTCCATGCTCATGTGCATAATCTTCAATGATCTTATCTGCACGGAAACGTTCGTGACATTCCTTACAGTCCATCAGCGGATCACTGAATCCTCCCAGATGTCCGGAAGCGATCCATGTCTGCGGATTCATCAGGATCGCACAGTCAACACCTACATTGTACGGGTTCTCCTGTACAAATTTCTTCCACCATGCTCTCTTTACGTTGTTCTTAAGTTCAACACCCAGGTTACCATAATCCCATGTATTTGCAAGCCCACCGTAGATTTCAGACCCCGGATATACAAAGCCTCTTGATTTTGCCAAAGCTACAATTTTGTCCATTGTCTTTTCTACCATAACACTAATCCTCGCATTCTTTTTATTTTTCGTTAGAAGAACAAAGCTACTTATCGCGATAACATTTATTCTTCTCTGATTCACCTATTATACCTATTGCATATAGGTTTTGCAAGCTTATCCTGCTAATTTTCGCCAGATTTGTCTTTATTTTCTAATCTAATATACAATTTTCCGGTTATTTCAGCCCTGTGAGCTGCTTCAGAATCTCAAGCGACTTGAATCTGTGATCCACGTATACATCCAGATAACGCTCCATTACTTTTCCCAGTTCCTGTAAAACTTCATCGCTTAAGGTAAAGGTATAGAGCTTTTCCACCGGTGTCCCGACAATGAACTGCATGGCATAAAGGGTAGACGTATTCAGCCGCATTCCGTCATAGACATTCTGACCGCATTCACTGCAGACCAGACCGCCCTCCTTCACACTGAACACACAGGGACGTTCCCTGTTCCCGCATCTGACACACTGAAATACCTGCGGTCCTTCCCCGCTGACACTGAGTGCCTTCAGTTCAAATATGTAGCGTACCAGCTCAAATGGAATGATCTTTTTCGTCAGCACGCGCATCGTCTGATAAAGAAGCTTCAGCATTTCCCGCTCGTCATTGGCTTCCCTTGTATAAAAATCTGCAAATTCGAGAAAATAAAATGCATAATATGCCGCTTCCACATCCGTTCGGAGCTCTGCAAAATAATTTTCGATCTCTGCCGACTGGAGAGCATTGGAATTTCTTCCTTCATACAGCATGAATTTTCCGAAATTACAAGGTGTACAAGCCCCTGCAAGCGGACTGTTCGGTCGTCTCGCCCCTTTTGCAAACGCTGATATTTTCCCTTTTTCTTTTGTCAGGATCACGACTCTTTTATCATATTCACCGATCGGTGCTACCGACAGAATCATCCCTGTCATTGTTGTTAACTGATTCACTGCATTTGTCCCCGTATTTCTCCGTTTTCGCTTTACAGACTTCCTTTTCCCGGTAGGAGAGATAATCCTCCACCCGTCCTGTCCTTGCAAACTGATCCCAGTATTCCTGATTCATCCTTCGGTCACCTCATCTTTTTCTTATGCCTTTTAAGATTAGGTTCTCCCATATTTTCAGATGCTATACTGCGTAATATCTGCCAGCTGTTTTTCAGAGAAACACCTTGACATTTTTTACTCGTCTTCTCGGTATCCGAAGTTTTTGATCAGGAAATCGCTGTCTCTCCAGTCTTTCTTTACTTTTACCCAAAGCTGGAGATTTACCTTACATTCGAGCATCTGCTCGATCTCATATCGCGCCGTACTGCCGATCTTTTTCAGCATGGATCCCTGCTTGCCAATGATGATTCCTTTATGTGAATCACGTTCACAGATGATCGTTGCCTCAATATCCATCACTTTTTTGCGTGCTTTCATCTTCTCGATCGATACCGCAATTCCATGTGGAATCTCCTCATTCAGGCAGTGTAGTGCTTTCTCACGGATCAGCTCTGCCACGATCTGCCTTTCCGGCTGGTCGGTAATGGTATCTTCATCATAAAACTGCGGTCCATACGGAAGATATTTCATGATGACCTTTAAAAGCTCGTCTGTATTTTCACCGGTTCTTGCAGATACCGGAACGATATCTGCAAACTGGTATACTTCGTTGTATTTTGCAATACACGGAAGAATGTCTTCCTTCTTCACAGTATCTGCCTTGTTAATGACCAGCACGACCGGTGTCGTCACCTTCCCAAGCTGCTGCACAATGTGCTGCTCTCCGGCTCCGATAAAGGTACTTGGTTCAACCAGCCACAGTACCACATCCACTTCATTTAAGGTGCGCTCTGCCACATTTACCATGTAGGTCCCAAGCTTGTTTTTCGCCTTATGGATTCCCGGTGTATCAACAAATACAATCTGTCCTTCATCGGTCGTAAGTACCGTCTGGATCCGGTTTCTGGTAGTCTGTGGTTTATTCGATGTAATAGCTATCTTCTGACCGATCAGATAGTTCATAAGGGTGGATTTCCCCACATTCGGTCTGCCGATCAACGTTACAAATCCTGATTTAAAATCTGCTCTCATGCATTCTCCTTCTAAAATAAATTCTCAACTGTCATAAATAATTCTTTTTCTTCTTCTATCTTTGCTTCATTTCCGATCACACAGATCTGATCATTTGCAAGCACTGCACGTGCCACACCTGCAAGTGCGCGGATATCCTCCTGGTTTGCTGTAAGGATCTGTTCTCTTTCTTTTCTGATCATCTCTGCACTGACATGATTCATATAAAGGTTCATGGAACGGTCTCCCTTGGTTGCCGGAGTCATCGGCTGATCAATGTTGCTGATCGTTCCGATAATATATTTTGTCATATCGCGTTCGCTGACCGTGAAGTTCTCCAGATATTCCGGAACTCCGTCGTAGATTTCCAGGGTTCTTCCAAGATTCGGGTCACGGTAAGATACAAAATAACCCTCACCAATGCGGTTGAAGTTACTCATGCAGCCATACGCACCACCTTTTACGCGGATATTGATCCAGAGGTATTCATAACTCATGATCACTTTCAGGATCTGCAGTGCCCCGTTATATTCCTCCCCTGCGTCGATAAAGTTGCCTGCCTTTGCCGCAAACTGTACTTTAGAAGAAGTTTTAAATCCTTCATTCTTCTTTTCACAGTGCAGGATGCATCGGCTCTCTGGCATTCTCTCCGGATAAAGAGCTTCTTTTAAGCTTCCGATCTCCTCTTCCAAAACGGCAAGTCCCTCTCTTGAGGCTGTGTAACTGATCATCACATTGCCTTTTCTGAAAAGCAATTCCGACAAAGCCTTCAATCCGCTGATGATTTCTTCTTTCTTCTCATCAAAATGTTCTTCCATCTCACGGATATTCTGGTAATATTCTATTCCATTCGTCGTATCTTTGAATTTTGAAATCGGTGACTTATAAGACATTGCCCGGAGTGCTGCTGCGGAATGTCCTGCAGACAGGAAACGATCCTGCAATCTGGTCTTTGTCATAGAAAGAATCTCTTTCAGACGTTTTTCATCATCCAGTTTCGATGCTGTCAGAATCTCTTTCATCATACGGATGGCAAATGGAATCTGTCCATAAAGTGCTTTCCCTTTGATTTCAAAAGTTGCCTTGAATTCTTTTTCTTTTACTTTCGTCACATCCGGGTAAAGCTCCAGAGAAGTTCCGATTCCTCCGGTGTGTCTGTTGATTTCATTAAAAAGTTCTCCATATTCATAATGCTCAGTGTCAATGATTCCGAGAACTGCCTGCAGAAGCCCCACCATCGGGAGATCCTTTTCCGGCACATCCGAAAGGTCAAACATCAGATCCAGATAACCGATCCCGTTCGTCTCAATCTCATGGAAGACAGTCGGGATATCTGCAATCTTCATCTCTTCATTGTAAATCGGTGCGATCTCTCTGGAAATATCCTCCCTTGTCAGCATCGGAATCTTCTCCAAATCCTCCTGACTTGACGGTTCTTCCTGATACTCCTGTAAATGCTTCGTATCTGTAACCAGCTTTTCGATTTCTTCCCTGCTAAGGCTTTCTTTGTATGCCTGCAGTTTTTCTTTTAATTCTGCATCCAGTCTGGCTGTACGTCCCGGTTCCGGCACGATCGTAACCAGTGCTCCATGCTGATTATCCAGAAGGTATGTCTGAATCAGCTTTTCAAAATACCCGGTACTGATCTGCTCTTTTAAGAATGCAAAGGTGCCCAGCGCCTCCACATGGATAAACGGCTTTGTTTCATCATAAAGCCAGCTGTCAAATATCTGCAGACCGTACATCAGTCCCTTCGGATAGCCTCCGAAGTCTGCTTCACGGTAACGGAATTCATGGTAATTGATTCCCGCTTCCAGTGCCTTTTTGTCCATTCCGTTTTCTACAATACCTTTTAATGTATCTTCGATCACTTTTACAAATTCTGCCTTCTGCTCTTCATTCGCATTCTTTGCCACGATCGAGAAAATCGGCTGATAGGTGCTGCTGTCATAAGATCCGCTGATGTCTTTTCCGATTCCTGCTTCCAGAAGTGCTTTTGTGATCGGTGCTCCCGGAGCAGAAAGCAGTGCATAATCCAGGATCTGGAATGCCAGATACAGCTTTTCATCCAGAGAAGTCCCAATGACCTTATTGTAGGAAAGATAGGTATTATCTTCTGTCGATTCATTACTTGCGATCGAATACGGCTTTGTGATATCATGCATTTTTTCAAACGGCTTCTGCAGATGGATCTCAGAATCTACTTCTTTTCTATCGTAAGCAGACAGATATTCCTGATCCAGCCAGTTTAATTTCTCTTCCATATCCATATTTCCATAGAGGTAAATATAACTGTTGGACGGATGATAATAGGTTCTGTGGAAATTCAGATATTCTTCATAAGTCAGTTCCGGGATCACATCCGGATCTCCGCCGGACTCATTTGCATAGGTCGTATCCGGGAAAAGAGAATTCAGGATCATACGGTCCAGAACACCATCCGGTGAAGAAAAAGCTCCCTTCATCTCATTATAAACAACTCCGTTATAAGAAAGCTCCCCATCTGCTTCCTCCAGGTGATAATTCCAGCCCTCCTGCCGGAAGATTTCTTCGTGTTTATAAATATTCGGATGCAGGACTGCGTCCATATACACGTCCATCAGATTCTGAAAATCCTTTTCATTACAGCTTGCAACCGGATATACCGTCTTGTCCGGATAAGTCATCGCATTCAAAAAGGTATTCAAAGATCCTTTTACCAGTTCCACAAACGGATCCTTGGTCGGAAACTTTTCCGAGCCACACAGAACAGTATGTTCCATGATATGTGGCACTCCGGTACTGTTCGTGGTCGGTGTGCGGAATCCGATATTAAATACTTTATTTTCATCATCATTGGAGATCAGAAGCACCCTCGCACCGCTCTTTTTATGTCTTAAAAGCGCTCCTTCCGATTTCAGATCTGGAAGAGGTCTGTGCTCAATGATCTCATATGCTGTAAGCTTTGTTAAATCCATATATGATTTCCTCCAAGTTCTGTAGTTAGTCTCATAAATAACATTGTACACATTTCTTTGATTTGATACAAGGTCTTGGTGGGAAATGTTTTCCATAATCCGATGTACCTTCCCAGTTCTTTATGATTTTTCCGTCAACTATTAGAAACACGCTCCGCGAGTTTCTCAAGTTATCGCGTCAGTCGCCAAGGTCTCGTGCAAGCACGGACTTTGATTCGTTGCTCGCGTAAATAAAATAAGGAACAGCTACGAAAGCCATTCCTCATTTTCTCTGTTATGCTTCTTTCTTCTGTGAAAAAGCTGTTGTCTGCTTTTTCTGTGAAAATTTCATGAATGTCACAAAGACAAGCATCATGATGATTCCTGCCGGAAGTGCGATCCATGCACTCTGTACGAATCCGGCAATAATATAAGTGATAAACGAAATCGCCGCGCAGCTTGCCGCATATGGAAGCTGTGTATTGACATGATTAATATGATTGCACTGTGCACCAGCAGATGCCATGATCGTTGTATCCGAAATCGGTGAACAGTGGTCACCACAAACTGCTCCGGCCATACATGCGGAGATAGCAATGATCATCATCGTCTCATTCTTTCCTTCAAATGCATGTACCACGATCGGGATCAGGATTCCGAATGTTCCCCAACTTGTACCGGTTGCAAATGCAAGAAAGCATCCCACAAGGAAGATGATTGCCGGAAGAAGATTTACCATACCTTCCGCACTTCCGGCTACAATGCCTGCTACATATTCTGCCGCTCCAAGACTGTCGGTCATAGATTTCAGCGTCCATGCAAAAACAAGAATCAGGATTGCCGGAACCATCGCCTTAAATCCGTCCGGGAGACATGCCATACACTCATCGAATTTCAGCACACGTCTTACCAGATACAGCACGATTGTGATCACAAAAGCAAAGAAGCTTCCATACACCAGTCCCTGGGAAGCATCACTTCCAGAAAATGCTTCTACAAAACCAACTCCGTCAAAGAACCCACCGGTGTAGATCATTCCGATCACACAGCAGATGATCAGTGAAATGATCGGGATCAGAAGATCCATTACTTTTCCTTTACAGTTATCCACTGCCTCTTCCTCCGTATTTGCATACGGTCTGTCCGGTGTGGTGTAAATATCACCTTTTTTCGCATTATCTTCATGAACCTTCATCGGACCATACTCAACCTTCATCACAACCATTGCGATCATCATCAGAATGGTAAGGATTGCATAGAAGTTATATGGAATTGCACGGATAAATATTGAAAATCCATCTTCACCTTCTACAAAACCCGTAACGGCTGCTGCCCAGGATGAAATCGGTGCAATGATACATACCGGAGCTGCTGTCGCATCGATCAGATACGCAAGCTTTGCTCTGGAAACATTCTGCGCATCCGTTACCGGACGCATCACGCTTCCGACTGTCAGACAGTTAAAATAGTCATCGATAAAGATCAGCACACCAAGAATGATTGTTGCCAGCTGTGCACCTACACGGCTCTTGATATGGGTACTTGCCCATTCACCGAATGCGGCAGATCCTCCTGCCTTATTCATCAGGCAGACCATGGTTCCTAAGATAACCAGGAAGATCAGGATTCCCACATTATAGCTGTCAGAAAGAACAGCTACGATCCCTTCCTGAAAAATATGGGTGATGGTTCCTTCAAAGGAAAATCCGGAATAGAATATTCCACCTACTAAAATTCCTACAAATAATGAGCTGTACACTTCTTTTGTGATCAGTGCCAGTGCGATCGCAACTACCGGTGGAACCAGTGACCAGATGCTGGCGTACATCTTCGGTACATACTCCTCCGCGTCTGCTGCAAAGGTGACAAGGGGACTTGCCATTACGCAGATCATTACAGCTGCGAGCAGACTGCTTAACTTTCTCATTTTTTCTCTCAATTAAAATACCTCCTGTTTTAAAACATAAAAATGCCATGAATAACGCTTGCACCGGCAAAACGCATTCATGGCATGTAAAGTCTTCCTTAAATGTTCTTCCGATAGCGCTCCACGTGTGTGACAGTACGCTGCATCTTCTGCATCGTCCCAGAAACCGGGGTTGGGGTTCCGGCTCCTTCGGCGGTATTTCCTTTCTCTTCTGTCGGCTTCCCTGCCGCATCTTTCAGAAGGTACTGATAAATCCCGCGCCTCTATCAAGCTGAATATTCATCATTTTCTTTATCAACCATACTACAAAATTTTCATTTTTGCAAGAGATAATTGCTATTTTACAATATCTACCGCTTCTTTTGTCATTTCTTTGATCTTTTCAAATTCTCCGCCATTTATCAGAGCATCCTTTACCATCCAGGTTCCGCCGCATGCGAGTACCTTGTCAAATGCAAGATAGTCTTTGACATTCTGTGGACCTACGCCACCTGTCGGCATGAAGTGCATCATATGATACGGCGCGGAAAGAGCTTTGATTGCCGGAAGTCCGCCGTTTACTTCTGCCGGGAAGAATTTGACTGTATCAAGACCAAGCTCCAGTGCCTGCTCGATCTCGCTTGCAGTTGCTACGCCCGGAAGAATCGGAATATTCTTTTCCTGACAGTATCTGACTGTCTTCGGATTAAGTCCCGGGCTTACGATAAATTTTGCTCCGGCTTCGATCGCCGCATCTACCTGTTCTGTGGTGAGGACAGTTCCCGCACCTACCAGCATATCCGGAAATGCTTCCAGCATCCTTTTGATCGACTCTGCTGCAGCCCCGGTTCGGAATGTTACTTCAGCACACGGAAGTCCTCCTTCAACCAGCGCTTTTGCAAGCGGAACAGCATCTTCTGTATCATCTAATTTTACAACCGGTACAATCTTCATTGCACGGAGCTTCTCTTTCATTTCTTCCATCTTCTTATCTGCCATCTCTTTTGCCCTCCTTTTCCGGCTTCCGCATTTCATCCGCCGGAAATACAATTTCCTGCTGTCATTTTTTACCAGTGCGCCTTTGTCGCTGTCTCATTTGCCGTATGATCTCTGCGGCTCAGCAGCAAACAAAGCGCATCCAGTGTGATATGAAGACTCTGATCAAACAGTGAGCTTAACAGCTGGATCGAACCTCTTGCCTCGCCGGTGTCACCTTTTACAGTTCCCGGAATCACAAGAACTGTCTTTGCCTCTTTTGCAAGCGGAGACTCCGGCTTGCTTGTAACTGCGATCACAGTAAGTCCTGTATCTTTTGCTTTCTTTGCATCGTTTACTACACTTGCACTTTTACCGGAACCGGAAACTCCGATGAAGACATCTCCTTCTTTCATTGCCGGTGTGATCGTCTCACCAACAAAATAAACGGTATAGCCGATGTGCATCAGTCGCATGGCAAATCCTCTTGCGGAGAATCCGGAACGGCCTTCTCCCGCGACAAATACACGTTTACTTTTATCAAGCTCAGCCATCACATTCTGCAAATCTTCTTCTTTGACCTTGCCGATAACATCTTCGATTTCCTGCATGATATCCTGTAATACTTCTACCATAATTTTTGCCTCCTGATCTCTTTTGCAAATGCCTGGGTTGCCTCTCCGACATCGTTTGCCTTACTGATTGCACCGCCAACAATCACGATATCAATTCCACAGCGATCCATCAGCGCAATATTATCAAGTTTTACTCCACCTGCGACCGCAATTTTGTCAACACCGCTCAACTTTTCACACATATGCTGTACCAGCTCTTCCAGTCCGATGCCCTGGTTGTCTGACGGAAGATGGACGCAGAAAATAGCCTCAGGAAACTCTTTTTTCAGCACTTCCAGTTTTTCATCAGATACTTCCAGAAGATCGATCATGTATTCTTTGCCCAATTCCTTCGCTATACGCTGGCAGGCTTTTAAAGTCGGAATGGATGAAAATCCCATCACCGTCGGAATATCTCCGCCTGCTTCATATGTTTTCCGGAATTCGTACTCACCTTCATCACAGGTCTTGATATCAGCCAGGATACACTGATCCGGATACTTTTCTTTCAGAACTTTTACACTTCCGGCAAGCCCAAAATCTTTGATCAGAGAAGTTCCTACTTCAATGATATCTGCATATCCATGTGTCTGCTCAATAATTTCTGCCGCCTGCTCTACAGTTACCCGGTCTATTGCTGCCTGTAGTCTCATTTATTTTGCCCCTTTCATGTAAGCATCCAGTTCTTCCTTTGTCGGAAGTCCTTCGTTATCACTTGCTACGGATACCTGGATCGAACCAATTGCATTTCCACGATCTACCATTTCCGGCATTTTTTCCCCTTCCAGCCATGCACTTAAGATACCAACTGCAAATCCATCACCTGCTCCAACAGTATCAACAACTTCTTTTACCTTATACCCAGGATAGAATGCTTTTCCACCTTCCCAGTCTGCGTAAGCTCCGTCTCCACCTGTTTTGATGATAACTGCCTTTGCACCATTCTTACGGTAAAACTCTGCAATTTCTTCCGGCTTCTCACTTCCCATCAGGATCTTTCCTTCTCCGGTTCCCGGAAGAACGATATCTGCTTTGGAAGCAATATCATTGATCGTCTGGATCATAACCTCTTCACTCTCCCACAGTGTCGGTCTGAGGTTCGGATCAAAACTTACCAGCATATCCTTCTCTCTTGCCCTTTCGATCAGACGATAGGTTGCCTCGCGGCAGCTTTTTGAAAGTGCTGCCGGAATTCCTGTGATATGAAGCACTCTTGCGCCTTCCAGATCTACCTTTTCAATATCTTCTACAGAAAGGCAGGAAGCTGCGCTGTTTCTTCTATAATAAAATACTTCCGGATCGCCTTCCAGCACTTTGCCTTTGAGCTGATATCCGGTAAAATGATTCTCGTCCTTTGTAATCTGTACATCCAGACCTTCTGCTTTTAATTTATTTTCAATATAAGTTCCAAAAGGATCTGTTCCAAGTTTGGTTACATAGGCTACAGAATGTCCCAGACGCTTCAGCCCGATTGCCACATTCACCTCTGCACCTGCAAGCATTCTTGTAAATTCTTCTACTTCATGTAATGGTCCGCAGCTCTTTGCCACGAACATTGCCATTGGCTCTCCAAATAATATAACTTCTGACATAATTACCCTTTCCGGCCAGATTATGTTGTCTCTCTTACCACCAGTTCCGGAAGAACTACTAAGGAAGCCAGTTCTTTCTTCTTTGACAAAACATCCAGAAGCATTCTAACTGTCAGTTCGCTCAAGACTTCACCTTTGTTGTTAACCGTTGTAAGCCCCGGACTGCATATATAAGAATATTCCGAATTGTTACATCCGATCAGTGCGATCTCATCCGGGATCCTAACCCCCTGCCTTCTCCACTCATTCATAGCCCCGACAGCTGTCAGATCTTCTCCGAATACCACTCCGTCATATCCTTTTTCCCGTAAAACACCTGCTATCTGTGTTCCGCCTTCCAGACCATACGGGGTATGATAGACATCCTTTTCAGGATCTTCATATCCTAGCCTTTTCATTTCCCTGATAAAACCTTCCATCTTTCTATCAGCGGCGTTTGTATCTTTATCAATCACATAAGCAAGTTTTCTGCGGCCTCTTTCGTATAAATGTGCCGTAGCAAGTTCCATTCCGTGTGCCTCGTCAACCAGTACTGCATAAACATTATCACGCTCGATCTTTCCATTTGCCATCACGATCGGAATATCGCTTAAAAGATTCAGTGTATCCTCATCGCAGAGTCTGTTGAAGATCGATCCTACCAGAATGATTCCGTCCACATGCCGTTCCGCCAGCATCCTGAGATATCTTCTGCAATCCTCCTCTTCTTCACCGGTATTGCATACCAGAACCATATATCCTTCTTCCGATAAACGCTGCTCCATAATATAAGAAGTCAGCGCATAATGTGGAACACGGACATCGACAACCACGATTGCGACCGTTTTCATAGATCCTGTTACCATCCCTCTTGCAATTGCACTCGGGCGGTATTCATTACGGTCAAGCACAGCCTGAATCTTCTTTCTGGTCTTTTCACTGACATATCCTTTATTATTGATCATACGGGATACTGTCGTGATCGACACACCTGCTTCTTTTGCTACATCATATATATTCATAATCATTTCCCCTGTCTTGCACATCCAAGTCCGTGCAGATATCCTAATTTAAAAACATCATACACAATCTGTATTTTTTTTTCAAGATTTCAGGGGCTTTCAGCCTTTAAAACCTGCCTGTTTTCCTGTATTAGTCTACTTTTACCTTTACTACGATCTTCTTTACCTTACATGGTGCTTTTCCAATACACCTCGGCTGATGTCCGTCATCCGGGGACACCACTGCAAAATCACCCTTCTGTAAATGAAGTCTTCCGCTTACTTTCGGAAACTGGTAAAATTCCAAATCTCTTGTCTCATCATATCCGGTATCTTTTTTCAGTTCTCCCAGCGGAATAAATCCGAAATACTCTTCTCCTTCAGCCATATACTGAATATCAAAATATTTTTTGTGTGACTCAAATTTACATTCCTTTTCCGGTTTTGTCACATATTCCTGCACCTCTGCAAAAATATTTTCTCCATCGATTTCTACTTTTCCTTCTGAAAGAACAGAAAAATCAGTATCTCTCAGAAATGCAAATGCTTTCTGAAAACGTTCTCCCAGATAATTATATTTTTCTGCTTCTTTGATCGTTGTTGTTAACATTCTTCTTTCCTTTCTCTGACTCCTGCTGCTTCCATGATTTCCTCATATAATGCTGCCGCCGCCTCTTCGTTGTAACAGTACATCAGAAGTACATCCAGCACATACGGTGAGCAGCTGATCCCAGTCATTCGCTTTGCAAATGCCATTGCCGCGATCTCACTCAGGCACAGGATCTTTGACTTATTGGAAAATGGTCTTCTCCACAATTCGATTTTCTCTGTCTGTGTGAAAATCTGTTTCCTGTTCCGGTATTCGATCCCATGGAACAGTTCATGCGCCATCAGTACCTCTTCTAAATTAAAATCCGGAAGAAAACGCTGAAGCTTTTCTTTTTCGATCAGTTCTTCGGCTTTTTCCACGCAGTCCATGAAAACCGTGATCTCCTTCGGTTCCACATACTGTGCAAAGATCACATGACCGCCTCCAGTCGGTGTCTTTGGAGTTTTTACCGTAAATCCCATCTCTTCTGCAATTTCACGGATGTTTTTGCCCGGATATTCCATCAGCATTTTTTCTGCTTCTTCCTCGCCGCACGCATTGGCTTTTCGCGTATATTCCACTTTCTGCTCTGGTGAAAATTTGCGTTCCAGCGGCTCATGATAAAATGCATAACCACCCCACTGTTGATAAGTAAGTCCGGTCAGCTCCTCCAGCATTTCTCCGATCGTGTACTTCATTGTTTTCCTCCTTTCCAGGCGGCAAGTATACCGCCTGTTTTTCTTAGCTTTATACCTGGCTCTTAGCTCCGACTACTACGATTTCTGCATTTGGATCAAGGCTTTGCATTTCAACATCCATCAGCATCAGAACCTGTTCCAGTTCTCCGGAACCGTTAAAGTCCATTACTCTTGCTCCGGCACAGATATAGTAATCTGGTCTTAAGATTGCATCTGCTTTGTATACAGCAAGCTCTTCCCATAATTTGGATACCACACTACGGTAAGAAGCTGCCTTTGCAGTAACAGCAGTACCATCGGTTCTCTGTACTTTGATGAATCCCTTCTTATCCAAAATTCGAATCGGTTTTCTGTCTTTTTCGGTCGTCTGGTATACATAGAAGTTCGGAATCTGGCAAACCAGATCGATTTCATTTTCTTCTTTTCTCATATCAACTGCCGCAAGTGCTCTTGCTTCTGCTTCCGTACACTCATTCATCAGATCTGCAGTCTTAACTTCGGTAGATCCAAGTGCAATTGCTGTCAGTTTCGATGTCTGTGCGTCAATTTCAATATGAACCTCCACAGTATCCGGTGATGCGCCACTTTCTACTGCCTTGTCGATTGCCTCTGCCTTGATGCTTCGGATATCCTCTGCTGTCGGATTTGGAACCACACGTTCAACAACGTCACGAACCATTGCCAGAGCAACACCGATAGAAGAAATAACCTCTGCATTTTCCGGAACACTGTAATTGATGTTCATCTTCTGTGCGCAGAATCCGATCAGGGAAGTTGCTCCTCCACCAACACCAACCAGAGAGATCTGGTCATGTTCCAGTTTGTATTTATCTGCAAGCTCCAGGATGACCGGGCTGATCTTTTCGTATGCTCTGGTCAGAATCTGGGTTGCAACTTCTTCTACGGTAACTCCAAGATAATCGGCGATCGGCTGCATTGCCTTTCTTGCTGCGTTTGCATTTCCATAAGAGAAATGCTCCGGTTTTACAAGTCCAAGTACGTTCGCCGCACAAGAGTTTGTGATGGTAATACGTTTACCACTTTTTAACTTGATTGCTACATAATCAGAAGGATCTCCTTCCTTTGGTGAAAACAGTTCAAGCTGCGGATCTACGATCTCTTCTTCCGGTGTAAATACCGCATAATCCAATCCTGCGATATGTGCGGAACGTGGTCCTACATCGGTTACACCGCTCTTGCTTAAGCGGATCATACTTCCTCCGGCTACTCCAAGGACACGTACATCCAGGGATGTGATATAGGTCCTGTGTCCGCCGACTACGGAATAATCGATTGCCGGACGACCATTTTTAATAACACCAATGTTGGTTGTTGTTCCACCAACTTCAAAGTAAACACCATTGGATGCACGAAGGTACATCAAAGATCCCATTACAGAAGCTGCCGGTCCGGAAAGCATGGTAAGAACCGGTCGTTTCTTCATCTCATTGATTTCCATAACACCACCGTCACCACGCATGATCATCAGTGGCACTTTAACTCCTGCCCCACGTACAGACTGTTCAGTCTGGTTGGCTGTATTGAGCATCTTTGGAAGGATACTTGCGTTGATTGCTGCAGTTCTGGTTCTTCTTGTGAGACCATACAGCTTTGTGATATCAGATGCGATACTGGTTTCCATTCCCATCTCACCTTTTGTCACATCATAGATCTGCTGCTCGGCGCTCATATCATCTACACCAAATGCCTCAGATGCTACGAATACCTGTGCACCTTCGGATTTCAGTTTTTCCGCTGCTCTATTGATTGAATCGTGATTTAGATCTTTATCTTTGATAAATGCATTGCTGATCTCAATCTTTCTTCCGGAACCAAGATCAATATTTTTCAGCTTTGTCTGTGCTTTTGCAAGGACACCTTCCAGTCCTCCCTGCGAAGTTCCGATGATACCAACCTTTGCAACGTCGCCTTCGATCAGGGCGTTGGTTGCCTGTGTGGTACTGTGTGCTACGAACACAACGTCTTCCGGATCAATATTATTTTCCTTCAGACAGTTTTCAAATGCCTGGACAACTCCGGCAGCTACGCCGGATTTGTCATCATGTGTTGTCTTTACAGAAGATTTTCCGATGATCTTCTGTGTTGCATTGTCGATTGCTACTGCTTTTGTATGTGTACCGCCAACATCGATTCCCATTCTTACTTTTCTATTACTCATCTTTTTACTCCTCCATCAGTCAGATCCGAATTAACCAAACATTACATAAACCATTGCCTGCAGGATAATGCAGATGATCCATCCGACTACTGTACTCAGCTTCAGATATTCTTTTGTAGATACCTTCGTGTAGTTGACACCCCATACGATCCATGACTGTGTAATACAGCAGGATACATTCATTACGGTACTTGGAATGATGATCAGTGGTGCCAGGTATGCGGTTGAGAATCCGATTCCCTTTAAGATACCAAGTGTTGCTGCTCCACATCCGAACAGGGTAAATGGTCCACGGAACATTCCAAGCGGTGCAAGTACTGCAAATACAATACTGATGACCAGTGTGTTATTTGGAATGATTCCACCAAGCAGTGCATTGAAATATGGAACACAGAGCTCTGCTGCCTTGTTGAACATTGGAAGCATAAGAAGGAACCCAACCAGAGGTGCAGTATCTACAACACCATCGAAGAAATCTTTGTTAACCATACGGCAGGTCTGGCTCCAGCTCTTGATCTTGCCACAGGTAAATAATGCATAAAAGCTACCAATAATAAATCCAAGAATAATCGGAACCTTGAATACAATAAGAAGTACAACCGGGATGATCGGTGCGATCAGTGCAATTCCCGGTGCGTTGTCACCGCGGCGTTTTTTTGCAGAAGCCGGTGTTGTAGCTGCCCAGCTATGTACTTTCTTTTCTCTGCTTAAAAGAACAACCATGATAATCACAACGACAACCTGAATGATCAGTGCATAAATTCCCCAAGATACATGCTGTTCATATGGATATAAAGTCTTTCCATCTTCTCCTAAGAAGAATGCGGAATACTGTCCATAAAGAACAGGGTTTACAAACATTCCGGCTCCGACACTCAACATGAAAGAACAGGTTGCAAGTACTTTCGGGATACCAAGTGACATAAAAATCGGAAGTACGATTACTCCGATAGCAACAACGGCTCCGGCTCCGAAGATAGATGAGAAACAAGCTGTTGTTACGATGCAAAGCAGGATACATGTGATTGCCGGTTTGTCACCACCAAGCTCTGTCGTTGTACGGATCAGTGTAGAAGCGATTCCCGTGTTCATCAGGACTCTTCCAAACCAGGCACCGAACACAACATTTACAAGTACGGAACCCCATCCTTCAGGACCACTCTGGAAAACCTTTTGAAGTGCATCCGTCCAGGTAATACTGATTGCATCCTTATTTGCTGCAATAAAATCTGGATTTGTAACCAGCATATTGCCAATCATCGGCAGAACCGTCCAGATAATACCCATTACAAAAATCCCAAGCATCAGATTTCCGCCACGTACCGCATACACAACCAGTCCGAAGAAAGAAACCAACAATAAAATTCCTATTACATACTCCATAATAGACCTCCTTATTCTCTTCCCATTTGTTTTCTAAGTTTTTAGTCATCTCAGAAACGTTTCGTTTTCTGCAAGCGCTTTCATATTATTGATTATACTTTTTCACCAATAAAAGTCAACACTTTTTCAAATATCAAGTGCATTTCGCCACCTTACACAAAATTTTCGGTTGATTTTTGTACAAATTTGAAAACAGTATTTTCCATTTTCAGCAAAATATATGAAAGCGCTAACACATTTCAAGTCAAATTGCCAGTCTCTTCCATCAAACATCACACCCAGACTTTTGAATGCGCCAGCGACAAAAGTCGTCTCCCCTCCAATTCTGTTGTCGTCAAACAGATGCATAACGTACGCAAAAGAACCTGCGCTGCACACATTTGCAGGCGGTGTGCAGCGCAGGTTCTTTTGTGTACGCGTCCGCTTTTGAATCCCCCCAAACCAAAAAGGAGTCAGAGACTTTCGTCCCTGACTCCTCATTAAAGTCAATCTTATTCTTCAGAACCGTACAGTGTAACGAGTTTCTGCAGATATGCATATCTAGCTTTTGCTTCTTCTTCGTTCTTAGCAAACAGAACTTTAGCCTTTTCAGGATTGAATCTGGCAAGAGCGTTGTAACGAACTTCTCCGTTAAGGAAGTCTTCGTATCCAGCAAGGTCTGGTGCTTTGCTGTCAAGAGTGAACTTAGATCCTTCAGCTGCCGGATTGAAACGGAAGTTGTTCCAGTATCCACATTCAACTGCAAGCTGTTCTTCTGTCTGAGCTTTGCTCATGCCTTTCTTGATACCATGGTTGATACATGGAGCGTAAGCGATGATCAGGGATGGTCCCGGATATGCTTCAGCTTCTGCGATAGCTTTTACAGTCTGGTTGAAGTCAGCACCCATAGCAATCTGGGCAACGTATACGTAACCATAGCTCATTGCAATAGAAGCAAGGTCTTTCTTCTTAGTTTCTTTTCCGCCTGCTGCGAACTGAGCAATAGCACCAGTCTTAGTAGACTTAGAAGACTGTCCACCTGTATTAGAGTAAACTTCTGTATCGAATACCATTACGTTGATGTCTTTTCCACTTGCAAGTACGTGGTCAACACCACCGAATCCGATATCGTAAGCCCATCCGTCACCACCGAAGA